>Ga0180438_10007518_pt1 | contig 14168 bp, 18 predicted proteins | sample SS_ome_12_FD_132455 | JGI IMG/M metagenome (GOLD analysis project Ga0180438, IMG submission 132455) | Hypersaline lake sediment archaeal communities from the Salton Sea, California, USA - SS_3_D_2 metaG | ecosystem: Environmental > Aquatic > Non-marine Saline and Alkaline > Hypersaline >... | reverse complement strand
GCCCACGTATTCATCGAAATAGTAAAATCCTGTTTTTTTATCCCGGCGGGGTCCTTCTCGGCGGCGAGGCATCTTTACTTACTATTTATTAAGAGATTATTATTGTAATTGCAATTTTTCTATTTTGCCTCTGAATGGAACCTTAAAAGCGAAAGGTCGCCTTGTTTTCGAAGCAAGGTCTTTTATTTTCAACCAATTATTTATTATTTGTCTGACAGTATCCCATATATTAGTGACAGTCCCAGTTAGAATAAAAGCTCCGACTTTATAACTTTTAATAGCCTTTAGCTCTGCTGCATGTCTTCTTATTTTTTTATCTCGAGTAATGAGGATCATTCCTTTTTTTCCGACATATTTCAGCCAATCTTCATCCTTCGCATCAGGTTGAAATTTATCTTTCAAGTGAATAACTGCTCCATCTTGCTCAAGTAAATTCATCGCCTGCGCGAGATATTGAGAAAGATTATTATCAAAGAAAAAATTCATATGGTGAGACTTTTTTCAAAGTTAACTGCAGCTTCAACTTCCTCAGATGATAGATCCATCCAGTTACATACAGGTTGTATTGTTTCTCCTTCGGCAATGAAAAGATCGAAGATATTTTCTGTTGTTATCCCTTTTCCGATTATTATCGGTCTGCCAAATGATACTAATGGATCTAAAACTACTTTCCGGTTTCCCTCTGCAGGAAACCAACGACATGCAAGTTCTGTAGTTTTATCAAAATCAATTTGATGAGCTAACTGTTTTATTACATTGCTAATTACCCATTGTCCGCCTGAAAGAAGTTCGAGGAAAGCCTCGCCCTTTTCTTTGCCACTTTTTTTAACTTCAAGACAAATATTCTTTCCATCGGTGAAAAAGCTCTGCCGAGCAAAATGATCCGTACCTAAAATTTCTTTGGCTTCATCAAGTGCTTTACGTAATTTTTGAAGACTTACTCCGTAATCAAGGAAACGCTTAACAAAAAGTAAATCTACAAGATCGAGAAATGAGGCATAATGAGGGTAAGTTTGATCTTGCCATGCTCTTTGAACCACTGGTCTTTGTCTTCTTTGTCCTGATTCAAGTTTAAATACATAACCTTCTAACCAGCGACGAACACGGTACCTACTTATATCTGCGAGCCTGGCAACTTCTGCATTGAAATACATGGGAATGTTGTATTGCTCTTTAAACTCCCTTTTTTGTATGGCGGGCATGATCCTATTCCTTATATGTTCGTTTTTGGGGCTTTATCTATATATAATTCTAACCACTGTTGTCAAGCTTGGCAATCCCCCTTCATGGTGACCCTGGGGGTGATTTTTCACCTCCTTTCGTATGTACGTCATCCCAGCTTAGGATGGTTGCAGCTCATCAATTTTTTTCCTTAACTGATGGAGATTCATAATAACACAGGCCTTTAATGTTTCATCCCACCAGGCACATTTTTCTCCTTTACATTGGACTAATTGCTCACTTTGGCCCATGGCTTGATGTGTAAAAATTATTGGACAATAATCTTTAGGCATTCTTCCCTCCTTTTTTAAGGTGTTTCTAATTTCACTTTAATTTTTTTATGCTTATTCATTTCATTTAAAAATTGATTAATAAGAGCATCAAACCAAGCAAAGGCATCAGCAGCGTTGTTATGATCTCGAGCGGACATCTTCAAATCATTTGAAGATTTTGGATGCGTAAGAGAATTTCTTTTATCAATGACTTTTAAAAAATTAGCCCATTTTGCATCATATCTTATTGTAAATGGAAATCCTAAAACTCTTGAGAACATTTTAAATGCAAATTTGACATTATCATGTGTTGGGAGATAACAAGGAGATCCATCACTTTTCCTTTCTGATAATTTTTCCCTATCATTTTGGGATAGATTCCTATTAGAATTATCAAATAATAATAATGTTATTTGTTTCATCCTAAAACATATGGCCTCAATGGAGGTTATTGTGATTCTGTTTGCCTGGCGAAACCACGTTTCTTGTTGATCTAAAAATATTCTTTCAGGCTTTTGTTTATCTCTAATCGCCATCTCGTTTGATTTATCTATTACCCTATTTAAATCCTTCATTAAAATACTTATTATTTTAACGAGTTCATTTACTTGAGAAAAATATATATTTTTTAATTTTTGATGATCAGTTTTTTTCCTCAATTTTCCCTCCTTCCTGAGAATTTCCTTCCTCTCGTTCGTCTCCCTTAAGAGGTGATCATCACTCAGCGTCCTTCAGATCCAGGGGCCTCCGGGCCCCGCACGCCTCAATCGCTGCCCTCTCAAATCTAAATTTCAGGTATATCTAAACCAGATGTGAATATTGAAACAACACAGAAAATGGTTATTATTATTGTTCCTATAGCAGCAAAAATAATTATGATTTTTAGCCAAGAAGCTCCCTCAAAATCCTGTTTTACTATGATTAATTCAAGCATTCTCGTGCAGATATAGGCTCCAATCATTAAGGCTATTAAAGGAATCATTAATACTCTCCCTTATTTAGATTTAAAGTTTGAATGTCTTATATTTCCCTTTCATTTCCGATTTTTTTTGTCCAGGTGGCCTACGGGCCCCGCGCGCCTCAGTCCTTTTGCTTTCTAAAAGTAACAACAAAATATTCAATCACATTTTCTTTCCCGCCAAATAAACCTCCTAAACATCCAGGTTTTGTCATAACTCCTATCGTATCCACTCTCCAGAATTCCCATCCTTGCTCTGCATATTGGTTAGCTAAAGATTCTAAATAAATAGCTGCCTCATTACCCTTATATTCTTTAGCCTTTACTTCGATTGTCGGGGGGACTTGAACCATTTTGTATTCATATTTCATATAATCCTCCTTTATTTATTTTCTATACCCAAATATGCCCAGTTCCCTTACAGTTCCTGCATCTTCCTGAACCACTACAATGAGAACAAGTAGTTTCCCCATGAAAAAATCCAAGATATTTTTTGCCACTCCCTTTACATTCATCGCATTTTCCGGTGCCATCACATCTTGAGCATTTCACTTTTGTTGACATTATAATTATTCTTATTATTTATGTGGAATTAAAATAAGGAAAAACAGAATTTTTGATAAAGTTTTAAGTCTCATTTTCCCTCCTTTTTAGCGAGTCCTCCCCTTTATTTTTCATAGTAAAGACGATTCTTTTGTGGTGCTGCTTACTTTACTTTTCGGGCTTCACAGTTGCTGCATATCTCATCAACCTCTTCCTTTGGCGGGCTTAGCACTACTCCTTCGTTTTCTCTCAGCCCATCCATAAATTTCCACTTCCTGATTTCAGATTGGCATTCTTCGGTTCCCCAGTTTTTACAGAAATACATAAAATATACTGTTTTTTCTTCCAAATCTGCCGTTCTTTCATCACCCCCCTGTTGAGATTTTCTTCACCCCTCATTTATCTAATATTCCTATAAACCAGTCCTCTCCTCAAAAGTGAAATCCTTTAGGGAAAAGAAGGTACGAGAGAGAGGACTGACCATGCTTATTTTAAAAGTATGCCAAATCGATCGTAATTTCAACGCTCCCCCGCTAAATGTCTTATATCGCCCGATTATGTCCGATTATTTCGTATCTCAGGAGCCTCCGGGCTCTACACGTCTCTATTCTTTCATTCACAAAACTCAATAAAATCTTTTAGTAGAATAAAGGTTTCTATTGCATGTTGAGCACTTGTAGAAATATACATCTATAGAAACTGTACTATTTATATTGAATGCCGGCCTTGAAAGATTATTAGTCTCGCAAACAGGGCATTTTGCTTCATGAATCTGAAGGGCATGCCTACATCTCGAACAAATATTATTAAGTCTTTTCAATTCGTCTTCCTCAGGAAGTTTAAATTTGTCTCCTTTTAAAGTCATCTTCTTAAGAAGTTTTTTAAGATCTTCATTTGGACATGTGTTCATCCACCATAAGTCGCAATTTTGTAGAAAGATAGCTTTCATTTTCAACCCCTATTTAAATTTCTCTTTTCCTCTTTAAAATTTATGTATTGCTTGAGTCCCACTCTCCCGTGTTTGCAAGAGTGGGAAATAAGCTATGAAGAACTGTGAATTGAGCTGAAAACAAATCTTGATCATTAAATATCATTTCAATATGAAGATATCAACCATGATTTACTGAGTATAAAATGAGCATTGAAAATACGTATTTAAAACTGGTCAACTCGGCTTTCCTCTCGGCTTGATGGAAAAATATTCCGAATCTACGATCTCCCGGGCCTCGTATTCGACCTTGCATGTGCTGCATTTTACGATATAGAGCCCTGACTGGTCTTTTGTCCGCAGATAAAGAGTCCTGTAACAGCCAGGGCATGTGATGAGGAAGATCTTCATGTTACCAAATGACTTTTTTAGCTTTTTCCAATGCTTTTTTCACTAACTGAACATGTTTTTCTATTATGCTTTTGTATTGTAATCTGTGTTCAACTTCAAAATTATCGCCATAACATTGAAGTGTTATTTCTGTATCGGATAATTTCCAGACGGCTTGGAATACTAAATGACCTACAGCAAGGGCTGTCCCCCATCCTGAAGAATCATCTTTATACAAATCATTACGCCAAATAATTTCATCCTCTTTAGGTTCTCCATATTTTTCTTTCAATGCATTTTTGACTTCATTGAAATCTTGTATGAATAAATTGTTATTCATGTGTTCCTCTGTAAAAACATATCTTCCTTCAACCATTTGATTTTCGGCGAAGTAATAAGCAATTAAGCATTCCAAATTTCCGGCTTGGCCCTTGTAAGCAAGTATATCCAGCCCTGTAGTCTTGCTATATTCCTTTTTTATGAAATCGCTTTTTTCAATCTTTTTTACTTGCTCCTGTGACATTCCCCATGCTGCTTCCCTGAAGTGAGTTTTCGTCTCCTGCGCAAAAATAGATATTGAAAACAGACAAACTAATCCCAGAATTAAAACTTTAATTCTCATAACTCCCCCTTTTTTTAATTTATTTTCTAAATTCTTCTAAAATCTTCGTTTTGAAGTCCTCGAAGACTTTCTCAGTCAGATCTGATTTAGAAGGTTGTTTACCGAACATGAGGAAATCGGAGACATCACAATTTAAAACTTCTGCCATTTTAATCGCTCAGCTCATCTATTTTCTTCAATTTCTCTTTTGTTGTCAATTTTTTCAGATGATAAATCCTGGAAATTTCAATCTTAATCCTTTATCTTTTGTGTGAGATTGCCGCACTCTCTTCGGTCGTTCGCAATGACATCGGTTCGGTTGAGATGGCCGTGTAGCTTTCGGGTGTTTGCAAGGATACACTGATTTATTTATCATCTGTTTTCCTCTGATTCATTTCCTGAATGCCGATTTTCTGCATCTCCTATATGGCTAGAAATGGACAACTGGAGATCCTCCCTTGACTGTCATTGACAATAAACTAGTTTAGGTCTATATATAGGGGGATGGCTATCCGAAGGTGCCCTTACTGCAAGGCAATCATCGACGAATCCTTAGAATACTGCTCGAATTGTGGAACCCAGCTTCTTTTTCCAGAGGACGAGTCTATAGAAGAAGAGATTCCCGGTGAAAAAATTGTTGATATTTCAGAAGGTGAGGCTGATTCATTGAAAAAGGAGGATGACTCGAAAGAGATAGAAGCCGCTCCGGATAAAAAGGAGAAGAAAGCCTCGAAACCAGCCAAAAAGAAAAAAAAGGCGGCAAAACCTAAAAAAGAAAAAGCTGAAGAGGAAAAGGCAAAAGAGGCAAAGGCCAAGAAAGAAAAAGAAACCAAAGAAGAAGGTAAAGAAGCAATAGGGAAGGAGGAAGAAGAGGGCAAAGAGGACGTAGAGGCCAAAGAAGTAAAAAAGGCAGATGAACCAGAGGAAGAAGAGGTAGAAAAGGAAGAAGAGGGTATAGAGGAGGAAGAAGCAAAAGAGCTTGAAATGGCAGAGGATAAGGAAGAGGAAGAGGCAAAAAAGAAAGAAGAGGCAAAAGAGGAAATAGAGGCCAAAGAGAAGAAAGAGGCAGAGGCAGAAGAGGAAGAAAAAGAAGAAGAGTTGTCGCCAGAACTGCCGGAGGAAAGCGAAGAGGAAAAAGCAGAAGAGGAACCATCCCAGGAAATTGAGAAGGAAGAAGAAATAGAGGCGCCGGTTTTGGCTGCAGCTCCCGAAAAGGAAGATGTTTCAAAAAGTGACGAGGAAGAAAAGATTGAGGAAGAAGAGATTCCTGAAGGGGAAGAAGCGACTCCTCATGGGGATGAAGGCGAAGAGAAAGAAGACATCTTGCCAAAAAGTGAATCGATAAAATTCAAGACTGATGACCTGGACCAGCTTCCGGATGCCCGAACAAAAGACCGGGAAGAGATGGAAGAAATCCTGAAATCTTTTCAGGAAGAAGGGGGGGAAGAGCCGGAGATTTTTAATGAAGACCGGACTCCGCCTCTTGATGAAAAAGAGGAAGAGGAGTCAGTTCCCGCTGAAGAAGCCATTCCTGAAGAATCCCTAGAGGAAGAAGAAAGAGAAGAGGAACCAGCAAGGGACATTGATATGGAGGAAGAGAAAGAAGAACCTGTTTCTTTAGCGACTCCGGAGGAAGCCGAACTTCCAGAATACATGAAAGCGCCTCCTGAGGAAGAGGAAACAGGGATTTCTCCTGAAGGCGAGAAATTGGAACCGGAAGCCGAGGATGCGGGATACGTCTCAGAAGAGGAGAAAAAAGAGAAAGAAGATATCGAGAAATTCCTAGAATCCGTTAAAAAAGAGAGAGATGAAAAGGCCAAGGAATTTAGGAAGGCCGTCATGCCTACACCTGAAGGAGGGTGGGAAGACGAAGAAACTCCATCGAAAACTCCCGAAAAAGAAATGACACCCCAGATGCTCATTGACCTTGAGGAAAAGGAAAAGGAAGACATTGAAAGATTCGTGAAATCTGTGAGAGAAGATAGAGAAGAGGGGAAGGAATCACGAACTCCTGAAGAGGAAGCTCTCAGTCCACCAGAGGCTCCGCTTGGGAAAACCACTGACACAGATGTGGGACTTCCGCCTTGGGCAGAAAAAATAAAAGAATCAGCGCCTCCTCAGTTTGCGGATACTGAGGAAGATAGAAGATTCGAAATGCCTACCGAAGACGAAGAGACCCCAGAGGAAGAGGAAAAAGCGCTCGAAGAGCAGGAGGCCATTCCGGAAGGAGTGGAATTCACTCCTCAAGGAGTGAAAGAAACTCTGCCAGAGGAGGTTCCTGCTCAGGAGATGGAAGCCGAAATCCCTGAAAAGGTGGAAGAGGAAACTCCTCAACTGGAGAAAAAAGCCGAACCGGAAAAAAAGGTTGTTATCAAGCGTCCCCCTTCCCGTTTCATCATGCGCTTGAAATCCCGGACGTTTGACTTTTCCTTTATGGCCGTTATCTGGATTTTGTCTCTCTGGGTGGCCTCTCGTTTGATCGGCGTGACGTTATTTTCATTGATATCAATATCGACACTGCCGGTGGTTGGTTTTTATCTCATCATCCTTCTGGTTTATTTTACCTTTTTCCGTCTTTTCCTCGGAGAGACTCTGGGCGATTTGATTTTCTATCAGGATTAGAGGAACTCCGCCTCATCCCCGAGCTTGAAATTTTTACCGAGAAACTTTTCCTTTGCCGTTTCGTCTGATGAGATTTCCCGAGGAGTGCCCTCTATCAGAAGTTCTCCGGAGTCAATGATGTAGGCACGGTCAGAGATTTTGAGGGTGTCCCGGACATTGTGGTCAGAGATAACGATTCCTATTCCCTTGTTTTTTAGCCTTGTCATGATTTTTTGGAGCTCGACTATAGTCAAAGGATCGATTCCTGTGAACGGCTCATCCAGGAGAAGAAACTTCGGTTTCAGGACGAGCGAGCGGCAGATTTCAAGTCTTCTCCGCTCACCGCCGGAAAGGCTGTAGGCAAGCTGTCTTGAAATATCGGTCAATCCCAATTCCTGCAGAAGTTTTCTGGCAATCTCCTCCTGTTCTTTTTTCTCAAGAGGCTGGAGTTCGAGGATGAGCATGAGATTGTTCATAACGGATGCCTTAAGGAAAACAGAGTGTTCTTGCGGAAGATAGGTGATTCCTGCCGTGGCCCTGTCAGGGCTTGTATACTTGGAGATGTCTTGTTTATCCAGAAAGATTTTCCCCCTGTCTGGCTTGATGAGACCCACGATCATCTGGAAAGTTGTCGTCTTCCCGGCGCCGTTTCTTCCCAGAAGACCTATGATTTCTCCGGAGCGGACTTCGATATCCACTTCTTTCACCACGACCCTGTGGTTGTAACTTTTAGTGAGCTTTTCGGCACTCAATACAGCCATTGCGGGAACCCTGTTCGTCAGCTAAAATACTAAAGTCATTCCACTCTGGTGTCAAGGCAGAATGAAAAAGGTTATAAGCGCATCCCGGAGGACAGACTTGGTAGCCTTCTTTCCACGATGGCTGTCAAAGGTGCTCGAGGAAGAAAGAGTGCGGGTGGTTGGGCCTTCCAGGCATACTTACACTGTTGATTTAAGCCCTGAGGCAGTTCACACAATTGTCCTTTGGTCTAAAAATTTTTCCAATCTCATCGAAGACAAATACGGTCTGGGCACCGCTCTTCAGAAATACGATCAGCTCTATTTGCACTTCACCATCACGGGGCTCGGCGGAACTTTCATCGAGAAAGGCGTTCCCTCTCCTCTTGCAGCACTTACTCAACTGGTCTCACTGATTGATATAGTAGGGACACCCAATAGAATATCTGTCAGGTTTGACCCGGTTGTTTACTGGAAGGAGGGTGAAGAGGTCAGAACGAATCTCTCGAGTTTTGAAAAGCTGGCACCTGAGCTGGCTGCTTTGGGGATAAAAAACATTCGATTCAGTTTAGCTCAGTGGTATGGAAAAGCAGTGAGGCGTGCAGCCAGATACGGATTTAATTATGTTGATCCCTCTGAGGAAGAGAAAAAAAAGGCTGCCCGTTCTCTCAGCCAGGAAGCCAAAAACTGGAAACTGCGCCTTTATGCCTGCAGCCAGGATTTTCTCTCAAAAATCCTCGGGATTCAGCCCTCATCCTGTGTGGATGGCAAGCTTTTGAGCCGCCTTCATCCGAGTCAAGAAGAGGTTTCGGCAAAAAAAGACAGGAGCCAGCGCGCTGAGTGCCGGTGCACTGAATCGGTCGATATCGGAAGCTACACACAGTCCTGTCCTCACAGCTGTCTGTACTGTTATGCGAATCCGAGGATTTAGGCGGAGGTATCCCCTTTTTCCAGTCGGAGAAGATATTCCTTGAATTCCAATCCCAGCCCGAAGCCAGTCAGGCTGCCGTCAGAACCAACAACTCGGTGGCAGGGAATGATGATGATCAAAGGATTACGGGCCATCGATTGGCCTACGCTCCTGTATCCCTCATGTTTCAATCTGTGGGCGAGAGATTTGTAGGTGGTCGTTTGGCCGTAAGGTATTTTTCTCGCTTCCAGCCACACTTTTCTCTGGTACGGCGTTCCGGTAATGAAGTCGAGGGCGAGCGATGTGAAGTCTTCTTCTTTTCCCTCGAAATATCTTTTAAAAAGCTTTTCTTCCTCTCTAAATGGTTTATCATTGAGTTCGAGAGGGATTCCCTTTTTTTTGAAGAGGCCTTTCATCTCTTCAAGATGTCTCTGGTTCTTGATAAACGTGGCGAAGCTCAACCCCTTATCGGTCTTGGCCAGAAAAATTTTTCCGCGCGGGATATCCAGGATAGAGTAAAACATAGACGATATTCAGATCCCTAGAGCGAGTCTTTCCGCAAGAGCAGAGGGCAGTCCTGCCTCCAGAATTTTTCTCTGGGCTTCTCTTATTTCATACTCCATACGGTAGAACTTAATTTTTTTTGCGTCAGAGTCGTAGATAGCACATGCCGCCCGGTTGTCCCTGTCCCGGGGCTGCCCAACGGAGCCCGGATTGATGAGGTACTTCATGCCCTCCTCGAGTTTGACTTCGTTGCTGTCTCCCGTCAGAAAGGTGCCGTCCACCATGTGATCTTTCTCCGTGTAGACAAACGGAAAGTGAGTGTGACCAAAAAGGCAGAGTGGAGTGGTCACATGAGCGAAGGCCTCTGCGGCATCGAATTCGCCGAAGATATAGTGGTCTTCGTCAAACGGTGCACCGTGACAAATCAGGATATGGTTATGGATAGTCATCGGCCCCTTTTTCAAGTTACAGAGGTATTCCATGTTTTTTTTCCGGACGGTATTCTTTGTCCAGTGAATGGCTGCGGCTGCGATCGGATTGAAGGTCTGGATAGAGTCATGGTCACAGACAGCCTTATCATGGTTACCTCGGATTATGGAAAGAGGCTTGAGTGCGCGCACTTTCTGGATGATTTCATTAGGATCTGCGCCGTACCCGACCAGGTCGCCAAGAAAAATGTAATGGTCGATCTTTCTTTTCTGGGCAAATTTAAGAAGAACGAGCAGAGCTTCCAGGTTTCCGTGAATGTCGGTGAAGATCAAGTAGCGCATTTTAGACTGTTTTTTCCTTTAAAGTATTGTACATTTTGTGGGCCATATAGGAACTCCTCACGAGAGGCCCTGACTCTACGGATTTGAATCCGAATTCAAGGGCAGTTCGCCTCAGTTCTTTGAATTCGCTTGGAGAATAGTATTTTATGACAGGGGCATGAGATCTGGATGGCGGCAAGTATTGACCGATAGTCAGCAAATCGCAAGAAACCTTTCTCAAATCAGATAAGGACTGAATGATTTCTTCCCTGTTTTCTCCAAGCCCCACCATGAGTCCGGATTTAGTCGCCGCGCCCAGGTTTTTGGCTTCGTTCAGGACACCTAAGGACCGTTTGTAATTTTCAGCCGGTCGATCGATCCGGAAATAGCCGGATTCAGTTGTCTCTATATTATGATTCAGGATATCGGGTTGGGCCTGGATGACACTCTTCAGAGCCGTGTTGTCACCCTGGAAATCCGGTATCAAAACTTCGACTTTGACGCCGGGGATTCTTTCTTTCAAAGCCTCTATAGTCCTGACAAACACAGACGCTCCGCCATCGGGCAGGTCGTCTCGTGTCACTGAAGTGATAACCACATAACGGAGACCCAGCCGGGCAGCGGCTTCTGTCACTTGAGAGGGCTCGTCTGAGAGTGGAGGTGACGGATTCCCCTTTTTGACCGCACAGAAGGCGCAATCCCGTGTGCAAACATCGCCGAGTATCAGAAAAGTAGCGGTTTTTTTTGACCAGCATTCAGAGATATTGGGGCATTTCGCACTCTGGCAGATTGTGTGGAGCTTTTCCTTTTCCAGGACACGGGAGACATAAAAAAAGTTTGGCTCGGAGGGAAATTTCACTTTCAGCCAGGAAGGTTTCTTTATGGTTTGAATTTCCTCAAGGTTCAACACTATGCCTGCTTGCGATAGAATAATTGATTAAATTAAAGATGGTTTTGGATTCAAAGTCAAGGAAAAATCCTAATACTCAATATCTCTATCTCTCTTCATTCGCCTGCGCATCCGCTTGCGGGCCTGAGCTGCCTTCATCCTCTTTTTCTCGCCGGGCTTGTAGTAGATTGAGTGCTTTTTAATCTCTTTGATGATCGCTTGCTGTTGGACTTTTCTTTTGAAGCGCCTGAGTGCGCTCTCGATCGATTCTCCTTCTTCAACAACAATAAATGCCAAAAATACTCACCTCCTTGTGGCTGTGTAAAGGATTTTATAGCTGAATCTCGCCCTATTGTCAAGGTAAACACGAAATTAGACAAACAGAAAAGAAAGCAAAATTAAGAAAAAACAGACGGGAAAAAAGGCATAATAAGGGGTCGCGTCTTAACATTTAACATTTATCTTTATTTTTCATCGAAAAAGCGCTGAGTGTGAAATGTTAAGATGTGACCCTGTCTATTCCCATCAAAACTATGGCGATTTAATTTCGTATTAGAAAAGGAAGGGTGATTTTCCATTACGACTTGAAAAAATTTTATTCTTGATTTTCTATTGTTCTGGAGAGATTTTCCGGCTGATTTTTTGGATAAGAAGATCATATCCGGACAAAGGAGAAAATAAGAATGAAAGTTATCACAAAGAAAAAGGTCTTACAAAAAAGCCATGGTTTAAGAGGGATTGAGCTGTTAATGATGCTTTTTGTTCTGGCCTTTCTTTTAGCTGGCTGTGAAAAAGAGTCGCAAAAAACAGAGGGAGACCAACAGACGCGTTCATCTTACTCGGATACCAGCCATGAAAGTAGTTTGGCGAAGGAGATAATTGTTGTTCACCTTCCCGGGCTTCCCGAAGACGCGAAAAAATTGGAAATGGTCCTCATCCAGCCTGGTTCGTTCACGATGGGATCATCTAGGGACGAACAGGGGCGATCAGATACTGACTGGCCTCTGCATGAGGTGACTATCACCAAACCTTTCTACATGGGAAAGTGCGAAGTCACTCAAGCCCAGTGGGAATCAGTGATGGCGAATAACCCTTCCTATTTCCGGGGAAAACCAAACAATCCTGTTGAGAAGGTGAGATGGCGCACCTGTCAAAGATTCATCAAGAAGCTAAATTCTTTCGGACAGGGAACTTTTCGCTTGCCCACTGAGGCGGAGTGGGAGTATGCCTGCCGGGCAGGTACGATGACACGGTTCTCATTCGGTGATTCGTTGGAAAACGCAGAAAGATACATGTGGTGGGAGGGAAATGACGAAACGAACGAGACGAAAGAGGTGGGATTGAAGATACCGAATTCCTGGGGATTATACGATATGCACGGTAACGTCCAGGAGTGGTGTGAGGACCGCTGGGAGTTACCAAACGAGCGAAGCCCTCAAATAGATCCAAAAGGGACCTCATCACGTTCGTCATTTTTCTTTCTCTGGACGGATCGCGTTTTTCGCGGAGGCAGCTTTGCAAGCCGTGCTCAGGACTGCCGCTCATCCTATCGCTCCCGTGAGCAGTCGATCGACTTTCATTACAGCCTGGGCTTTCGGCTTGTGAGGGAGTAAGTTCAGCTTTTTTCTTGGAAAAAGAAACGATTATCCCTATAATTATACCGACTGATCTAAATCCAGGAGTGGAGTATTAAAAAAGGAGGAAAAAATGTTTCGCAAGCAAGATTTAAGGTCATGTCTGGTGTTTGTTCCTCTTGTTATTATCATCGGTTTACTGGCTGGATGTGCGGCAAAGACCGCCGACCCTTGGGGTGACCCGCAGACCGGCCTGATCCTTCAGTACCGGATGACTGAAAATCAAGTCCTGAAGTATCAGACTTCGGGCGAACAAACTCAGAATATGGAAATCATGGGCCAGTCAATTGAGACGCAAAGCTCAAGCGGAATTGAATTCTCGGTAAAATCAAAAGGTCTTCAAGAAGGCAATCTTCTTCTCGGAGTGACAATTGATTCTATGAATATAAATATCTCCAGTCCCCAAGGCGAGCTGTCTCCTGATATGAGCACTGTCCGGGGAAAAGGTTTTGACATGACGCTCTCTCCCCTGGGAAAAGAATTGGATGTATCCGGAGCTGAATCCATTAGATACGATATGGGAACTGCCGGAACACGCAGTATTGGATCAAACTTCCAGGCCGCATTTCCTGACCTGGCCGGAAAACCAGTGAAAATCGGAGATTCCTGGACGAGCACAGACACTATCATAGAAAAAACAGATGAGCTTGAGGTCCGGATTAGTTTCGAAAGCGTGAATACATTGGAAGGATTCGAGACCGTGGATGGACTGGAATGCGTCAAAGTGACGGCTGATATCACAGGGGCTCTTGAGGGAAAAGGGGAGCAGATGGGCCTGCAGTTGGCCATAACAGGAGAAGTTCAAGGCAAGGCGACATGGTATTTTGCCTATAAAGAGGGCATTTTTGTTAAAGATACAACCAGTTTCTCCTCAGATTCGACTATTACCACAAGCGGTGCTCAGGCTTTGACAATTCCTGTGAACCAGGAAACCAAGATGGGAACGAAACTGGTTAAGTAGCCGGTCGAGTGAGCCGAAAAAGCAAATTTTTTTCCAGACAGCAGAATATATTCTAGAGATTCCTCTTTCCTAGTTAGCCCAGAGGAGTAATTCAGGCTGTTTTTTAAATTGTAGGTTTTGATGTGCAATCCTATTGTATGTGGGAGGCAGTGAATTGACAAAATACATTTTTTGGAGCGTTCTCCATAACAATAAAAATATTGCTCTGACTGAGGATCTATCTAAATATGCCCAGGGAGAAACATTCTGGAAGGCGGTGTTGAGCCTGTG
>Ga0180438_10007516_pt1 | contig 14173 bp, 13 predicted proteins | sample SS_ome_12_FD_132455 | JGI IMG/M metagenome (GOLD analysis project Ga0180438, IMG submission 132455) | Hypersaline lake sediment archaeal communities from the Salton Sea, California, USA - SS_3_D_2 metaG | ecosystem: Environmental > Aquatic > Non-marine Saline and Alkaline > Hypersaline >... | reverse complement strand
TGCTCCGTTACGGCATCAACAACCACCGGGTGGCAGTGTCCCAGACTATTGACCGCCCAGCCGCCGACAAAGTCCAGATACTCTCGACCATCTTCATCCCACACCCGCGCCCCCTCCCCCCTGACCAGGGTTACCGGAATACGGTCGAAGGTATGCATAAAATATTTGTGCTCAAGCTCCTGCCAGTTACTCATTTTCCCACTCTATAGCGATTTATTTTACCAACCTCAGCTCTTTAATTCTTCTTTAGTAACCCTATCCCCTTTATCCCCTTCCCCTTAGTAAGGGGAAGGGGAAATTTGTTTTAAGAGAGGCTTCGCCTCTCTTTGACTCTCCTCACACGTCAAGTAGGCTGCCTTTGGAGAAGCTTCACCCTCTTTGACTCTCCTCACCCGTCAAGTAAGCTGCCTTCGGAGGAGCTTCACCCCTCTTAAACTCCCCTTTCTTTCTCCCCCAGAGGGGGAAGAGATTCTAGAGAGGGGCTTCGCCCCTCTCCTACCTACACCCCCTTCCCTTAACCAAGGGAAGGGGGACAGGGGGATAGGTCACCACATCAATTTATTAACTTTATCAGGAGGGGCTTTGCCCCGTCCAAGACCCCCTCTGGCGACTATTTCTGTATTGTCGTGCCCCCACCACCCTCCTCAATCTCCTTGAGCAGGGCATGGGGCTGTTTGCCATCTATGATATGAGCGGTTGAACTGCCGGATAAAGCTCTCAGGGAGGCTTTAATCTTGGGAATCATCCCCCCCGAAGCCACGCCCGAAGCCACCAACGCTTCGGCTTCACCGGGCGATAGCTGAGGCAGCAACTTACCTGAGTTGTCGCAGATACCGACCACATCGGTTAAGAAGATAAGCCTTTCGGCACCAATAGCGGCAGCGATTTCACCCGCCACCGGGTCACCATTAATGTTAAGCAGTTGCGGAGCCTTATCCGGTTTATCAAACGAATTGAGGCTTATGGGAGCAACTACCGGGATGTAACCCGACTGGAGGAGCACCCTCAGTGGAGTAACATCTACCTTTACCACCGTGCCCATATAGCCCAGTTCCTTGTCCCTTATCCTGCCCTGAATAAGAGCCCCGTCAACGCCGCTAATACCTACCGCCCGCCCCCCCAGGCTATTGATGGCAGCCACAATCTCCTTGTTGACCAGGCCACCAAGTACCGCGGTTACCATCTCCAGCGCCGCTTCATCAGTTATCCGCTCCCCCTGAAAAAACCTGGTGGAAATACCCTGCCTTGAAAGCCACTCAGTTACCACCTTAGCCCCACCATGCACCACCACCAGTGATTTACCCTGCTTCTGGAGCTCAACCATGTCCTCAATAGTGGTATCATGACTGCCCAAGGTAGCCCCACCGAGCTTAACCACGATAACTTTATCCAACTTAATCTCTGCCTCTCTATATCAGGTCATATACTGGCTATTAATGGTTACATATTCCTCAGACAGGTCGCAGCCCCAGGCGGTGGCGGTAGCCGTGCCCAGGTTAAGCTGTAAACCTATCGGCACTTCGCTGTCGCTTAATACCCCCAGCAGCTTACTCTGGCTAAAAGGCACCGGTCTGCCCCCCCTTACCACACAGATATTACCCAGATAAAGGTCAATCTTTGATTCTACTACCTCCACTCCGCTCCGCCCCACCGCCGCCATAATCCGCCCCCAGTTAGGGTCACCGCCATGTATTGCCGACTTCACCAGAGGCGAACTTACCACCGTCCTCGCCGCCAATCTGGCCTCGGCAATACCGGGGGCCCCGCTAACAGTGACCTCAATAAGCTTGCTTGCCCCCTCACCATCACCAGCAATGCGCTTAGCCAGATAAATGCAGACCTGGTCAAGAGCCTGCTGAAAGACATCAGCCTGGTTACTACCGGGTAAAATAGGCTCGTTCTCCGCCAGTCCGTTAGCCATAATCAGCACCATATCATTAGGGCTGGTATCGCCATCTATGGAAACCATATTAAAGGAAACATCCACCGCCTTTCGCAGCGCCAGCCTGAGAAAATCTATGCCCACCGCGGCATCGGTAGTTAACAAACAAAGCAAGGTAGCCAGATTGGGATGAATCATCCCCGAGCCTTTGGCGGCCCCACCAATAATAAACCCACTGTCATTAACCTTAACCGCTACTGCCGTTTCCTTGGGCGAGGTATCAGTGGTCATTATCGCCCTTGCCAGCTCATGACCGCCGTCTCCAGAAAGAGCAATCCGACCTATGCCCGCCCTGATGAGCTCTATCGGTAGCGGTAGACCAATCACGCCGGTGCTGGCAACCAGAACCTCATCAGGTGATATTCCGATACTATCAGCGGCTAATTCTGCCATCTCCGCCGCATCCCTGAGCCCCTGCTCACCGGTACAGGCATTGGCACAGCCGCTATTTACCACTACCGCCACCGCCCTCCCCGATTGTAGCCGCTGCTGAGAAAAAACCACCGGTGCTGCCTGAATCCTATTAGTGGTAAATAGAGCCGCAGCTACACAGGGCGCTTCAGAAGAGAGAAGACCAAGGTCTGGGGCAACCTTCTTCTTGATACCGGCGGTGGTAGCCCCGGCATTAAATCCCTTAGCTGAGGTGACCCCGCCCGAGACAATAGACTCAATCCTGGCTTTCATTATGGTTAAACTATATCATAGCAAGCGTAGCTGGGGCAAGAAAGATACTATGCGTGAGAAGTAGCCTGAACTATTAAGGCACCTGCGTGGACAGGACAAGATACAAACTATTTACCGAATGTGGCTTGCCTTGCGTTATACACCCTTCTTTGGCGTTTCGGTTTTGGTCTGCCTTTTCCTGCGCTTCCAGCCGAGTATCACAAGTAGTTCTCCAACAGCAGCGTCACTAACCTCATCCTTAAGCGGCACATCGGAGTGTATCTTATACTGATTCTTTCTGCCAACTTTGGTCTTCGTAATGTAGCCCGCTTCTTCAAGATCCCTGATTAGCTTGTGAGCTGCTCTCTCGGTTATGCCAACAGCATCACCAATTTCTCTAGCTGTACTTCGGGGATGTTTGGCTACGGCTACCAGCACCAGTCCGTGATTGGTAAAAAAAGACCACTCGGGCATTTTCAAAAATTCCTTTAAAAAATTTTTATAAAAGCCCCAAAAAGGCTTGACAATTACCAAAAACTATGCATAATAATACCAGAATTACTTTTCAAGTAATTGACATGATGCAATATAAATCTAGTATTATTAGTCAGGTAATGTATTTCTTATTATACCGTTCTTGAATATTGTTTGAAATAGTTTCGCACAAAATAACCGAGTTGTCAAGCTCTAAAGTTTACACAAGTTTAAAGGAGACGGGGTGAAGAGGCAGATGTGGTACTATGTCATTTACTTCATTGCTGGTGGTGCTCTAGTCACGTCAGTGGCTTATTTGGCCAATCGTGGGAATCCTTTCTTGGCAGCCCTGGTGGGGAGCATCCCGGTAATGTTTTTATTAAATATTCACTTGGTCTATCAAGCTGGGGGGTTATCAAGCAGCCTGGCATATAGCAGGAGCGTTCTCTCGCTACTACCGGTATTTATATTATTTGTGGTCGCGACTATGCGGTTATTGCCCCAGTTAGGGATGCCAAAAGCTTTATTTCCGGGAATAGCAGTGTATCTGGCACTGGCTGTAATCAGCCAGATAAAGAAAGACAGGATGCTAGCAAAGTGGAATAATAACGGACAGTCTCTGATGATAGGTCAAGATATCAAGACGATGATAAAACAGTAAAAATAGGAGGTGATAACAAATGAAGGACAAGCCTGGCAAGCCCGGACCCAAAAAGTAAACACCACTAACTATTGGTAACCTCACCCCCTTTAATCCCCCCTCCCCTGTAAGGAGAGGGGGGACATTGTTTTTGAAGAGGCTTCGCCCCTTCAACCTTTCCCTTTCCCAGAAACCTGACCTAATGAGGTGTTTAAGAGGGGCGCCAGCCCCTCTACAAAAAATCTTATGGCAAAGGCTTGCCTTCAGTGATAGAATGGTTAAAACATAGTTAAGGGGGTTCAGGACAATAATGGAACTAAATACCGTCTACTTTAAAAACCCGGGTGGCGAGAATACCGAGGAAGTGCTTAGCATCGCCCGAAAACGGGCGGAGGAGCTGGGCATCAAGACCATGGTAATAGCATCGACCAGCGGTAATACCGCAGTAAGGGCTATGGATGTCTTTCAGGGATTAAGAGTCGTCGTTGTAACCCATGTTACCGGCATGCGAGAACCAGATAGCCAGGAATTCACCGACGAGAACAGGAAAAAGGTGGAGAGCAAAGGGGGCAAGATAGTGACTGCCGCCCATGCCTTTTCCGGGGTAAACCGTGCCGTTCGCAATAAATACAATATGCCTACTCTAGGGGATATAATTGCCGATACCCTCCGCATTTTCGGTAAGGGGCTGAAGGTGGCATGTGAAATCACCATGATGGCGGCAGATAGTGGGCTGGTATGCACCGGTGAGGATGCTATCGCTATCGGCGGTACCGGAAACGGCTCCGATACCGCAGTGGTACTCCGACCGGCCAATTCTCACAACTTCTTTGACCTCAAGATTAAGGAGATTCTGTGCCGACCACACCTCTAATAAACGCCGGTTACGGCAGAGGCTTGCAATAGTTGACCAATAAAGGTAAACTTACTCCCAGCCGATGAAGATTGTACGTTTTACCGCTGATAGCGGTGCTCAATACGGGATATTAAGTGGCAAAACCATTCAGGCTATTGAGGGCGAGCCTTTCAATAGCATTACCCCCACCGACCGCCACTATCGGTTAAGCGAGGTCAACCTCCTCTCCCCCTGCACCCCAACCAAAATAGTGGCTCTAGGGCTTAATTACCATAATCATGCTAAAGAACTTAATATGCCCCTTCCTGATTTCCCCCTCATTTTTATCAAACCATCAACGGCAGTTATCGGCACCGAAGCCAGTATTATTTACCCCGCGGCGTCAAACAGAGTTGACTATGAGGCTGAGCTGGCGGTGGTGATAAAGAAACCGGTGTGGCGGGTATCAATAAAAGAGGCGCTGGACTATGTCCTGGGCTATACCTGCTTTAACGATGTTACTGCCCGCGACATCCAGAACCAGGACGTACAGTGGACCAGAGCCAAGAGCTTTGATACCTTCGCTGCTGTCGGACCCTGTATTGAGACCGAACTTGACCCGAGGAATGTTGTCCTGAAGACCTATCTCAACGGTAAGCTCAAGCAGCAAGGCAGCACCACCGACCTCATCTTTCCCATACCGGAACTGATAAACTTTATTTCCCATGTAATGAGCCTGTTGCCGGGGGATATTATCGCCACCGGCACCCCCAGCGGTATCGGCCCGATGTATCCCGGCGATAAGGTGGAGATAAAGATAGGGGGAATCGGCACCCTGAGGAACTATGTGGTCAAGGAGGAGCAGTAAAGGGTAAGGTCATTGGTAACCTCACCCCCTTTTATCCCCCTCTCCTTGGGAATCCGGGTAAGGAGAGGGGGAATTTGTTTTTTGAAGGAGCAAGCCCCTTCGACCCTACCCCTCCCTTGCCTTTTTCTGGAGTTCGTAGAGTTTGGTGATGGCTTCCAGGGGGGTGAGGGAATCGGTGTCCAGCTTCTCCAGCTCCTCTATAAGCGGTGATTTCTGCCCCAGGAGGGGCAACTGCTGGGATACTGCTTCTTTAGGTCGGCGGCGACCCTTTACCGAGCGTTTAGCCACGGCTTTACCGCTGTCCTCCTCCAGCTCCACCAGCACCTCCCGGGCACGGTGCACCACCGATTTGGGCAGCCCCGCCAGCTTGGCGACATGGATGCCGTAGCTCTTATCAACACCACCGGGCACAATCTTGTATAAAAAGGTAACTGTCCCACCCTCCTCGGTAACGGCAATATTGAAGTTCTTCACCCGGGGCAGGAAGCTGGCCAGCTCCACCAGTTCATGATAGTGGGTGGCAAACAGAGTCTTCGCCCCCAGCCCGGGGTAGCTGTGGATATACTCGGCAACAGCCTGAGCAATGGAAAGCCCGTCATAGGTGCTGGTGCCCCGCCCAATCTCGTCAAGGATAATCAGCGAGCGGGGGGTGGCATTATTCAGGATATTGGCCGTCTCCACCATCTCCACCATAAAGGTGGACTGACCGGCGACGATGTCCTCCCTGGCACCAATCCGGGTAAAGATGCGGTCGACCAGCCCGATAGTAGCCGATGTTGCCGGGACAAAGCTGCCAATCTGGGCGAGAAGGACAATCAAGGCTACCTGCCGCAGGTAGGTCGATTTGCCCGACATGTTGGGACCGGTGAGAACAATAAGCTGGACATCATCGTTGGACAGGTAGGTGTCATTGGGGACAAAGCTGGTATCAACCAGACTCCTCTCCACTACCGGGTGGCGCCCATCCCTGATAACTATGGTATTGTCCGTGGTCAATTCGGGTCGGACATAGCTGTAGCGCACGGCAACCTCAGCCAGACTGGAGAAGACATCGATATTAGCCAGAGCACTGGCTAATGCCAGAATGCGGTCACTGGACGCCCCCACCTGATGACATACCTGACGAAACAGCGCCGACTCAAGCTCGGCAATCCGTTCGCTGGCATTCAAAATCAGCGACTCATACTCTTTCAGCTCGGGGGTAAAGAAGCGCTCACCGCCGACCAGTGTCTGCTTCCTGATATAGTCCTGGGGCACCTGAGACAGATTGGACTTGGATACCTCAATATAGTAGCCGAAGACCCTGTTGTAGCCCACCTTCAGCGATTTAATCCCCGTTTTCTCCCGCTCCTGGCGCTCCAGGTTAGCCAGATACTGCTTGGCATCCCTGGATTTCTGGCGAAGGCTGTCCAGCTCCTCGGAAAACCCCTCCCCGATTACCCCACCCTCATCCAGACTGCCCGGCGGCTCCACTATCGCCCGGGAAATCAAATCCACCACCTCGGGGCAGGGCTTCAAATCCTCTTTCAGCCAGTCTAGGGGGCTATCACCAAGGAGTCGCTTCAGCTCCGGTATTATCTCCAGACTGCGGCGCAGGGTAACCAGCTCCCGGGGAGTGGCAATATCCCCCTTCACCCGGTTAATCAGCCTTTCCAGGTCAGCCACATCACCGAGCAGGGAAACAGTCTGGTTACGAGCCAGGGTATTATCATGGAACCAGCCAATGGCGTCCTGTCTCCTCACCAGTTCCGTTATGTCAAGCAGAGGCTGGCCCAGCCACCGCTTCAGACACCTCCCCCCCATCGCCGTCCTGGTCAGGTCAATAACCGACAGCAGGGAGCCGCCAGTCGTCCCCGAGCGGCTGTGGAAAAGCTCCAGGTTTCTCTGGGTCTGGACATCCAGCGCCATAAACGAACTGGTGGAATAGGTCGCCAGCCGCGTCAGCTGCCCCAGAACACCCTTCTGTGTCTCCTGGATATAGTGGATGATGGAACCGGCAGCGGTTACCGCCAGAGGCAGATGAGCACAACCGTAGCCGTCAAGTGTAGCCACGCCAAAATGGTCAAGCACCGCCTGTCTGGCTACCTCCGGCTCAAACCAGTAATCATCAAGGTGGGTTACGGGGGCAGTGGAGCCCAGACCGGATAATTCCGAACCCTTAGCGGTAATAATCTCCGAAGGTCGGAGCCGCTCCAGTTCAGGAATAGCCCGCTGCAGCGGAACCTGGGTAGTGGCAAACTCGCTGGTGGTTATATCAACATAGGCTATGCCCGCTGCTTCATCACCCAGAACAAGACTAACGAGATAGTTATTGGCTTTACTATCAAGGAGGCTGGGCTCAACCACCGTGCCCGGGGTTACCAGTCGGACGACCTCACGCTGGACCAAGCCTTTAGTCTCACCGGGCTTGGTTACCTGCTCACAGATAGCCACCTTGTAACCCCGGTTAATCAGCCTCGCCAGATAGTTATCCAGGGCATGATAGGGGATGCCCGCCATCGGCACCCGATGCCCCTTACCCATCTCCCTGGAGGTGAGGACAATCTCCAGCTCCTTGGAGGTAAGCCTGGCATCGTCATCAAAGGTCTCATAGAAGTCCCCGAGGCGGAAGAGGACAATTGCCTGGGGATACTTTCGCTTAATCCTGAGGTATTGCTGTCGGATGGGGGTGGAACCCTCTTTCATCTTAGCTCTATTCTACTAGAGTTTTCAGCTAAAAGAAATAAGAGGCCATTCTGTCCTAACCTTTAGCGGGAAAATTCGTTATAACTTGGTGAAGCAAGAATAATGAGGAAACGGTGAAAGGAGGGCAAGGGATAAAATGGCTAACTATATAAGGACGATTTTATTGTGGCTGAGATGGAATTTTATGTCCCAGGAGAAGAAATATGTCTACCTGTGGAATCGGACAAGGGACGAGATATAAACCCCTCGGTAGAAGTAAGACTGGCTACCCTGATTAGGTAGATTCAATACCTTATTCATCTACTCCATCCCTCTTTATTATCCCCCTCTCCTCAACGGAGAGGGGGTGATTTTTTGAAAGAGGGGCTCCGCCTCCTTAGACGCCCTAGCAATATTGAACCGAAGAAGTCCTATCCCCTGAGATACTTATCAATATCGGCGGCGGCGCATTTGCCGGCACCCATAGCGCTGATTACGGTGGCGGCACCGGTAACAATATCACCCCCAGCCCAGACCCTGTCCTTAACCGTCTTACCGGTAGCCTCATCAGCGACCACCGTGCCTCGCCTGGTGGTCTCCAGACCTTTAGTAGTTTTGGCAATGAGGGGGTTAGGGGTGGTGCCCAGGGCAACTATCACCACATCCACATCAATAATAAACTCGCTTCCTTCTTTAACAACGGGGCGGCACCGTCCGCTAGCATCAGGCTCACCCAGCTCCATCTGGTAGCACTCAATGCCCACTACCCAGTTCTTCTCATTACCCAGAAACTGCTTGGGGTTGGTCAACAGCTTAAACTGGATACCCTCCTCCTTGGCATTCTCCACCTCCTCGCGGCGGGCTGGCATTTCTACCTCGGAGCGCCGGTAGATAATATATACCTCTTCAGCACCAAGCCTGAGAGCACACCGGGCTGAATCCATCGCGACATTACCACCGCCAATCACGGCGACCTTCTTGCCTACCTTCACCGGGGTATCATATTCGGGAAACCGGTACGCCTTCATCAGATTGACCCGGGTCAGGAACTCATTTGCCGAATAGATGCCGTTAAGGTTCTCCCCGGGAATATCCATAAACATCGGCAGTCCGGCACCGGTGCCCAGGAAAACAGCATCGTAACCGTTACTCAGTAACTCGTCTATTGTCACCAATTTACCCACCACCGAGTCCAGTTGAAGCTCTACCCCCAAAGAAGTGACATAGTCAACCTCAGCCTGAACAATATCTTTAGGTAATCTGAACTCGGGGATGCCATACATCAACACCCCGCCTGCGGTATGCAGTGCCTCAAAAAGGGTAACCCCATGCCCCAGCTTAGCCAAATCAGCGGCGATAGTTAAGCCCGCTGGTCCCGAGCCGACCACTGCCACCCGTTTACCCGTTGGTGCCGGCTTGGCTACCGGCGAGTCCAATGACTGCTTATTAGCCCGTTCCCAGTCAGCCACATACCGCTCCAAACGACCGATAGCAATGGGCGCCCCTCTTTTAGCCAGAGAGCACATAGATTCACACTGTGTCTCCTGAGGACAGACCCGCCCGCAGATACCAGGCAGGCTATTTTTACTCTTCAGTATCCTTACCGCTTCGGGCATATCACCATTCCGTATCGCCTTGATAAAATCGGGAATGTCTATATCGACGGGGCAACCCTCAACACAATTGCGCCTGGGGCACTGGAGGCAGCGGCTTGCCTCAGCTTTAGCCTGCTCCGCACTATAGCCCAGAGCAACCTCATTAAAATTCCTGCCCCGCAGTTCAGGGTCCTGCCTCGGCATCGGATTCCGGTTCAGATTAACTTTTGCCATATACTTACCTCCAGCATCTACTCAAGAACTACCACCAAATTGAGACTGCCATCTTTCAAAGGAACACTTCTCTTCATCAAGGTAGATACGTTGACGAGCAAAGAGCAAATCCCAATCTACCTGGTGTCCATCAAAATCAGGACCATCCACACAGGCAAATTTGGTTACGCCGCCAACACATACCCGACAGCACCCACACATGCCGGTGCCATCAACCATTATCGGGTTCAGACTGACAATGGTTTTAACCCCAAAAGGCTGTGTGGTTTTAGCACAGAATTTCATCATAATGCTGGGGCCAATAGCAATCACCCGGTCAATGGGGTCATTACCTTCCAGCAGCTCCTTCAGGGGCTCGGTTACCAGCCCCTTGCGAGCATAAGAGCCATCATCAGTAGTAACTATTAGCTGGTCACTGACACTGCGTAGCTCATCCTCCCAAAAGAGGAGGTCTTTGCTCCGTGCCCCCATAATAGAAATAACCTTATTCCCTTTCTCCTTCATAGCTCGGGCAATAGGCATTATGGTAGCCACGGCAAATCCGCCGGCAACACAGACCACAGTGCCAAATTTATCAATATGGGTAGGTAAACCCAGCGGACCGATAAAATCAGTGATAAAGTCGCCCTCTTTCAGCAACGCCAGCCGATGGGTGGTTGTCCCTACCTCCATAAAGACGATGGTAACACTACCTTCTTCCCTATCCCAATCGGCAATGGTTAATGGGATACGCTCGCCCTTTTCGTCAATCCTGATTACAACAAACTGTCCTGGCTGAGCCTTCTTCGCCACATTGGGTACCCGAACCTTGAACAGATGGATATTGGGCACCAGGTCTTGTTTCAATAATATCTCATACACCTATTTTAACCCCCTAACCTGTCTTAACTGTAACAATGGTAATGCCACTAAGGAAATTTGAGACTTAAAGGCACACGAAAGCAGCGCTTTATTTCTTCAGGCAGATAGTTCCAAGTCGTCTCCCAACTTACTCTAGAACGGGGATTAAAGCTCCCCTCTACTCATGATGTGGGCTCAGAATATGTAATAACCGCTCTCACATACTCAACTAAAACCATAATTTACCACTAAATAGTGAATAATTCAAGCCATTTTCAACCTTCAACCCATTGCCTAACTGCCGCCAAGGGTATAAGATTAATACCGGCACCATGAAATAACACAGAAAAGGGGGTGATATATCGCTTAAAAATCGCATTTGCAGAACCCGGTTAATTAACCCAATGGTCAGATATTTTAGATTAGGCAACAAAGTAACCAAAGCCTAATTTGATGTTAATAATTAAAAGTAATCTCCGGGGTGAAAAATAATGGTCACAGAACTGGTTCATATCGGATTTGGTAATATACTAGCCATGAGCAGGGTTATTGCTATCGCCACACCAAACTCAGCACCTATGAAACGGACAATCCAGGAGGCAAGAAACAAGGGGCTACTAGTTGATATGACCAATGGCAAAAGAACAAAGGCAGTTATTGTCACCGATAGCGGGCATATCATTCTAGCGGCGCTTGCCCCCGAAACTATAGCGGGCAGGTTACAAGCAATTCGAGGTGGTTCAGTGCTAAAACCAGAGTAAAACGATGAAAAAGACGAGCCGTAAAAATACCGCGGAAAAAAGGCCGTTATTCATAGTTCTCTCCGGTCCCTCAGGAATAGGGAAAGATGCAATTTTAACCAGGATGAAGGAATCAGACTACCCTCTGGAATATATTACCACGGTAACCACACGGCCTCGGCGAGCTAAAGAAAGAGATAATGTAGACTACCACTTTGTCTCAGTGGAAAACTTCCAGGAGATGACTGCTGGTAACGAGTTACTGGAGTGGGCTAATGTCTATGGAAACTGGTATGGGGTACCTAAAAGAGCGGTCAAACAAGCATTAGACAAGGGGCAGGACATAATAGTCAAGGTTGACATTCAGGGAGTAGCTAACATTAAGAAAATCCTGCCCCAAGCAATATTTATCTTTCTCACACCAGCATCAATGGAAGAGCTGGCAATAAGGCTCGAGCAGCGCCAAACTGAATCACCCTCGGACCTAGCCTTACGCACCAAAACTGCAGAGAAAGAACTAGAACAACTACACCTCTTTGACTACATAGTAGTAAACAAACAGGATGAAATTGACTTGGCGGTATCTGAGATTAAGGCTATTATTACTGCCGAGAAGTGCCGGGTAACCCCCCGGGAAATTACTTTAGAAGCTAGTTAAAATATTATTTTAAGCAACCAGGCAAACAAATAGCCCAAGCCACCACAGATAGGAAAGGTTAGTATCCAAGCAGTGACAATACTTCGCGCCACCCCCCAGCGCACTGCCGAAAGCCGCCGGGTAGCCCCTATCCCCATAATCGCTGAACTGGCACAATGGGTAGTGCTTACCGGGATACCCAATTGTGAAGCTAACCAAATAACGACAGCCGCGAAAAAGTCAGCGGTAAAACCACGGACCGGCTGAAGGGCAGTAACCCTAACGCCCAGTGTTTTAATCACCCGCCAGCCGCCAACAGCCGTCCCCAAGCTAATGGATAATGCCGATATAATTATTACCCACCACGGGATATGTTCCCACAAACCAGCCTGTCCAGTGTAAATCACCAGTGCCATAGTGATAACCCCTATAGGCATCTGACCATCATTCAAGCCATGGCTATAAGCTAGAAAGGCAGTAGTAAGCCATTGCAGACGGCTAAAAAGAACTCGCATTCTAGATGGAGCACTCCGCCGGAACAACCACAATAGAGTAATCATCAGCACAAAGCCACCAACGAAACCCAGAATCCGAGCGGTAACCACTGCCATCAGAGTCTGTGACAAACGGTTACTCAATCCCCACATCACTGCTCCACCACCCGCCAGAGCTATTCCAGCAGCCGCCAGCCCGGCAACAAAGCTATGACTTATACTTATCGGTAGACCATAATAGGTAGCGATAGCACCCCAGATAATAACTGCGGCTAAAGCAGCAATCAGCGGTATGTATAAGAATTCCGAGACAACCTCTTGAGTTAGAATTCCTTGGCCGATAGTTTTGGCCACCGCAGTGCCCGTGGCGGCACCAGCCAGATTGGAACAGGCAGCCAGTATTATAGCGTTTCGGGGGGAAAGAGCCCGACAGCCAACTGAGGCAGCAACGGCATTGGCGGCATCGTTTAAACCGTTAGTTACCCCAAAGCCAATAGCCAGTGCAATAATAATAAGAAGGAGCCAGAGGGAAGAATCAGCCATGCTTGAGGGCTACCCCTTCAAGGACATTAGCCACATCCTCACACCTATCGGTGGCACTCTCCATATGCTCGTAAATCTCGCGCCACTTAATAACCTGAGCCATGTCTTTAGAATCATCAAAAAGCTCAGCCTGTGCCGAGCGGAATACCCTGTCCGCCATATTTTCTAGCCGATTAATCTCCACGCATCGCTGGAGAACCTGCTGCAACTTACGCCGATGTCTCAAATCAGGCATTGCTCTTCCCACCTCATCCGTCGCCTGCACGATAATATCGGCCAGCTCTTTAGCCCTCTGGCTGGGCTGGTCTATCTTATAAACAAGCATGGCATCAGCTGCAGCCTGAATAAAGTCGATTATATCATCCAGGGAATGAGCCAGCGAAGCTATATCCTCCCTGTCAAAGGGGGTAACAAAGGTGCGATTCAGCTGTGCCATAATCCGATGGGTAATAGTATCCCCGCGGTGCTCCAGTTCGCTTATTTCCCCTACTTTCCCCTCAACATCCTCCCAAGTATCAACCATCTCTTTTAGCCCATGAGCTGCTTTTACCACATTCTGGGCACCTTCCTCAAAAAGGTCAAAAAACTTATACTCACGAGGTATAAATGGAAACTTAAACACCAATAACACCTCTTCGGCAGCAGAGTAGACCAAGAATTAGGGGATGATAAAGAAAAGGCTTGCTAGGCTGTTGCCTCCATACAAAATTAGGACGCATAAAGACAAGACCAGAGACTCGCGGCAGATGCCCGTAAATATAAGGCAAAACGCTCCTACCTGGGTCAGGTCATAACCCTAGCTTAGTTCAGTTTATAAGTTTAAACAAGACATATATAATTGTCAAGCTAAGACTGGTTGACAGCCAGTAAATAAGGACATAGAATTCAGAAAATTATAAGCGATGAAACCAGACGCCCAACGGCGTGGCTGGTAAACAACGGGGGATGAGCTAAATGTATGTCATCATCGTCGGTGGCGGGGTAGTAGGTTTCCACATCGCCTC
>Ga0180438_10007514_pt1 | contig 14174 bp, 28 predicted proteins | sample SS_ome_12_FD_132455 | JGI IMG/M metagenome (GOLD analysis project Ga0180438, IMG submission 132455) | Hypersaline lake sediment archaeal communities from the Salton Sea, California, USA - SS_3_D_2 metaG | ecosystem: Environmental > Aquatic > Non-marine Saline and Alkaline > Hypersaline >... | reverse complement strand
GTTTTACCAGGATCTAGGGTTTATGCTGGATCTCCCCATGCAGGAATTTTTTAACAGAGTGAAAAAAATTCCCTATGTAGAGAACCCGGAAACGCACGAATTTGTAAAACGGCCTCAATACATCCTATCCGATAACATGAAGGATTGCAAATCCGCTGCGGTCCTCATTGGTGCGTATCTGGAAGCGCACGGGATCCCGTGGAGGTTAATAGCGATATCGGAGAGAGAAGACAAAAACATTCATCATGTTTTCCCGCAGGCTTTTATAAATGGAGAGTGGAAAAACCTGGATGCTACCTACCCGGAATATATGCTTTTCGGATGTAAGCCAATGGTGACAGCTGCAGAGGAGTTACCGCGATGACCGATCTAGTAAAACTTTCCGGCAGAAACGGATCCGCCCTGGGACAGCCGAAATTTCAATTTTCACTTTTTTCCATGGCCGGGACTGCAGATATCATGAATATTGATCCCGCTGATCTCTCAGATGAAGAAGCGGGGATCTATACATTGTACTGGCTTGATAAATTATATCCGGGGATTACCTGGGGGGACATTTTAAACGCAACGGGAAATTTAAAACTTTCAGGATGGCTGGGTGACAAATTAAAGGATGTAGGATCCTTTATCGGTACCGGTGTTTCCGATTGGGGCGATAAAGTAGGGGAGTGGGGGGGTGACGCGATCCGGCTTATTACTGACAAAGAAGTACGGGAAGGTGTTTCCCAGTATGCCGCAGCCTATGGCACAGGGGGGGCAAGCGAAGGAATTACGGGCTTTTTAAAATCCCTGGGAAATTCCGTTTCACCTGATCAAGCTTCCCAATTACTGAGTTTAATAGGCGCGCAAACAAAAATACAGGCAGCTGCAGGACCTCAGTTAATTCAGGGAGTGGATAACAAGGTGTTATTAATCGGGGGGGCTTTATTGCTGGTCCTTCTTATTGTTGCAAGGTAGGTTATCATGACATATACATACTATTTGGATCCGGCTGAATTCGCGCAATCAGATGCCTATCATGATCTGATTGGCACCGTACCGGCAGCACAGGGCGATCTCGGTACCTTGTGGCATATTAACAACATGCTGGCAGACTGGCCGCGATTTGTCCGCAGTGTTGCGGCCCACTGGAATACATTAAGCCCGGCTGATCAACAGCAGTATGCCGCAACTATCGGATCCTTTATGAGAATGACCATAGGCCCGGAACAGTGGGAATTTTTTCACAATGCCCTTGATATCCCTCATTCAATGTTTCTTGCCCAGCATATTGTACCAGAATCAGGTGAAGCGTTTCAAAAGTCCTACATTCAGCGGGATCTTAATCAATATTTGCTTGATTCAGTGGCGGGAAATATTAACCTTCCGACTGAAACGCAGCGCGCGGAACACGCGCAGGCCGTAAAGGAATTGCTGCAGAAATATGCCCCCGATAACTGGCAGGAAAAGATCCCGGCTGAAACGGTTAACAAAGTCCTGGGCCAGATTTTTAAAGAGGAAATTACCGCAGTACAAACGGCGGCAATGCAGGCGGAGCAGTCAAAAAACATGAAACTGATCGGAATGCTGGTCCTGGGGGCTTTCGGCGTGTTCGCAATTACAAAAATGATACCGAAAAGGAAAAGATCATGAGGCCGGGCAACAAATCCCCCCGCATGGGCGGCCTTATCGAGGATATTCAATCCTGGGTAAAAATAACGCCAACAGAGAAAGCCACAACAGCGGCACAGGATAAGGTTTTATCATTCGCGGAACAGTGGGGCCTTACAAAATTCCTGCCTGAACAAACGAAAACACAGGCAGCTGCAGCCCCCAGTATAATGCAGGGCATAGATCCGAAATTGCTTTACTTGACAGCTGGGGCCCTGGGCCTGCTCATACTTTTACCGGCATTGAAACGGCGTAGACGTTGAAATATCAGAATCAAAATATGGCCGGTTTATTCGGATTTCCCACTTCCAAAGTTACCAGGGAAGCAGGGGGCGGTATGCCTGCAACGGTGGGGATCTCCGTTAAGATGACGGATGACGTTTACGACTCTTACAAAAAGGCAATTCTTGAAAATGATTTTGCGCCTTACCTCTGGACAGACAGCAGCGGAACCGTGCATCATGAAGTAAAATATTTTGTAATGCAAGATACCGGCCTGGATGAATTTGAAGTTACCTCGATACTTAAAGCGATTCATGACCTTGCAAAATCAGGTCAGATTGAAAATCAATATTGGAATATTGAAAAGCAGCTGGATAAACCGGCAATCCCTGGACTTTCAACCGTAACCAATATGTTTGATAAATATTCAAGCATGATGAAATGGTCAGGAGTGATCGCGCTGGTAGCGGTGGGACTTTATTTAAGCTGGCCGGTTTTAATGAAAATGAGAAAAAAATTCAAATAAGGAGCGCGTACTATGGCTAAACCTGGATTACCTAAAAAATATGCAAAAATGGGATTCAAAAAAGGATGGCGGGAATTTAAAAAAGCCATGGCTAAGCGTGCCGGTAAATTGAAGCGCAGAGTATCAAAGGGCGTTAAACGCAAAACCAAAAATAATCCCACAAAAAAAGGAGTGCGAAAAATGGCAACGAAAAAAAGACGTGGGGGCAGCACTACAAGAAGACGCCCCCGGCGGAGAGTGGGCCTGCTCCCTCAGACCACAGTAAACGCCCTTATAACCGGTCTTATGATTGCAGCCCCTGCCATAGGTGGAGTATGGGCAATCAATCAGATCCCCTGGGTCAAGGATCAGAAACCCTGGGCAAAAGCCCTTGTACAGGCCGCAATGGGTGCCCTGGGCCTTACCTTTCTCCGTGGATCACTGGCTAAGAAAATCTCAAGCGGTGTAATTGCTGGGGGAGGTATGCAGCTTATTCTGCCTTATGTTCCGGGCGTGAAATTCGGAGCAGGCAGGCGTTTTACTCCCTCTGAACTGGCAGCCCTGCAGACAATGGGAAAACCAAGACAAATACCCGGCGATAATAACGTAATGGGAAAGCCGGTTTATGCTCCCGGTATGGCGGGACGATCCCGAAACAGCAACAGATAAGTTTTAAGAAAAAAATCAATTTTTAACAGGAGATCAAACCATGGCAAATTTTGAAAGAGCAATGAAGTTCCTTATGGAGGGGACTTTTCAGCCCGGCACACTTGAATACAAGTGGTGGGAGTATTACGATCGCGCGGTCTTTGCAAGCGCAACCACGCGGTATCAATTTTTCGCAGTCCCGGAGGGCCAGGGCGGAAAAACCCGCGTAGATACCAACTGGCAGGTGGCAAACCAGATGCCGGAATCGGAACGGATGGCAGTAATGTTTTTCTGTTTCTACTACATTCCCACTGAGATCCGCACACAAGCGGAATGGCAGCAGATTGTTGATATTCTCAAAGAAGCATATTTCCAGTTCACCGTATACAACAAAGCCCCCATGATCGAATTCCCGCTGGCAGTGGCTTTCGGCAATTCAATGCCGGTCAACGTAACGGGTGCAGCTGCAGGCGATCAGAACCTTTCGCGTGCGGCTTTCAACGGAGCTTACGAACTGGGAATTGAAATTCCGCTGGCAGCAAAAACGACTATCAAGGCTGAAATCATTTTCGATACCGCTCTTGCAGCGGATCTCGACGGTGACAAAATTATTTTCTCCATGGTCGGGCCTAAATGGTCCTTCGGTAATTAATCAATCCTTTTCCTGGGGGGCAGCATTGCCCCCCGTTTTTAACCTGGAGAAATAAAAATGATTAATATACCTCAGTCAATAGATCAGATGTCCTGGGAAAGGATGTTATGGTTAACGTTTTCCAAAACGGTTCCCGCAAATACATCCGGTTCAGATGTAGTACAAATATCTGATGACGGACATTTCAAATCCTATTACCTGGGCGGACAGTTTACCAGCTTGACCGCAGAGGATACGGACGGCGGCGCGTGCGGGATCAATGTGAAAATTCATGACAACGGCAGGCGGTGGGATATCATCGACAACTTAACGCCGATGTCATTATTCTGCAGCCCTGGGCGGCAGAGGTCCAGCGGCGTAGCCGGGGATCCTTCAAATCCGTTATTCTATCCGGTTGAATTCCCCTATATTTTCATGGCGGGAACTACAATCAGAGTAGAATACACAAACACGCTTGCCTATGCTAATACTTTCTGGCTGATCTGGTACGGGGAAAAACTTTTCAAAAATAACAGCTCTCAAACCCCGCGCAACCAGCAGTAGGCCGTTATGCAGGCGGCAAGTAATTCACAGCTGGGCTGGTTATATCGAGAAATCGACTTAACCAGCATTACCGCGCCGATATGGCGCAGTCCTGTTCGTCCTTCTGAAAGTTATGATTGGATGCTGGAACGAATACAGGCCCAGTATTACAGTGATGACGCGGATCCCTCAGTATTTGCTAATACGGAGTGGCGGTTGACGGTCCCCCCGCAGGATAAAAACCTGCAGGAGATCCCCGTTAAAATTCCATTGACCTTAAACCCTGGAATTTTTGATCAGACAGCAGGCACCACAAGGCCGAAGGAATATTTTTTCATTTCGCCTAAAATTGACTGGCCTATTTTAGCCCTGGAAAATTTCAATATTGAGATTGAAAATTATACAGGAACCGGCCTGCTTTCACTGCTTTTTATAGGACATTTCATTCTACCTGAACCGGTGATAATATGAGCCAAGTAGGAATAGTTTCCCGGCTAAGTACCCATGGCGGAGTAACTTTCACGGTTAATACGGCTGTTACCGATGTAGCTTTAATTTTGACCGGCAGCCCTGATCTCTCCGTTAACGGAACAATCATGAACCTGCAGCAGGGGGATAACTGCACTATAGAAGGGTTTTCCCTGCAGCTGCCTTATCAATTCGGACAGGGCAAATTTGATGTCAACGTAGACGGGGATCCCGCATTTTTTCAACTGGGATGGAGGGATAATGCAGGAAATAATGGTTCAGTGAATGAAGTAGGGGACACGGGATTGATAAACATTCCCGATCCTAACTACTGGTATGAAACAGAAACGTTTTTACCCCAGCCTGCAACAGTGGCGGACAAGTGGCATTTAGAGATAATCGGCCTGGGCGGCTGGGTATCTCAGATTTACGCCCCTGCAGTACTGGACCAGGAAGAACTGCATGCAGCAATTCATTTACGGATACGGCATACCTTGCCCTTAATAGCGTAGGTACATAATGAGTTTACCGATTAAATTACCCATATCCGCCCGGCCAACATTGACCAGTAATATTTTTACTGCAACGTGGAATAATCCTACATTGAACCGGTACGATTTTACCAATGTAGCCGGGAACCAGGACCAGACAGTTATCAGGATGACCGGCGCAAGCGTTTACGTAATTGAGAGAGTAAATTTTTCCGCAACTATTCCGGAAGGTGTTTTTCAGGAAAGTATTGATTCCGCGATCTCGGTCCCGCAGCTGATTTTTAAAACCGATAAAACTGATTCCCCGATATTCGACAGGCCGCAGCCCTTTATAAATTTTGTTGATAACCTGGAAATGCTTCTTTTTGTTCCCGGTGATCAGAGTGATGACGAAATACAGGTTACGTTTCAATGCGTATTAAATCAGGTGCCTGCAACGGTCGGAATAGTAACTATCAAGGCTTTTCTGCAGCTGAACGTATACGAAGTGGAAAACACCGATTGGACCAGGAGATTCTTTTATAATCCTGATGATACCATAGGGGACCTGCAGCTGCGGGGGGGCGCGCGCAGGTTAAGAATTAATGAGGGGACTTTCGGCTAATGTCCTGGGGAAACGGTGCACCGCGCGGCTGGCCGGATCAGGATACCCTGGATCCTACTGAATTAACAGCTAATTATCCATATAAACAAATCTTTTTTCCTGCCGGGATTATGACAGGGGCATACAATAAGGAACCTACTTTTCAGGCTTTACGCATTGCCGCACAGGATCAGGCTTTCGATGTATGGACCTTCCCGGATACGGATCCAGAAAAAGAGGTTCATTTTGTTTGGCCAATTAATAAGCTGGAAATTGATGTATCTAGCCTGGAAATTATCGTTTACCCTGTATGGCTGCAGAGTGTCGATAGTTCCGCCCCTTCCCCGACTGAATATGTATTATGGAGTATTGCAATTGGAAACCGCAATTACAACGGCGATCTTAATTTCAATATTGATCCCGGTGGAGCCCTAGAAACTGATATTCAAAGCCCTGTTTTAGATCAATGGCATTTTGCAGGCGGAGATACTTCAGACACGCAGGCAGGCGGCAGGATAACGGGATTCAGCGGTACCACTCCCGCAAGCGCAAGCAATTGGAATTTACTTCAGTTTATGGTTGAACGGCAAAGCCAGGATATTTTAGATACATACGAAGAAGAAGCGCATTTACTGGGTGTTGCACTGCAGTATAAAACGAATTTTAATAATGTATCTCAGTGGTCCTATGTTTGAAAAGGGCGTTAAATGGATTATCAAATAGGCCGTAATTCCGTCAAGCATGGCAACGGATCCAGCGGTCAATTTGGCAGCTGGGAAAGGCGCATTGAGCTTGATATTCAATCATCTTATGTAGGCAGCGCGCTTTCTGATGTCCCGGTACTGATTGATGAAAGTATCCTTCCCTCTGATATATGGAGTATTGCCCAGAACGGGGGCGGGGATCTCCGCGTATGCACTGACAGCCAGGGCATAACCAGGATCGCGCTTGAAGTAGTTACTTTCAATACCGCAACGCAAAAATGCGAATTATGGATTAACGTCCCTTCTATATCTTCAACCGTTGACACTCCCCTTTTTATGTTTTATGGCAAGGCCGGAGTTTCACAGCCTGCAGCTGCAGCGGCTTTCGGTAAATATGCGGTATGGCCTAGCGGTGACTATTTAAGCGTATATCATTATGAGGGCAGCGGAGTTGATTCTACGGTTCATCAAAGGAATCCGCAATCTGAAAATAATATGTCATACTCTGCGGGAAAAATCGGACAGGCCGCAGATTTTAATGGGACCAGCAGTGTAATTGATCATCAAGCTGATTTCACTTTAAACAGTGATGATATTCAATATCAGGCATGGTTGAAACCGAACAATACCGCAACGGGAGCAGAGTATATTTGGGGACCAGATGGCGCTGGAAATCCGCAATTAAATAATTTTCTCAATTTTGAAATTCAAAGCGGCGGCAATACAAAATTATTCATGCCTAATAATAATCCGCAGGGACAAGCTAGTACCTGGGCGTTAAGTAATGGCGTGTGGCAGTGGGTGACGGAAATTTATGAAGCGATAGGGGGAGGCGCTCCGTTTTGCGATCATCGTCTTAATTATTCCACTCTTGATAATGATGGATGGGCACCGACAACCAATAATGTAAATGTTACTAATGCCGCAACAGCCGTAGGCGCATGGTATGATACAGTTACATCTACATTCAAAGGTTTTTATGACGGCAGCATAGATGAATTTAGAATTATTGATCGGGAATGGAGTAATGATCGGCTTTCATTTGAATATGAAAATCAAAACAATGTTTCAAACGTTCTCAATTACATTTTTCCCTTAATCCCTAACATTTGAGGTTATGCCATGGCAATTTTAAAAGACAGTGCAAGAATAAGCCGGGGGATCGAATTGAACCAGCTTGACGCGCGCATAAATGCGCATCTGGCAGGATTAAATCAAATTTCTTCCCAGCTGGACAGCATAAAGGCGGACATGGCAGCAGCCCCTTATACTGTAGCTGACAGGACTGAAGTAGATAATTTAAAACAGAAAATCACGGATGCACTTGCATAAATGATTCCTAAGAACCCCTTCACACTAATAATAAATGGTGGGCTTGTAGATTCCACATTGAAAGCTATTGCCGGTTCATATCTCCCTAATTATGAAATTCAGGTGACGAGTGGATACCGCAATGAGCAAAAAAACAAGGCCGTAGGGGGTGCGGCTGATTCCGCGCACATGTATAACCTTGCCAGGGATTTTGTGCTTATCAATAAAGCAACAGGGCAAATTGCCAGTGATGCCGAAATGAAAAAAATCTATACCAGTTACATTAAACCGTACTGGGAAGGTTACTCGATGTTTACACCGAAACAGCCACACACTAATACAGGCTGGATCCATGTTAACCTTGATAGATCCATATCTGAAAATGTCAAATGGATCGCCTATGCTGCAACCGCGGCCGCGGTGGGCGTGGGAATCAAAGAAATATGGAAACACATTAAACTTAACAAGAAAGGGCGTTAATTATGTTCGAGAAATCCGAAGATAAAAAAGACGCAATTGACCGGGAAAAGCGCAAACGGGAATTGATTGAAACAAACCCGGATTATTACCGGCTTTTCAAAAGTGAATTTAACGATCCTGAAATGGATTTTGAAATCAAGTTATATCGGCGCGAGTACATAGGCCGGGGAAAGCAGCCTAAAAAATTTCTGAAAAGATACGTGAATTATGTTCCAACAGAGGAAGAAATCGGGGAAGAATTCGGCGGCGGCACTTTCTGGCTGCTTGCATGGAATGAAAACGGAGAGGAGGACTGCAGTTATTTAACTCTGGATGAACGTTTTACGAAGCGGCTGCAGCAGAAAGAGCAGGCCGCGCAGATGCTGCAGGCACCAGCGCAGCAGAACCCGCTTGAATACACAAGCTCAATCATGAAGGACATTATACGGCCTATGATGGAAATGGTAGGCAAGGGCGGATCCCGCAATGGTGACAGCTCTAAAATGGTTGAGAACATAGCGGAATCTTTTTCAAGAGGCTTAATGAGAATGCAGCAGGCAATGGTAACGCAAAAACTTGAACATCTCAAAGAGATGGAAAAAAAGCCGGTCCCCCCGAAACCTGATCAGTATGCCTGGGTGAAAGATGTGCTCCAATTTGCAAAGCCGTTCGTTGACGGATTCATAAACGCAAAGGGAAAAAGCGCGGACTGGATGAAAAAAATTCTTATGAATGATCCACGCTTCCAGCAAATAAAAGATGATGACGTTTTATTCAAACTGCTCTATACCCTGGGCTGCGAGGATAATGATATAGGCCCGGATAAAATGAATGAACTGTTTGAAAAAGCAGGATTTGAAGTACCGGAGGATGAACCGGAACAGGAACAGGAACCAAAACAGGAGGAAAAACCTGCAGCTGCAGCCCCTTGATGTTATCATCCTGGATGTAGCGATAATTTTTTTAATATGGCTGACTATACGGACATTAAAAAAATTGTAGTAGGTAAAACCCAATGGATAAGGGCCTTTGACGTTCTTGTCCTTGCCCCCGTTATGATGTATTCGGGAATGAAAAAGAAATCACTGCCTAGACATATCAGGGCGTTTATGTTTCTCTCAGGAGTGGGAACGGCAGTATATAACGCTTATAATTTTTATCGTCAATCCAAATTAAATCAGGCTGCAGGAATAGGCCCTTTCGATAGTTTAGTGATGAGTAACGCCCACTCTAGGCTTGAGGGGGGGCCCTTTCCAAAGGATATACGTTATGAGTGTTAATTTTTTAGCCGCAATGGTTCCCGCTGATAATCCTACTGCATTATGCGAGGTTTTAAACTGGGCCGATGAAAATGATTTTCAAATTGCCGTTGTCAATTCAGCTTTAATGCCGGTTAAACAGACCATTGCAGCCCCCAGCCAGAACGGCATGGGAGTAAAGCCGATGAACCTTGTATATGTAAAATCAAGCAGGGAAGATTTTAAAAATTATTTCGGATTTGATTACGACCTGGACAGGCTGCAGGACTATCCGAAATTGATCGCGGAGAAGGAAGGACAGTAACAGGTGAGAAATTTATTTTCCATGGGACAAAGCCCCCTTGGCCGGGAAGCAAAGGCGCAGGCTTTTTCTCTTGCGATCCAGCTGTTTACCGGGCAGCCCCCGATCCTGGACAGGCAGGAGAATTTCACGGAAATTTCATTTACTCCTGAACAGGTCCAGAAAATTCAATCACTCCTGAAACAGTGGCATGATGCCGAACCGGGGGAAATCAGGGTGAATGTTAAGCCGGTCCTGCTTCCCTTCTATCTCAAAAAGTACGGAATTTATTTAGCCGGGATCGCCCTGGGAGGGATCCTACTGGGAAGGATGTTTCGATAATGACCAATTCGGAAAAAATGGAGAAATGTTTGGCTAATATGGAAGCGTTTTTACGGTTGACGCAGCATTACAATCCTAACACCAATTACATGATACTCCTGGGGGCCAGGGATGGCACGCACGCAGCTGGCCGGGATCCCGGAGAGGTGAGCAGGTCCCCTGCCCGGAAACGACCTCAGAAAGCCCCTAAAAAGGCCCTGAAGAAAACAGCAAAAAAATCAAAAGGAAGGGTTTTATCAAAAAGATGAAAAATCAAAAATTGATTATCGGAATTGCTGCCTCTGCCCTGGGCATACTGGGGATCGTGTTCGTACTCAGGAAGATCCGCAAGGATGCCGCAGCAGCCAGGGGCCTGCAGCCCCTTGAAACTGCAGAAGCAAAAGCCGGGCAGATTGAAAAATCCATGCCGGGCCTTACAGAGGATGAAAAGGCATTGCTGCGGACCTGGACCAGGATCCAGCAACAGGGAACCATTTAACCGGGAATCTCAATTATGATGAAAAAGAAATCAAAAAAGGCAGCGAAACCGGCTGTAAAATCAGCTGCGGTACAGACTGAACCGGCAGCGAAACCGGATGTAACATCATGCCCGGTATGCAAGGGGAAGGGAGTAATAAAAGAGGTTGATAAACTGGGAAAATTCCGGGCAATGCGTAAATGTACGGAGTGTAACAGCAAACAGGATTTTACCGGGGAAATTGTTAAACGTGAAATTTGAATTAATTAACTGTTTTCTTGAATGGAGCAGCAGCCCCCGCAAGTGGATACGTGAATTTATACGGACCTGGACCAGGGAAAGGCGATCTTGTTAATTGTAAAAAATAGGCGATAAACAGCATATTTTCAAATCAGAAAAAAAATGAATTTTACAAAAAAGTATTTATTCAAGTCAGAAATCGGCATTTTTGGAAAAATTTGCTCCCAAATGCTACGGTGCCGGCCGGCCGGCTGCCAGGTCCCCAGCTGGACCAGGGGGAATGTAAAATATCAGCGCAATATACATAAATGAAAGGGCGTTAATTATGGCAGATGATAAAATAAAGTGGTGTGACTGTGAGCAGCCGGATCCTGAACCGGATGTTTCCTTGACGTACATGACCTGTTTGAATTGTGACCGGTTCATAAGGCCGCGCACGAAAAAAAAAGAGGCTGAAATTATTCAATTATTTGAAAAGGAAAATAAGGAACTGGATGAAGTAGCCAGGGATCACTATGAAGGGAATTCTCAGAAATACGGATGCCCTTTTAATGAATGTTTGTAAAAAAAATAATGAAATGGATTGATGCAAATACGGGAATCGAATTAAAGCCGGGATCTGCTTTTGAAAATATTATCGGTTATATAGAGGTTTTAAATTTATTTGAATTTCCTATTCCAACAATGATTTATAGAAAAAATGGTGAAGTAAAAGAAACCAATGCATTTACTGTACGGTATATGCATCCTTCTTTTTTATTTCAAAAAGTGGCTTTTTGGGAAACGTGAAAGTAACATAATGCTGTTTTTATTACCCTGTGAGCTTAAATTGTACCCTTTGCTTGACTTCATGGGTACAAAATTTAACTTGTTAGTAAGCAATTCACAGGAGAATGATACCATGGCAAAAGAACAGCATAAAAGAGGTCAATTTACGTACACTAAAAAGGAAATCAACCGGCTGCTTTCAGCAGCGGAATCCCCGCGCGATCGCGCGCTCCTGGGCCTGCTTATATTCAGCGGCCTGCGGAGAGAGGAAGTAGTCAGTATTGAGCGCGCGGCCATAGACCGCAGCAGGCAGCGGATCCGCATCCTGGGGAAGGGTGACAAGTACCGCACGGTACCGGTTCGCGCGGATATCCTGCAGGATATTGATTTTCATCTAGCAGCACAGAAGAAACGTTTTAAACGGTCCCCGTGGCTCTTTCCGGCCCTCAATAAAAAGGATGCTCATTTATGCACGCATCAAGTGAATATGATTGTACAGCGCGCGGGAGAGGCAGCAGGATTGAAAAATCCGAACCCGAAGCTAAAGACCGTGAACCCGCACAGCCTGCGGCATACGTTTGCAAGGATTTTGAAGAAAAAAGGCGTTGAGATAACCGCTATTAAGGAAGTTATGGGGCATAAAGACATACGCACTACTCAGGAATGCTATGGACTGCCAAGTGTCCGGGAAATCCATAAGAAGGTGCTCAATGCTATTGCGTGAAAAAAGAAAAGCCCCTTGTACTCTGGCAGGTGCAGGGGCAATTCCGGTTCTTTATGGGTGGTACCTTTCGGTACCTGCTCATAAGTATACCATTTTTTCCGCAATTTAACAACACGTTTTCCTGCCAGGACATTGCCCAGTAGGGCAGGGGGTGCAGAGCAGCCCCCTAGAACCTGGAATTTCCGGGAAAATGCCGTACCGCTTGCCGTATGGCGTGTTCCGGTTCGTGCAGGCCCGCCAACAGGGCCGGAAGGATACGGTGGGGTTTAAGCATAGCGTGACCGACCACAAGGTACCGCAGATCCGCCACTCCTCAGGAAGAAAAAGACGTTTTTTCGTTACTTCCTGGGGGGTGGCGCGCGCGCTCTCTCCCACAAGCGCAAAACCCCTAAACAGTGATCACCAAAAACAGGACTTGAAAAACGGTTCCCGGAAACGGCCGACAGGCCCGGGAAGCGTACAGGGGGAGCAGGGGGCAGGCCCCCAGCCGGGGGGGAGTATGAGGGGGGGGTAATGAAAAAACATTTACTTTACTATAGCATAAAAAAATTATATACTACAATTATCACTTAAAAATGGAGGTACATTTTGAAATTTTTGTGTTTAACAGAGGATAATAATAATAGAACCATATTATTAAATCCTAGTAATGTAAAATATTTTCAAGAGGCATTTAACAATAGAGGTGAATGTACAGAAATAAAATTTGCAGGTGATTATGATTTATTACCTATACGTGTGTCTGAAGATATAAGGAAAATTGAAAAATTATTAAATTAAATGAATAACTTTAAAATAAAGGGCGTGAACATGGTAGACATTGAAAAAATATGGAATGACGGTCAATGTCCCTTATGTAAAAAAGGATTAATTCAACATTTGGAATTTCAATTCTGTACTGATATGAAATGCAAATTTGAATACATCCGTTTTTACTGGCAGAAGGGACGTAATATTTTTGAACTATCCTTTAAACAGGATGAACCAGGAAGGGATCCCGCAGCATGACTAAGCGAGCAAAAAAAGAACGGCGGCGGCGGCAAAGAGAAAAAACGGAACGTAAATTCCGGCAGGCCGCAAAAGCAGCAAAAAAATTTTATGATGAACACCGAAATTTATTTAATGCGGGATACCTCATTACCAAAGTGGTGATCCCGCTGATTGGAGATCATGGAATTGAAAAAAAACGATAGAGAACTAGGCTTTTACCGGCAGATGCTTGAATGTATATATGATCTTGCCCTGGAAGCGAGTAAGAAAAGAATCAACCGGATCGCCCTGGATAAAAAAATAGGTGCCGCAATAGCGGTGCTTGATATTCACGGAATCAATATACGGGACATTGAAAAAAATTTTGAAACGAAACGTTAATCTGATCATGATAGGCTGGGCTGCCGGATGCCTTGCAACGGCAGCACAGATCCCCCTCTTTCCCCTGTTCTTGGGCCTGTTTCTGGCCGGTTTTTTGTGGGAATTGCTGCAGGACTGATTTTTTTTTCATAAAAATTTGAAATTACAATGCGGTTTTTTTACAAAAAACATATAAGGCATTGACAGGCAGGTATACTGCACAATTAGGCACCTATCCTAAAATGTACAAATTAAGCGTTTCAGAATGAAACGAAACGCCTTGATTTACCTTGGAATTTTGATAAAATAGTATGGATTTCAATAATTACTGTCTGATCGGACATTTATGTGAAAATAGGTGTTTCAAAATTAACTGACAGGGTGCAAACCGGCAAGGCTATTTATGAGCAGGCCCAGTTTTACCAGGATCTAGGGTTTATGCTGGATCTCCCCATGCAGGAATTTTTTAACAGAGTGAAAAAAATTCCCTATGTAGAGAACCCGGAAACGCACGAATTTGTAAAACGGCCTCAATACAT
>Ga0180438_10007513_pt1 | contig 14175 bp, 12 predicted proteins | sample SS_ome_12_FD_132455 | JGI IMG/M metagenome (GOLD analysis project Ga0180438, IMG submission 132455) | Hypersaline lake sediment archaeal communities from the Salton Sea, California, USA - SS_3_D_2 metaG | ecosystem: Environmental > Aquatic > Non-marine Saline and Alkaline > Hypersaline >... | reverse complement strand
TGTCGTTGTCGGCTGTCGCGGGGCAACCTCCCCGTGCTCTGGGCATGTTACGGCACCCAGGCGGCCGCTCCCTTCTTGCAATGCCGGCCGGCTAGCGACCTCCATCGTGCGACAGGCTGTGACTCCGCAAGTACGACAGCAGTCCGGCCATCTCCCGCGGCGGCGCCGCAGAGAAGCTCATCTCCTGCCCGCCGACGGGATGGCGCAGCCGCAGCACGTGCGCGTGAAGCGCCTGCCCGGGCAGCGCGCGAACCTTGACGAGGGTTTCGGCATCGAGGGCTGCTTTCTCCTGCCGCGCCCTGCGAACGCCGTAGACGCGGTCTCCCACCACTGGGTGACCCTGGTGTGCGAGATGGACGCGGATCTGGTGGGTGCGGCCCGTCTCGAGGCGGGCCTCGACGAGCGTCATGCGGCCGAACCGCTCGAGCGTCGCGACGTCGGTGAGCGCGGAGCGGACTTTCCGGTCATCGGCCGGCGCGGGGACGGCGGCCATGCGCTTTCGCTCGCGCAGGTGGCGGCCGATGGGGAGGTCGATGAGGAGGCGGTCCTCGCGCAGAGCGCCCCAGACGAGCGCGAGGTAGCGGCGCTCCAGCTCCCGCCGGCGCACCTGGCGGGACAGGTCCGTGTACGCCGACTCTGTCTTGGCAATCGCCATCACCCCGGAGGTGTCGCGGTCGAGGCGGTGGACGATGCCGGGGCGATGGGCTCCGCCGACCGTGGGAAGGGGGCCGGCATGCGCGAGCAGGGCGTTGGCGAGCGTGCCCGTCGTGCGACCTGCCCCGGGGTGGACGACCATGCCCGGGGGCTTGCTGAGGACGAGGATGTCATCGTCCTCGAAGAGGATGTCGAGGGCGATGGATTCGGGCGCGAGCTTCCCGGGGGATGGTGAGGGGCGCGCAACGGTGACCAGTTCGCCCGCTGTGAGGCGGCGGCCCGGGCGCGCGCGGTGGCCGTTGACGAGCACCCGGCCGGACTTTGCGAGGCGCTCCGCCCGTGAACGGGTGAGGTCGGGCAAGCGCGCCGCGACGAAGGCGTCGAGGCGCCGACCGGCGTCGCGCCGCTCGACTCGGAAAGACTGGACCTGTTCGGTCATGGGGCGGCCTGAGGCGGGTTCGCTGCGGGGCCGCGGGCGGCGCGGCGGCCGAGCAGCAGGAACGCGATGAGCGCGGCCGCGAAGATGACGGCGCTGGCGGCCTGGGCTTCGGTGATCCCATCGAAGAGCACGCGGGCGGTGTAGCCCTTGCGGAGCACTTCGACGCCGGAGCGGACGACGGAGTAGAGCATGAGGTAAGCGAGGAAGAGCTGCCCGCGGGCGGGCAGAAGGCGGCGGAGCCACATGAGGATGGCGAGGATGGCAAAGCTCCCGAGGGCGGAGTAGACCTGGGTGGGGTGGCTCGGATCGGTGGTGATGGCGGAGTCGGGGAAGTAAGGGAAGCGGACAGCCCAGGGCAGGTCGGTCGGTGCGCCGTAGCAGCACCCGTTCAGCAGACAGCCGAAGCGGGCGATGCCGTAGCCGAGAGCGAGGCCCGGAGCGGACATGTCGGCGAGGGCCCAGAAGGACAGGCCGCGGCGCCGCGCGAAGAGGATTCCTGCCACCACACCTCCGAGCAGCGCGCCGTGGAAGGACAGCCCGCCCTCGCGCCAGATGTAGAGGGCCTCGACGGGGCGGGCGGCGAAGTCCCACCAGTTCAGTGCGACGAAGAGCCCCCTGGCGCACGCGATGCCGGCGATGAGGACCCAGACGCCGAGATCGAGGGCGACCTCTTGCGAGAGGCCGAGCCGGCGCGCCTCGCGGCGGGCGAGGAGGATGCCCGCGATGAACCCGAGCATCAACAGTGTGCCGTAGCTGTGGACCGTGACCGGCCCGATGCGGACGAGGACGGGAAACACCAAGGGCACCTCCGACCTATTCTCGTCGAAACAGGCTGTACGCGAGCAGCATGGCTCCAAGCGTGATCGCGATATCCCCGACGTTGAACACGGGCCACACGCGGAGGTCGATGAAATCGACGACCGCACCGGCGCGGACCCGGTCCACGAGATTGCCCAGCGATCCCCCGAAGATCAGCGCCAGCGGCAGCGCACGGCCGCGTGCCCGACGCAGTCTGCCGCGCGACACGTAGGCCGCGATGAGTGCGCAGACGAACGCCCCAGCCGCGATCAGGACCCATCCGCTGGAGATGAGCCCGAAGGCCGACCCGGTGTTGCGGGTGAGCGTCAGCCGGAGCCAGTCTCCGAGGACGGGGACCGGCGACCCCGCCTGAAGCCGGGCGGCGGCGATTGCCTTCGTCCCCTGGTCGACGGCCAGGATAGCTGCGGCGACAACGAGGAACAGAGTGTTAGGGCGTCCCGTTTCGGCGGACGCCCGCACGGCTATCGCTCCAGGCGGTCCTGGCAGTCGAGGCAGAGGGTGGCGAAGGGCAGGGCCTTGAGCCTGGCCTTCTTGATCGGTTTCCCGCACGCGTCACATGTGCCATAGGTACCGCGGTCTATCTTCTCGAGAGCGTTGATGACCTTGTGGATCATGCTCTCCACGCTCTCGCCGATGGCGAGGTCCTTTTCACGCTCGAAGGTCTCCGAGGCCAGATCCGCGGGGTGATCGTCATAGGCGGAAAGCTCGTTGGCACGTTCGGACTCGTCGACGCGAGCGGCCCGGCTCTCGATCTCCTCGAGTTCGGCCTCGAGTCTGGCGCGCTCGGCCAACAGCAGCTCGCGGAACTTCTCCAGCTCCGCCTGCCACTCCTTGCTGGTGGAGCGTGCCTTCGCCTTCCTGGTGGAGGCGACCTTCGCCTTCTTCTTTGTCCTCTTTTGCTTGACCGCAGCTCTCACGGCCATCTCTTGCGTCGTCCTTTCCTAACTCTGATGGGCTCTCTTCCCAGGCATTATCGACGCCTCCTCATGTTACCTTGACGCCGATCTCCCAAACCCGGTGGGGGGCTATTGAGTCACATATTCCACACAACGGGCGCAGAGGCCCGCGTGATCCTCCCGCCGGCCTACAGAGGCCTGGTGCCGCCAGCAGCGCTGGCATTTCGGGGCCTCAGAGCGACGCCCCACAATCTTGAGCGGCTCGCCGCCGGCGTCGAAGGCGCCCTCCGGGGCCTGCTCCGGCAGACCGCCGTAGCTGACGAGGGACACGCCGTTCGCCGCCGCAAGATCGTCTTCGCCCAGAGCGCCAACCAAAGCATCCCAGAACTCGCTCCGGCAGTAAAGCGTCAACTCGGCCTCGAGCGGCTGGCGCACGACCCCCCGCTGTCGAAGGTCCTCGATCGCCAGGTCCGCCTGCTCGAAGTAGGGAACCACGGTCCGCTCCCAGCGCTCGCCGAGCGCCTGCTCCCGCCACTGCGACACCTCCGGCCAGTCGCCGATCTGGATTGTCTGCTCCTTGCCCTCCCAGTCCGGCAGGTGCTGCCAGACCTCTTCCATGGTATGGCTCAAGATCGGCGCCAGCACCTTGGCCAGGGTGGTACCCAGGACCCAGAGGGCGGTCTGCGCCGATCTTCGCTCCGGGCTGATCGAGGCGTAAGTATAAAGCCTGTCCTTGAGCAAGTCAAGGTAGATCTGGCTCAGGTCGACGGCGCAGAATTCGTGGACGCGGTAGTAGACCTGATGGAACTCAAAATGCTCGTAGGCCTGCTTGAGGCGCCCCACGAGGCTTTCCAGCCGATGGAGGATCCAGCGATCGACCTCCCGCATGCTCTCCGAGGACAGGGCATGCCGCCCCGGGTCGAAGTCATAGAGGTTGGCGAGCATGAAGCGGAGGGTGTTGCGGAGCCGGCGGTACCCATCGACCACTTGGTTGAAGATGTCGTGGCCGGTCGGCATATCCTCCTTGAAATCGACGTACGAGACCCAAAGGCGCAGGATCTCGGCCCCGAAGTCGCGGACGACGTCCTGAGGGTCGATCGCGTTGCCGAGACGCTTCGACATCTTGCGGCCCTCTGCGTCGAGCACGAACCCCGTCGTCAGCACAGTATGGTAGGGCCTCCCGCCTCGGCTGATGAGCGCGTTCCAGAGCGAGAGCTGAAACCAGCCGCGATACTGGTCGTGCCCCTCGAGGTAGAGATCCGCGGGCCAGCGGAGGTCGGGGCGGGTCTTGAGCACGGCTGCGTGGCTCGAGCCGGACTCGAACCAGACATCGAAGATGTCCTGCTCTCGGCGGAAGCGCGCACTGCCACACTGGCGGCACTTCGTGCGTGCGGGGACGAGATCTTCGATCGGGGTCGTGAACCAGGCATCGGTCCCCTGTGCGCGCACGAGGTCGATGGCGCGCGCGATCACCTCGTCGCTGAGGAGCTCGTGGCCGCAGTCTTCGCAGTACAGAGTGGGGATCGGAATGCCCCAGGCGCGCTGGCGGGAGATGCACCAATCGGGCCTCTCCTCCATCATCCCTCGTATCCTCTGCCGCCCCCATGGCGGCACCCAGGTGACCTCGTCCACCTCGCCGAGGGCCTGCTCGGTGAAAGGCTCGAGGTCGACGAACCACTGCTTGGTGGCCCGGAAGATGACGGGGGACTCGCAGCGCCAGCAGTGGGGGTACTGGTGGCGGTACTCCTCAACCTTGATGAGCGTGCCGCGCCGGCGCAGCTCCTCCACGATCTTGGGATCGGCCTCCGTGTGCGAGAGGCCGGCGAACGCGCCTCCCTCGTCCGTGAAGACACCGCGCCCGTCGAGGGGCTGGGGTGTCGGCAGGCCGTACTTCCGCGCAGTGTCGAAGTCCTCGCGGCCGTGGCCGGGGGCGGTGTGGACGCAGCCGGTGCCCTGCTCGAGGGTGACGTAGTCGGCGAGCACGATCGGCACCTCGCGATCGACGAAGGGGTGCTTGAGCCGACCGCCCTCGAGGGCGGCGCCCTTCGCCTCCGACACCACCTCGTAGTCCCCGATGCCGACCGCGGCCATGCTGGTCGCGAGCAGGTCCCCGGCCAGCACGAGATGCTCCTCGGCGGTTCGCACGAGCACGTAGACGAGCTCGGGGTGGAGCGCGACCGCGACGTTGGCGGGCAGCGTCCACGGGGTGGTGGTCCACACCGCGAAGGAGACGGGGCCGACGGCCGGGACGCCGTCCAGGGAGTTCTCGGGAAGGGAGATAGCGGGGAAGCGGACGTACACGGAAGCAGAGGGGGCCTCTCGGTACTCGAGCTCGGCGTCGGCGAGTGCGGTCTCGCACTCCGGGCACCAGTGAACCGGCTTCAGGCCGCGGTAGACGCACTTCTTCCCCACGAACGCGCGGAAGCCCTCGAGCACGGCGGCCTCGTACTCCGGGTCCATCGTGATGTAGGGGCGATTCCAGTCGCCGCGGACGCCGAGCCTGCGGAATTGCTGCCCCTGGACGCCGACGTAGTGGCGCGCGGTCTCCGCGGAGCGAGCGCGGAGCTCCATGCGGTCGATCTCGTGGCGGTCGATGTCGAAGCTTCGGATGGCGGCCATCTCGGTCGGCAGGCCGTGGTTGTCCCAGCCCGGCACGAACGGGGCGTCGAAGCCCTGCATGGTCTTGTACTTGACGACGACGTCCTTGAGGATCTTATTGAGGGCCTGTCCGAGGTGGATGTCGCCGTTGGAGAAGGGGGGGCCGTCGTGCAAGATGTATTGGGGCGCGCCCCTGCGGTGGCGCTGCACCATCTCGTAGAGCGAAATATCCTCCCAGAACTGCTGGATGCGGGGCTCGAGCTCCGAGAGGTTGGCCCGCATCGGGAAATCGGTTCTCGGCAGGTTGAGAGTCTCTCGATAGTCGTTCGGCTTCGCCATCGGACAGCTTCCCCTGTAGCGCTGAGGATTGGCTCCTCCACACGCAGAGCGCGCACGGCTGGCGGCTCCGGGCGGCGGAGCGGGAGAAGACCGGGTGCGCCGGGCACCCAGGGCCGGTCCCGGCCCTGCGGCCGGCCTCTGAGTGTACCAGATGGCGGGTCGCGACACCAGTCGTCGGAAGAGGACGCGAGAGGGCGCCCCCGAGCCGGCCGCCTAGACCCGATAGCGGCGCAGCAGCCAGTTGATCCGGATGCGCACCAGGTCTTTCAGCGCGTCGAGCGAGTCGCGCACGCGGCTGAAGCGCGTATCCGGTGAATCGACCCAGGTCACGGGCACCTCAGCGATCTTCATGCCCGCACGCTGCACGATGAACAGCACCTCGACATCGAAGGCGGCCCCTGTCAGACGCTGCGCGGCAAAGACCCGGCGCGCGATCTCTCTCGGGAACAGCTTGAACCCGCACTGCGTATCTGCGATGCCATGGACTGCGACGAGCCGGACCAGGAGGTTCCCGAGCCGCCCGACGAGTTCACGGTACCACGGCTGCCGGACGAGAAGCCGGGACTCGGGCAGCGCGCGGGAGGCGATGGCGACATCCGAGCCCCCTCGCAGCTCTCCCATCAGCTTGTCCAGTTCCTCGATCGGAGTCGAAAGATCGGCGTCGGAGAACAGAATGTAGTCCCCGCGCGCGGCCAGCATCCCGGTCCTCACCGCCGCGCCCTTCCCGCGACGCGGCTCCTCGATCACCTGGACACCCGCCTCCCGCGCCACCTCGCCCGTCCTGTCCTCGCTCGCATTGTCCACCACGAGCACCTCGGAGCGGTAGTCCTGCGCGGCCAGATACTCCATGATCCTCGCCAGCGTGGGGCCCAGCCGGTGCTCTTCATTGTACGCGGGAACGACGACGGAGAGGAAGGGAGTGGTCTGCTCGCTGGTCACGACCGCCTCCCTTCCCGAGCGGCGGCCCGCGCGAGCTGGGCGCGCACATCGGCTGCGCCCAGCCCCTCCACGGCGATCTGCTTCGACCGACTCTTCTCGCCCCTCACGATCCTGACCGCGGACTTCGCGACCCCCAACACCTGTGCCAGCACGGCAACGCATTCCCGGTTGGCCGCGCCCTCGGCGGCCGGTGCATGGACACGGACGACGAGCCGGCCGCCGGTGTCCTCTACTACGCCGGAGCGCGACGACCGGGGGCGAACCCGTATCGAGATCAGATCATCGTGTGGAGCCACAGATTGCATCTCACCGATAGAGCGTCAGCACGATGGCGAGGTTGAAGCCGTTGAAGGCGCCGTGCGCGGCCCAGGGAGCGAGAAGCGAACCGTATCGCTCGTAGAGGTAGGCGAAGAGGACGCCCAGCACGAGGTAAGGTGCCACGGGAATCGCACTCAGATGGGCCACCGCGAATACGAGCGCACTCGCCAGGGCGGCCGGAGCGAAGCTCCACTCCCTGCGGAGCGCGCCGTAGATGATGCCGCGGAAAAGGGTCTCCTCCAGGGCGGGCACTACCGCGCAGGCCGCCACGATCAGCACGACCTTGGAGGGCCACGTGGGGACGCCCGTTATCACCGGGATGAGAGGATGCTCCTCGGGCAGAGCCCGGAGGCCGGTCTGCTGCGAAAGCGCGTACCTGAGGTAGAGGTTCTGGATGATCTGGTTGAGTCCGATGACGGGCAGCGCGAAGAGGCCTGCGGCCGAGATCCCCGCGATGAGCCGGCGCCACGCCCCGGGCAGCCGCCACCCAAGGCGCGCGCTCCGTGGCGAAGCCAGCCACACCCAGCCGATGGCTGCGAGGCCGGCGGCGACGCCGGGCAGGAGAAACGCGAGCGTGCCCGCCGCCCTTTCGGCCGGCAGCATCCGATCGAGCGTCAGGCGGCACACCTGCGCGAGAAAGAGCCACAGGATGAGCGCCTCGACGGCCTCGCGAGCCCGGCAGGCGTGAGGCTGCGGTCCCGGCAAGCTGCGCCCCGCGCCCGAGCGGATGTCGCGGACGCGGCCGATGATGAACACAGCGAGGCCGATCATCCCGGCCGCCAGCAGCACCCCGCAGATCGCCACCATAGCCATCGCGGGCGCCGCAAGGCGAAGCCCCTCTGCCCGCGCCGCATCCCAGGCCTGCGCGGCGGCGTCACTTCGCCCCGCGCGTTCGTAGGCCCGCGCCAGGATCAGGGGCCCGGCGGCGAAGGTGCGGAGGTAGTCCGCCGCGTGGTCGATCTCCTGCGGCGACGGCTGCTGAGATCCCAGCACTGTCAGCGTGGCGATGAGGCCCTGACGTTCGGCCGGCGGCAGCTCCTGCCGGAGGAGGTTGTAGAGGCCCACGGCGGCCTCTGATTTCTGGTCGAGTGCGCTGAGGACCAAGGCGAGCGAGATGAGGGTCCGCTCCTCCTCGGGGGCCGCCTCGAGGCTGACCAGGTACTGGAGGCGGGCCTGTTCGAGGAACTGCTTGCCCTGGCCTTCGCGCATGCCGGCAAGTTGCGACAGGTACAACATCCGCACGAACGTGTCGCCCGCCCGCCGGTAGCGCTCTCCCCGCCCCCGCGCGTAGCTGTCGGCCGGCAGTGCGCCGAACGGAAACGCGAGGCTGACCAGCACACCGGCGGCCATCGCGGCGAAGACGATGGTGCGAAGCGACGACCGCCAATCGGACTGGGGCGCGTCCTGCACAGAGTCTATACTCCCCTTGCCAGCGACGTCAGCATCGCCCGGATGATGTAGAGAATGATGAGAGCGATCATGGGCGCGAAGTCCAGGCCGCCCCCAGCGGTCGGGAAGCTGCGCCGGATGGGCCGAAGCATGAGGTCGGCGGTGTCCTCGATCGCGCGGACCAGGGGATTATTCTGCGGGACGCTGACCCGGAAGGAGCGCAGCCAGGAGATGACGACGCTGGCAAGTATCGCCATCATCATGACCCACAGCGCAAGATCGATCAGCCTCAGCAGCAGGGCCATGCCTCAGTCACCTCCCGAGAGCTCCCGCGATCGTTCGGCCGCCGCCCTCACTGCAGAGGCAACGAGGCCGCGAAAGCCGCCCCGCTCCAGCTCCGCGAGGCCGGCGATGGTCGTGCCGCCGGGAGAGGCAACCGCGTCCTTCAGTGAGCCCGGATGTTCTCCTGTCTGTTGCACGAGCTGTCCGGCCCCGACGACAGTCTGCACGGCGAGGCGCTGAGCTGCCGGCCGCGGCAGCCCAGCGGCGACGCCTCCGTCGGCGAGGGCCTCGATCATGACGAAGACGAAGGCCGGGCCGCTGCCCGAGAGCCCCGTCACCGCGTCCATCAGGTGCTCGCCCACCTCGATGACGTCGCCCACCGACCGCAGGAGCCGCGTGAGGGTGTCCAGCCGGTCGGCGGCGAGGCCGGGGGCCGCCACCGCGAGCATTCCGGCGCGGACGAGCGCGGGCGTGTTGGGCATCACCCGGACGAGGCCGGGTTGCGCGTCGCCAAGGGCCCTGCGGATTCTCGCGAGGGGCACGCCGGCCGCCATCGACACCAACGTCTGTTCCTTCCCCAGGGCCTGGGCGATCTCCTCGACGACCGGAACGATGACGGCCGGCTTCAAGACGAGGAGAACGAACTCGCTGGAACGGGCGACCTCCACGTTGGTCTGCGCGCGGGCGACGCCGGACTCGTGGGCGAGGGCCGCGGCGCGCTCCCCATCTGCATCTGACACGATGATCGTGTCGGGCGCAAGGGCTTCGGCGCGGACGATGCCGCGCACGAGCGCGCCGCCCATGTTTCCCACACCGATCACTCCGAGGGTGAACCTGGTCGCCATCGCGGCCCTCCTATAGGCCAACGACCGGAGGGGCACCCTCCGGCGTTGGGACGCTACCGACCCCCTGCCGGCGGCAGGAGGCTCTGCTATCCGGCGCAAGGCCGATGAACTAGATCTCCTGCCAGAAGCTCGACTGCGGCGTGGCGGCCGCGCCCTCCTCTTCGGCCATGATGCCTATGTTCTGCGGCGTCACGAGGTAGACGCCGTCGCCCGCTTGCTCCAGTTGCCCTCCCACTGCGTAGGTGGCACCGGCGAGGAAGTCGAAGACGCGCAGAGCGTGCTCCGGCTGCACTTCCTTGAGGTTGACGACCACCGCACGTCGACCGCGCAGGCAGTCAACGCAGATTCTCGCTTCCTCCTGGTCTCGCGGCCGGCGGATGAAGATCTCTCCCGCACGCGAGCTCAGCTTGATCAGCCTCTCTCGCCGCCGAGGGACGACGGGATTCTCCTCCTCCTCGCCCGGCGGCAGCATGGTGTAATCGTCCTCTGCGAACAGCCATGACCTGATTCTCTCGACGATGCCGATCATGCGGTGATCCTCCCATCGATCGTTGCTGTGACCTAGTGCTGTGTGCCGACTGTAACTGCTGCTCCCGGCTGTCGCCCTATTCGGGCCGAGGCCCGAAGATACCGGTTCCTATGCGAACCAGGTTTGCTCCCTCCTCGATTGCGATCTCGAAGTCGTGGCTCATTCCCATGGACAGCCACTTCATCCCGGCCCCGCTTCGGTCGGCGAGCTTGCCGGCGAGGTCGGCGAGCAGGCGAAACTCGGAGCGGGTGCGCTCGGGGTTCGGGTCCCAGCGGCCGATGGTCATGAGGCCTTGCACCCGGAGGCCGGACATCTCTGCCACGGCGTCGAGCAGCTCCTCGACGGCCTCCGGATCGACGCCCGACTTGCTGCGCTCCCCGGAGGTGTTCACCTGGAGAAGAACGTCCAGGGTGCGCCCGGCGGCCTCGGCCTGTCTTGCGATCGCGGTGGCGAGCCGGGCACTGTCCACAGTCTGGATCATGTCAAAGATCTGAACGGCCTGCTTCGCCTTATTGCGCTGCAGGTGCCCTACCATGTGCCAGCGCGCGCCCTCTGCGACCTCGGCACGCTTCCCGGCGGCCTCCTGCACGTAGTTCTCAGCAATATCGGCTATGCCGGCGCTCACGGCCTCGCGGATGCGCTCGGCGCCGTGGAGCTTCGAGACAGCGACGATCCGCACGTCCTCGGGCGTGCGCCCGACTCGCTGTGCGGCACGAGCGATGCGCTCCCGAATCCGCGCCACGTTCGCGGCGATATCGGTGCCAACTCCCTGCTTCGACATCGCCGATCTAACCTCCAGAAACCAGCGTGGCCCTTGAGTATACCACATCCGACCGGGGTCACATAATGGAGCCTCCGGCCGCGCTTTCGAGCGCGGCGCGAGGCAGTTCACACGACGGGATTACCCTCTAGAGCGGCAGCTCGAATGCCCGCGCGACGTAGACCGCCATCTGGTCGCGGGTGACGTACGAGGTGGGCCGATAGAGGCCGTCGGCATACCCGTCCGCGATGTCGCTTTCGGCGAGGTACTCGATATGTTTCCGTGACCAGTGGTGGCCGGGCACGTCGGGGAAGGTGAGTGTGGGGGGAGGGATGTAGTCGGCGAGGCCGGCCTCGCCGGTGGGCGTGACGATGGAGCGCGCGATGAAGACAGCCATCTGGGCCCGGTTGAGCTGCCAATCCGGATGGTAGTTGCCGTCGGGGTAGCCCTCGACGACATTGCTGTCCACCGCGTACTCGATGTGCTCGTGCGCCCAGTGATCGGGAAGCACATCCGGAAACGTGGGGTCGCCCTCGGGGCCGGGAAGGTTGGCATCGCCGCCGGCGAGCGCGCGCGACACGTAGACCGCCATCTGGTCGCGGGCGACGACCAGGTGCGGCCGGTAGAAGCCGTCGGCATATCCCGAGACGATGCCCGCGTCGGAGCACGAGCCTATCTCGTCAACCGCCCAGTGGTCGGGCGGCACATCCGGAAAAGGGCGGCCGGTCATCTCCTGCATCCGCCAGCGCGGCGCTTGGAGATTGGCTTCGCGCATCAGCCGGACCAGCGGCCATTTCACGCGATCGGTCTCGGTGACGAGGCCGAAGGCGTAGTGCTCGCCGTAGACGAGATCGCTGCCGAACCCAGAGCCCCGGCCGGTGAGGGGCTGGTCGCGGTAGTGGAACCAGATCATGCCGACGCAGTGGGGGTCGCGGGAGGAGGCGTGGATCCAGTCGTAGTAAAGCTGCCCGGCCTGGGCGTCATCCTGGGCCCACGAGCTCCAGTAGCGGCCGAAGCCGCGCTCGCCCTGATAGAAAGGCGGGAAGGAGAACTCGCCGCACAACGCCGGCTTGCCGCTCTCCGCCTGGAGCCGCGCAAGCAGCTCGCTGTCGTACTCCATGGCGTAGCGATCGTAGCCGATGACATCGCAGTGGGCGGCCTGGAGGCGCCAGTCCTCCTCGTGCTCCCACCATCCCGGGACGATCCATGGGCCGATGTATAGGTGGTTGGGGTCTATCGACTTGATGGTGGTGTAGACGAAGTCGTAGCACTGATGGGCGTACCAGCGGCGAAGGGCTTCGACATCGTGTTCGGGCGGCGTTGGGTTGGCGGCGTAGAGCTCCTCGCGGTCGGTGGCGGAGATGCCCCACGCGCTGTTGAGGTCCGAGAGGGAGCCCTCGTAGAGCGCGTCGAGCGCGTGGTCGAGGAGCGCGCGCTTCGAGGGAGTGTCCCCGGGTTTGGCGAGTATCTCGCGGATCTCGTCCCCCGTGATCAGCGCATCGTACTCGCTCTGGAACGACCAGCCGAGGACATTGGGGTCCTCTCTTCGCGGCTCGATCTGTGCCTGGAGCTCGGAGCGAAACTGCTCTCGGATGGCCGGGTCGAAGATGTCGGGGTGGCGGACGAGCACGGGCGTGGTGTATGTGTAGAGGACGGGCGTGGAGACGATCGCCTCGGGCGCGCCCCACTTGCCGCCTCCGCTGAAGGCCCACGCGTCGAGCCGGCGGAGGGCACGCTCCAGGGCGCGATCATACCAGCCCTCTTCGCCGTACTTACGGATCAGGTTGCAGCGATAGAGGTTCACATAGTCGGCGTCCTCGCCCTGTCCCCACGCATCATGCTTCCAGGAGCCCTCCCATGGGTCTGCATGAGGCGGGAGCCACTCGAACAGGTGCTCCCGTCCCGTGGTCGGCGTGGGAGGCCAGTCCTGCGCGGGCACGAGGCAGACGCCGAGGTAGAAACAGGGGTTCCCCTCCGGTGAGATGAGCCACCAGAAACCCTCGCGCTCGATGGCGCGGAAGAACCCGGTGCTCTCGAGTGCCCAGTCGTGGCCCCGGTAGCCGCCGTACTGGTCGAAGCTCGCGGAGGGCGGCATCTCGGCGAGGAGGGCGTCCTCACCTGCTATGTCGGCGACCAGATCGTCGTCGCTGTGGACCTTCTCCGGGAAGTCGGCGTAGATGCATTGGCCGTAGCGGTCGATGAACGGCGCCCAGGCCGCCAGGTCGCTCCGGCCGAAGCGGAGCGTGGCCTCGATGGCGACGCTGTCGTCGGATTGGGAGTCCATCTCCGCGCTCGCGGTGAGGCCGGTCTCGAACAGCGTGAGCGGCACCTGCTGCGCGGCTTCCCTGATCTCGAACTCGTGGCGCTCGATCTCCTCGCCATCCCGAGAGAGGGAGACGGTGATGGCGCTGATGACGGCGACCCAGTCGCCGGGCTCGGAGGCCCAGGAGGGGCGGTAGCTCACTTGCAGGGCGGTCCCGGCCGGTTGCCACGCGCCGGGGCTGTCGATGACGAGAACGCCGTCGAGAGAGAGCTGTGCCCCGATCGGCGAGATGACCGCGTGGATCCGGTAGTCTCGGTCGAACTGAAAGCCGGGTGTATGCCGCGGCCAGCGCCAGCCATCCCCGTCGGCGACGCACAGGAATATGGGCAGGGTGGCAAGCTCGCTGCCTTCGAGGTCGAGGTAGAAGCCTCGGTTCGCGCTGTAATCGTACTGGTCGGCGATGTAGAAGCGGCAGAGAGATTGGCTTGCCGCCGGCAAAGGGATCGCCACCAGCAGGAGGAACGACAGCGCGAGACACAGATGGCTCCCGCGAGGCGTCCGGAGCCGGCAGTGCGATGGCAGAGGTTCTCCGTACATGGCAGGCCTCCCCTGGTTTCCGACGACGCCCGGTTCGCACACAAGATCGATGTGCATGCTTGCAGTGGTATTGTGCCATACCCCGAGCTATGGATAAACAGGGGGAAGTTCGGTCGGTTGGCGCGCCGCGCCGGTGCGCGCCGGACCGCGACATGGCGGAGAGGCGTGCGGGAGGGGAGGGACAGGCCGCGGAGAACTCACCGAATGTGATCATCGACTTCCATGCGCATCCGGGGTATTCGCAAAACTTAGGTCGGCTGCGGAGGGAGTTCCGGGTGGCGTTGAGGGCGGCGAGGCACCACCGGGTCGATCTGATCTGCCTCAATTCCCTTGCGGACTGGACGCCGTCGCCCGCGCCGGCGGCGGTGCGGAAAGGAAACGACGCAGTACAGGCTCTCATGGCCGACCACCCGAAGCAGGTGGTCGGCTTCTGCTATGTCAACCCGCGCTCCCCCGAGGAGGCGCAGCGGGAGATCGAACGCTGTATCGTCGAAGGCGGAATGGCGGG
>Ga0180438_10007512_pt1 | contig 14176 bp, 22 predicted proteins | sample SS_ome_12_FD_132455 | JGI IMG/M metagenome (GOLD analysis project Ga0180438, IMG submission 132455) | Hypersaline lake sediment archaeal communities from the Salton Sea, California, USA - SS_3_D_2 metaG | ecosystem: Environmental > Aquatic > Non-marine Saline and Alkaline > Hypersaline >... | reverse complement strand
CGTGCGTCCTCCGGTACGCGGCGCAGAGGTGGTCACCGGCGGCCTTCGTCGCGCTGTACGGGCTGGACGGCCGGAACGGGAACCCCTCGTCCGCCGGCCTGCCGTCCGGACCGCGGTCGCCGTACACCTCGTCGGTGCTGACGTGCACGAGTCGGCAGTTCCTGGTCCGGGCGGCCTCGAGGACGGAGTGGACGCCGAGGACGTTGGTGCTTAGGAACGCCCCCGCGGCCTCGATAGACCGGTCGACGTGCGACTCCGCCGCGAAGTGCACGATCGCGTCCGCCTTGTGGTGGGACACGAGGCCCTCCACCAGGGCGTAGTCGCAGACGTCCCCCCCGACGTGCTCGTACGGGTCGTCCGTCTTGAGCTCCTCGAGGTTCCGGGGGTCCGCCGCGTACGTCCCGGCGTCCAGGTTCAGCACCCGGTACCTGCGGTGCCGCTCGCGGTTGGCCCTCATCAGCAGCCGGACGAACGCCGACCCGACGAACCCGTGGCCTCCTGTGACCAGGACCCTCACTTGCGCCGCCTGCGGACCTTGACCTTCCCGAGCCCCGCCTTCTCGGCGGCCTCGGTCATCGCCCCGGACACGAACGCGTGCTCGACGGTGATCTGCTTCGCCTTGATGGCCCGCTTGATGACCCCCGCCACGTACGCGGACCCGAAGTTCTGGATCGCCCGGGACGCCTTCAGCAGGTTCTCGTTGTACGAGAAGTCGGTCACGATGTCGTCGTGTATCCACTGCGCCACCGCGTCGACCTTCGACTCGTCGAACACCGCGTCCCCGTCGACCAGCTCGCCGCCCATCTCGTCGGCCCTCATGCTCCTGGCCTTCCACCGTGCCCGGCTGCGGATCGTCGCGTCCATGTACGACTGCAGCTCCGACCGGTTCAGGGACGGCTTCTGCTCCAGCATTTCCACCAGCCTCTTGTCGTCCATCATCCTCTCCTTCCGGACTCCTCCCACCGGAGGGCGGAGAACACGATCCCCGCCTCCCCGAGGGCGACGTCCAGCGCCTCGCGGACCTGGTCGAGGTCCGCCTTGTCGCCGCGGAGCCAGACACCCAGCTTCGCGGATACGTCGTCGTCGAACGGGGCCACCCGGACGGGCGTCCCCAGGGCCGCCCTCGCGGCGGCCGCCAGCGTCCGGCCCGTCTGCTCCAGGCCGTCCGCCACGTAGTTCCAGACTTCCTCTGCCACTTCCGCCTCCGGTTATAACCGGTTATAACTCAGTCGAGCGCCTTCACGATCGACTCGTCCGACAGCAGCCGGCCGGTCAGCCGCTCGTACCGCGCCAGCAGCGCGGCCAACTTCCTCTTCTCCACCAGCGACAGGCTCTTCCCGTCGAGGCCGTGCCGGAAGATGTCCCGGACCGCCCGCTTGCCGACGTGCCGCTCGTCCAGGACGTCGTCGACGCTCCACACCGGGACTTCGTACACCCCCTCCTTCTCCAGGAAGTCGATCAGCTCGTCGTTGTACGCCTTCCTCTTCGCGACCGCCGCCTTCAGCCGCTTGGGGTCCTCCTCCGCCTCGATGATCCTGCGCTGCGTGTTGATCTTGCTCCGCAGGTTGTCTATGTACTTGGCCTCCACGACCGTCGGGGCGCGGAGCCCCTTCGGCGGCGTCGGCGGCGCGAGCATCTCCGACAGGGCGAGGTCCTTCTGGTACCCGTAGGCCTCGGCGGCCTCCCGCTCCCGCTTCGTCCGCCGGCCGCGGACGACCCTGATCCGGCACTTGCAGTGCGACAGGCACTTCGTGGCGCCGGCCCTCGGGGTGGTCGGGAGGTTCCACTTGTCGTACGGGGACTGGTCGGCGAGGATGAGGCAGTCGACGCAGTGCTCGGCGACACCCAGGACCCAGTAGAACCGCGCGTCGTCCGGCTCGGCCTCCACCAGAGCGTGCAGCCCGATCCCGTCCAGGGTCTTCGCGTACATCCCGGCCCGCTGCTCCCGTGGCATCAGCAGCGACTCGTCGACGATGTCCTGGCCGAACTGGAACGCGTACTTCATCTCCTCGGCGACGGCCCGGTTCAGGTACTCCTTGTCGCCGGCGGTCAGCTCGGCGAGCCCGCGGTGGTCCTTGTAGACCTTCTCGAAGTTCCCGGCGATGAGCTCCCCCGCCTCCCGCTCGAACCTGGCCTGGGTAATCCGCCCGTCCTGGAGGCGCCCGGTCAGCCCTTCCAGCCTCCGGTAGTATTCTAGGCGGGCCTTCTCTATCCCCTTGCCCAGCGACAGGAACCCCCCGTCGGAGCCGGCCTCGAGGACCTCCTCCTCCTCGTCGGCCAGCGCCAGCTCGAGGTCCAGCAGCTCGTCGTCGTCGAGCGCCCGGAGGGCGTCGATCACGGTATGCCGAACAGCCGCCTCCACATGCTCCTCCTGAATAGCACCAGCCGGGTCTGGACTGACACCACGTCGCCGTTGGACGGCCCCTTCTCCACGCGGACCGCCTGGACGGCGGGGACCGACACCAGGACCCCCCGCCTCGTGGAGGCCAGCACGGAGCAGACTACCGTGTTGCCCTCCACGTCCTGGGGGCTCGCCCCGCAGTACGGGCACCGCCTCCAGAACCTGCACTCCCCGCAGACGATCGCGCTCACAGGGTCCTCCCGTCGCCGTACTCCACCGGGTTCAGGTCGCAGTCCGCCCTGGCCCACCCGACCGACACGCAGCTCCAGGAGCGGCCCGGCCCCGACAGCACGTCCATGACGACGTCCTCCACCCGGCGGAACGGTTCACCGTCGCGACCGTGGGTCTGCATCCTCCCTCCGTGCCAGTTGCTCATGTGCGCCCACAGCAGCCCGGTGGACTCGCCGACCTCGGGGTTCGACGTCACCTGGCGGTCGACGTACGACACGACGCAGACGTTGTGGCCGCCGGTCTTCCCGCCGTCGTCGATCCAGGGGACCGACAGCAGCCCGACGAACCGGAAGTCCTTCAGCCAGCCGCGGGACATCATGTCCCGGACCGCCCACGCCGCGAAGAGGGAAATGTCGTCGCAGTCGCCGGCCTTCATCCCCTCCTGGTGGCGCCCGAACGTGGCCTTCGGGTGGCTGATCGCGTCGAACAGCATCACCCAGGTGTCCTTGCGCCACTTCATCTTCCGGACGGTGCTCTCGACGCCTTCGGGGAGGGACGTGTACGCGGGGATCCGGTACTTGCGGATGCGACGGCGCTCGAACAGGAACTGGTAGATCCGGCTCCAATGGTAGTACCACCGGCCCTTGAGCGCCCAGCGCGCCATCCACCTGAGGAAGAAAAGCTTCACCCTGTGCCACATGCTAGAACTCCACCGGCCTGTTTAGCCGCTCGATCCGGATCACGCGTATCATGTCGCGCAGCGTCCGGACGTCGTTCGCCAGCCGGTTGTCGTCCGCCAGGCGCCGGCGCGCCTCCTCCTCGGCTCCCGCCGGGGGCTGCTGGCCGGGCTGCTGGGGAGGCTCTTCCTGGCCGAGCGCTTCCAGTTCGCCGATCTCCTCCTCGCCCAGGCCTATGATGCGGCGGAGCAGCCACCTGCTCGGAATGCCCTGGCCGCGGGCGAGCCCGAAGATGGTCCACTTTAGGTTCTCGATCGTCATCCGGATCTCCTCGTCGACGAACGAGATGGGCGGGTACTGGATGGTGTACAGGCCCTTCTCCGGCCACCTGCCCAGCAGGACCAGCTGCCGGTCGTAGACTTCGCGCTGGAACCACGCCATCTCCCTCTGGATGTGCCGGACGATCCGGGCGTACTGGATGTCCTCCCAGGACAGCGTGGCCTTCGCGTTCACCGACTCCTCGACCCCGAGGTACGACGGGGGGACCCCGGTGCTCATGAACATCTTGCGCTGGATGTACTTGACGTCCTCCATCTGCCCGATGACGCCGCTGACCCCGAGCCGCTGGATGTTCGCCCGGCCGATGTTCTCGCCGGCCGGCTGGCCGATGACGATGTCGGCGTTGTCCGGCATCGGCGCCCGTCGCCAGTCGACGTGGCCGTTCTCGTCGACCACCCTCCGCTTCTTGATCTGCCGGAGGGTCTTCTTGATCAGCCGGTCCGCCTCCGCCTCGTCGCAGTCCTCCGGGAGCGGCAGGGTGATGGCCAGGAAGTCGATGGCCCTGGTCAGCCGGTTCATCACCACCGAGTCCTCCATCGGCTGCAGCAGCCTCCACGGCCTCCGGGCGGAGAACCAGAAGCTGCGCCCGTACAGGTCGCCCCGCTGGTGGTCGTGCCTCAGGTGGACGACCTGGGCGGCGTTGAACGGGACCGTAGTCTCGACGCCGCCGGCGGTGGTCTTCAGGCTGAAGGCGTCCTCCGCCCTCAGCCTCCCGTACTCGTCCTCGTTGCGGGTCATCTGCTCCGGGTTTAGCCACTTCAGCCGGACAATCGCGAACGCCGCGTCGACGACGACCTCCTCGAACTCGTCCCCGTACCGCAGGCCGGACCTGCAGACCCCCGGCAGGATCTCCTGCATGTCGACCCGGCCGTCGAGGTCCTCGAGTATGCGCTGGACCTGGGCGTCCTTGCTGCTCAGCTTGTAACTCTCCTGGTCGCCCTCCCGGGACGAGAACACGTTGGACACGGTTATGGACAGCGCGCGAGACAGCTCGGTGCACTGCTCGTCCATCTTCCTGTAGTCCTCGTACCTCGACAGCCGGGTGGTGTCCTCCTTCAGCGCGTCGTAGACGTCGTCGACCAGGCCGAGCCCGCCGGCGGACGCCGCGACGCCCCCCATCTCCGACGTCGCCCCGTCGTCCTCCTCGGACGTCTGGCCGCGCTTCCAGAACTTCAGCCGCGCCCAGAACCCCTGGGCCAGCCGCTCCTTCCGCGCCAGCTCCGCGGAAGTTATCTCCTCGAGGTGGTCGAGCGGAATCATCACCCTCCGCTCCAGCTTGCCTTCCTTGTTGCGGAAGACCTCCGACGGGTACGACGACAACTTCTGGCCCATCGACGGCTCCGGCTTGCGCGCCTTCTTCTTCCTTTTCGCCACGTCAGTACCTCCAGGTTACCTTCGGCGCATCCCGCCGGACCGTCGCGGCCGCTGCTGCTGCGCCACGCTTATCATCGCGTCCATAACGGTCTGCCTCGCCTGGACGGACGATAGCCGCAGGAACGCCTCCATCCACGCCTTGAACAGGAGTTCCACTAGCACCGACAGCGGCAACTTGTCCGCCCCTTCGGGGAAGTCGAAGGAGATCGCGCCCGTCGCCGGGTGGGTCCCGACCATAACCATCCAGTCGGTCTCCTCCCTCATCCGGGCCATCAGCTCTTCGGGGGTCTCCTTCTTCCCGGTCTCCGCCTCCCTGCGCAGCTTACGCTGGGCGCTCTCGACCAGCCGCCACACGGACCGGCAGCAGTACATGAACTCCGTCCCGGAACCGCACGGGCACGGGTCCTTGCGCCCGACTACGTCGTCGGCGAGCGCCATCTTGAACGCGCCCATCACGTCGGCGCCGAGCAGCACGCCCGCCTGCAGCGCCTGCTCCATCGCCGAGGACAGCGACCCGTCCCCCGCCTTCAGGGCCTCCGCCACCTGCTCGGCCGTCGGTGGTTCTACCTTCTCCGGCTGCTGCTTTCCTTTGGTCTCTTCACCCTTGTTCTCTTCCATCTCTCGCCTCCAGTAGGTCCTTCGGGGTTTTGGTTTTCCTGCACCTGTCACAGTCCGGCCACTTCAAACACATCCCGTCCTCGACGAACCTGCCGACAGTATCCCTCGCGTAAGTCATTCCGTTCAGGGCGTGCTTTACAGCGTCCGGGCACCACCTGATATGCTCCATCCGGCCTCCAAAAGGGCGCGGGCTCCGGGGCCGGTTATCTGGCCCCGGGCCCGCTCAGGCGAAAGACAGAAGGCGGCGCGGTGGGTGAGGGCCCGCGTCCGCTTCGTACCCATTCCCGCTCGGGTACGACGTGGGGCTACACCTTGCGGAACACCATCACGAGCTGCCGGAACCGGACCTCGTCGACCTGGACGAACGGGCCGTGCCCTTCGGCCAGCGTCCTGAACTGCACGCTCCCGACCTCCGTCCTGGCCCTGTCGCCCGCGTGCCTCGACGTCGGCGACGGGGCGTCGTGGATGCTGGCCACCAGGAGGCCGCCCTTCTCGAGCACCCTCCCCGACTCCCCCAGGTAGCGGCGGCACTCGTCTTCGAGCAGGTGCGTGAACAGGGACGCCGCGACGACTACGTTCATCTCGCCGTCGCCGGCGGGGAACTTGTACTCCGCGGCCTTCTGTTTCCCGGACGGGTTGTAGACGTCGGAGAACACGTCGGCGTGGAGGAACTGGAACCTCTCGTCCCCCACGTGGTCGAACGCCCCCCAGCACCACTTGACGCTCTCCAGGAGCACGTCGAACCCGACGTACCGCTCGACCGTCGGGTTCAGCCGGAGGAACCTGGCCAGCTTCCCGCAGCCGCAGCCGGCGTCGAGGACCCTGGCCCGGTTCGGCAGGTACGCGGTCACCAGCCCCGCGTACGCCTCGCCGACCATGTAGTAGTTCCCGAGCCCCGGGCCGTTCACGGTGGCGATGAGCCTCCCGTTTGGCACCGGAGTGACGTGCCGCCACCGGGGGCGGCCCCTGTAGTCTGACGTGGGGATCGGCACCGGGCTACACCAGGCGCATCAGGTGGATCGAGTGCTCGCTCCCGCCGGCGCGGAACTCGCCGGAGCGGACCGCCTTCATCCCCGCGGCCTCGAGCCGGGAGAGGTACCCGTCGCCGCCGCTGGTCGACTTGACGTGCGATACCAGCAGCCGGCCTCCCCGCTTCTTCATGCAGCGGCCGACAGCGTCGACGAACTTGGGGACGTCGTCGAACAGGTGGGGCATGCCGGCCACGACCACCAAGTCGAACTTCCGGACCGGTTCGTACTCCACGAAGTCGCCGACCACGAAGTCGGCCTCGTCCTTCCACTTGGACCCGTTCGCCCTCCCGATCGCCACCTCGGAGGTGTCGATCCCCGTGGTGTGGGCGGCCAACTGGGCGAGGTGTGCGGTCACCAGCCCCTCGCTGCAGCCGACGTCCAGCAGCCTCCGGAACGGCGCGTCGTCTTCGAGGAACTCGACGATCCTCTTGGTCCGTTCCGCGTGCGCCGGGTTGGTCCTGTGGCCGAAGGGGTCCTGCTTCGTCTCGTGCGGGTCTTTCATCCTGTACCTCCTTGTGGGAAACCCGACGGAGGTACGGCGTGGGGCTACTCGGCGGTGACCTCGAAGCGGAGGCGGCCCTGGACGTCGTGGGTGTCCAGTCGCGGCCTCCTGGGCCTGTCCCACCCCCGGGCGGGGGAGGACCCGACCTGGCGCCACCCGGCGGCGTTGAGCGACGTGCCGTGCTCGTCGTCCCGGATGTACGTGACCAGCCGGCGGAACCCCATCGCCTGGGCCGCCCGCCAGCAGGCGGAGTACAGGTACGAGCACGCGTTCCGGGTCCCGTCGGTGCAGAGCCGGCGGACCTCCGCGGTGAACCCGTCCTGGAGGTGGTAGGCGACGGGGCGTCCGACTATCGCCACGCCGACGGCCCGGTCCCCCTCGTTCGCCTGGATCGCGAACAGGTGGCCGGGGGGAGGGTTCCTCAAGTGCCGGTGGTGGGCGGCGACGTACGCGTTCGCCTTCCTCAGGGGCACCCAGCAGTGCCAGAGCCGTTGGCGGCCCATGTCAGAAGGGGGCCACCACGAGGGGCGGCCAGGATCGGTCCTTCGTGGAGACGACAGGAGGCACGAGGTTGGGCAGGTTCCCCCACGCGACGCCGACGAGGGGGTCGTTCCACCGGACGCCCCCCTCGTGCTCCTGCGAGTAGTAGGCGCCGGCGACCGCGTATAGGACGACGGAGTCCTCCAGGGCGAAGTACCCGTGGGCGAACCCCCGGGGGATCCAGAGCGCCGCCCCGTTCGACGGGCGGAGGACGGTCCCGAACTACCGGGAGAACGTCGGCGAGTCGCCCCGGAGGTCGACCGCCACGTCGAACACCTGGCCGCGGACGCACCGCACCAGCTTCGCCTGGGCCGCCGGCTCCCGCTGGTAGTGGAGGCCTCGGAGGACCCCCGCCCTCGAGAACACCGAGTTGACCTGGAGGACGCCCGTCTCCGCCAGCACGGGGTCGCCGACCTCCTCCAGCAGCTCGTCGTCCCTCCACGCCTCCGCGAACCACCCGCGGTCGTCGACGTGGACATCGGACTTCAGCAGGACCAGTCCCTTCAGGGAGGGCAGTTTGCTCGCGCGCCTTATCATCCGTAGAGCTCCTTGATCCGCCGGGCCGCGTGCGCCTCGGCCATGAAGTCGCGGTTCTGGACAACCCTCGTCTTTATGGCGTCGCCCTTCGTCAGCACCGTAAAGCAATCGATCAGCGCCCCGCAACCGCCCCAGTCCACCAGTTCCTGCGACACGACCCATAGGCCGGCGACGTGGTTAGCGACGTACTGGCGGACCCGCTCCGCCGACACCCCGGGGTCCCGGGCGTGCTTCGGATAGTCCCCCTTAGGGCAGTCCGCCAAGTTGCTGTGGTGGATGAACGCCCTCCCCCCGGGGCGGAGGACGCGGGCGATCTCCCTCAGGTACGCCTCCATCACCTCCCGGTCCGCGTGCACCAGGCTGTCCCATGAGAAGACGAAGTCTACCGGGGAGTCGTTCTCGGTCAGCGGGATCGACTTGCCGTCGTTGCAGTAAAACCGTATGCACCTGTCCACCATGCCCCACCGCTTGCTCCTACAGTTCCTGACGCACTTCTTGACGATATCGAGTCCGAGGTATAGGTTCCAGGCGTCCGGGTTGCCTTCCCCCCTCGCAGCATCGTATAGCAAGCAAACGTGCCTCCCCATCCCGCAGCCGATCTCGACGATATTCCTCGCGTCGTTTATCATCCTACCGATCCTCGGCAGAACAGTCGCCCTCCACTGGGCATCCGTCCCGCCCCACGCCTTGGCCCAGCAGTCGCCGTCCCCCGGGTAGCTGCACTCGCCCCACGTCTTCCTGTTCTCCTCCAGGTTCATTGCATATCCTCCTCGAACTTCCAGTTCTTGTGTCGTGCTCGACCTGGCCGTACCCCCGGTCGGGGTCGCTACACACTATGTACAGCCAGTGGGTAGTCACCTTTTCGACATTACCGACCCCCCTCATCCCCCGGGTCGGCGGGCTTTAGGCAATCACGCACGAACGTCAACGTCGTGAAGTCCAGCTCCACCGCGACCTCTTCGGCCTCGCGGATCTTCTTGTCCGCCTTGACGTAGTCTTTCTGGGTCGGGTTCTTCTTCCCGAGCGCCCAGGAAGCCTCGCTGATCCTTAGCCGCAACTGGTCGCATACCCCCCTAATTTCCAGCAGTCGGTTCTCAACTGTGTACCTCATGCCCGGGCAGTACCGGCTGCCGACGTTGTCCCTCCGGTCCTTCAACTCTAACCTACACCTGCAGTTCGTCTCCCGGACCGTTCCGCGTAAAGGGGACGGGTCGGGCACGGCGGAGAGTTCTACGGCCCCGGTGCACGGCACGGGGACCGTGCCGACTAGAGGATTCTCGTACCCGCACGCTTGGCAGCGCAGCCCCTTGATGCGCCGCTCCACGTCGAAGAAGATCCTTAGCCCCTGACCGTTCGCGAACACCCTGCCGCAGTGGACGCACTCGGTCATCCCGTACCGGTCGCGGACGCTCAGGTCGTCCTCGCACAGGTTGCAGACTCCGGGTTCCCACAGGACGCACCTATGCGGGTGCAGCTGGAACGACGGGTGCGCGTGCTGGTTTGGCCCGACCCCCCAGACCGTCCCCTGGTAGGCCACCGCGTTCGCCCAACCGCACCACTTCGCCTTCATCAGGTCCGACTCGAACTTCTTACTCATTATACGATCGTCGTCGCTCATCGGAACCTCCGCAGCTCGTCGACGAACCGGCGGGTCGACGCCCGCCAGTCGGGCAGTTGAATGTCCGAAGCGAGCACCGACGAGGAGGGCCTCCTCGCCCTCTCCATCTCCCGGTACTCCCCCGGGGCGGCTGCTTCGAGGGTCACCGTCATCCAAGTCGCTTCCCGGTACACTTCCCTGGCCCACTCGAACCGGGTGGCGCTCCCCCCTCCGCCGACCACGTGGATCGTCCGGCCTGCCCAGGGCTCCCACCCCTCGTCCGACAGCAGGTCCAGCAGCGCGCCGGCCAGGTCCGACGCGAACGTCGGGACGGACCGCTGGCTGTCGTCCATCCGGACGACCTTCGGTTCGTCGTGCCGGTCCTTGCGCTTCGCCCACTCCAGTGCCTTCTCGGGGAAGCTCGGAGACCCGCCGTGCCCGTAGACCCAGCTAGTCCGGACGACGACGGCCATCTTCTCCAGGGTCGCGAGGACCAGGTGCTCGCCGGCCAGCTTGCTCGCCCCGTAGACCCCGAGGGGCCAGGGGGTGTCCGCGGGGGTGTACGGCCGGTCGCGCCCGTCGAACACGTAGTCCGTGCTGACCTGGACCATCCGCACCCCCGCGTCCAGCGCCACCCGGGCGACGTTCACCGCGCCGATCGCGTTCACCATCGTGGCCCGGGCGGGGTCGTCCTCCGCCCCGTCGACGTCGGTCCACGCGGCGCAGTTGACGACGAACGCCGGCCGGTGCAGCCGGAACAACCTCGCCACCTCCCACATGTCCGTCACGTCCAGCCGGTCGTGGGAGCACTCGACTATGTCGACCCCCTCCCGGTAATTGCCCGCCTCGAGCATCGCCCTGCCGAGCTGCCCGTCTGCCCCGGTCACCAGGACCACCGCGCTACCGCTCATCACTTCCTCCTTTTCCTTGAGAACCGCTTCTGCCTGTACCGCCCGGGCTCGTTGTTGTACGGGTCCGCCGGCCCGGGGACGTCGACCCCTCCCATCTCCTTCCTCGTGATGTACGGCGTCTTCGGCGGCGGGCCGAGCCCCAACTCGTCCCTTATCTCCTTCACCATTTTCCGCGGGAACCCGCGCGCCTCGAGGACATCGTACGACAGGTCCGGGTCGAATGCCAGCACCTTCCGCAGCCGGTCCTTCAGCGCCGCGGGGTCCGCCCTTCTCTTCGGTCCAGCCACCCTTCACCTCCCTGTGACTACCTTGCGCTCGACGCTCTCGACGGCCTTCGCGATCCGGGCCACGCTGTCCGCGACCCTCCGTACCGAGCAGGAGCCCCATATCACCATGACCAGGGTCACGATCGCCAACAGCCCCATCGCCACGTTGCCGAAGGTCCTCGACGCCGGCTCCTTGCGCCCGTCAACCATCGCGCCCTCCAAGCTTCCCCTTGTCGTCCCGGTACGTCTGCCTCAGCATCTTCGACAGGAAGACCACGGGCTCGCTCCGGAGGAACCTGCGGAAGTCCACGGTGCCCGCCACCATGCCCGTCCGGACCAGGGCCTCCTGGAGGGTGACGACCCACGCCGTCGGGTCCATCCCCTTCGCCAGCTCCGTCACCGCGGCGACCAGGGAGGCCTGGACGAACCACGGGAAGAACCCGACGGGGATCTCCGCGTCGTCGCCCCCGCCGGCGACCTCCGCGGCCCTGGCCACCCACCTGCCGTAGAAGTCCGCCACGAACTGGACGAACTCCCTGGCGAGGTCATCCGGCATGTACTTCGCCATGGACTTCATCCTCTTTTTCAGTTCGTCTTTCGACATCATCCGCATGGATCAGCCCTCCTCCCGCAGTTCCTTCAACCATTCGTTGACGGTTATTTTCCGTCCATCTTACCGCGCCTACGATCTCCGAGTTTCCCCTGCTCGACTAGTTTACGTAACTCTTTTCGCTTCTCCGCCTCCTGCGGATCGTCCGCCTCTTCCGGGGGCGGTGGCCACGGGCCTGGCGGTTCTACCTTATCGATATCGACGGCACTCCGCTCGTCCTCGGCCACCTCCCTTAGCGCCTCCAGTACCACCGGACCGTGCTCGCCTAGGTTGACCTGCGCCTTTTTCGTCTTGCCCTCGACGTATAGCCAGTACCCGTCATCCTTCCTGACTATTCTGACTAGTCCCATAGCTAACTTCCTTTCCTCCGATTATAACCGGTTATAATGCGGACTCCCTTACTACGGAGCCCAGCCACCCGGCGACCTTCGCCCCCGCGGCCGCCAGCTCGTCCGCCCTCCTTAGGCTGGCGTGCGTCCCGGCGTCCGTCCACCAGCCCTCCATGAACGAGCACTTGAGCTCGCCCCACTCGAGGTACCGGTTGTTCACGTCGGTGATCTCCAGCTCGCCCCGGCCGCTCGGCTTCAGGTTCCTCACGATGTCGAACACCCGGTAGTCGTAGAAGTAGACCCCCGTCACCGCGAAGCTGGACTTCGGGTCGTCCGGCTTCTCCTCGATGGACACGATCCGCTGCGTCGGCGACACGGGCCCCTCGCCGGGGCCTGCGACTTCCGCCACGCCGTACCGCCCGGGGTCGTCCACCTCCTTCAGCAGGACCATCGCCCCGCGGTCCTGCCGCCGGAACATGTCGGCGTACACCGCCAGGTCGTCCTCGAAAACGTTGTCCCCCAGGACGACGCACACCCGGCCGCCGTAGCAGAACCCCCGGGCCAGACCGAGGGCCTGGGCGATCCCGCCGGCCTCGTCCTGGACGCGGAACGTGAACTCGCACCCGAACCGCCGGCCGGACCCCAGGTACGCGAACACCGCCCCTGCGTGCTCCGTCCCGGTAACCACCATGATCTCTACGATCCCCGCGCCCACCAGCTTGCGGACCGGGTGTTCGACCATCGGGATCCCCCCGACCGGAAGTAGGTGCTTGTTTGTCACGTCCGTCAGCGGCGTCAGCCGACTGCCGCTTCCCCCCGCGAGTATTACTCCCTTCATTTCCGCCTCCTTTTTATTTCTCCCCGGCGTCACCGTGCGTGCCGGTGCTAGGGGGTGCGTCCCTACCCGCCTCCACGTTGTCGGACGTCCTCATCGTTTCCTCCTCCTTTTCCTGTCCATCGCCTCGTTGCAGTTCTCCCACTTCGCGTGCCGCCTGTCCAGCCGCACGCACGGGCCGACGCCGTACCTCCTGCCAGTCACGCCGCAGCGGGTGCACTCCATCCTGTCGTACGTCCGGGACCCGCAGCAGCCCCTCCGCTCCTCCAGCGTCACCAGGTTCACCTTCTCCCAGTCGTGCTTCCGCGGCCGGTCGTCCCCCGGGAACGGCTCGGCCGACACGAACACCCTCGGGTGCTCCCCCGGCCGGAGGGTGTCGTTGAACCCGTCCACCAGCCTACGGCCGGCGTCCTCCGCGTCGACGCCTTCGCCGTCCAGGTGCTCCTCCTGGACGCACGTAGGGTGCGCCGCCTTCCGCGACTTGCTAGCGGCGATCCGGTATCTCAGGACGAGGTGCATGTTCCGGACCGGCGCCTCGCTGCGCCTGCGCTTGCCCATCTGAGCGTGCTCCTACTCCAGGTTCAGGATCATCCCGGCGTACTTGCCGTCGTACAGCTCCACCGCGACGGGCACCACTTTCCTCCCGTCCTCCCGGAGGAAGTGGCGGACCACCCTTCGCTCGTCCAGCACCGGCTTCATCTTCATTAGGTCCTCCAGGAAATCGGCGGATATCTCGAACCGGTACCTCTTCGGCTTCTCCTTCGAGTGGACGGGGCACGGGTCGTCGCAGAAGTCGTCGCACGTGCACCGCCCGCCGGCGGCCTGCTCCGCCACCCGCTCCTCCGCCCACTTCCTGGCGTCCGCCTCCTCGAAGAAGTGACCCGTCAACGCGGGCTCCGCGCCCCAGACTACGACGTACCAGAACGGCCGGCTGGACGGGGGCTCGTACTCCCCGCGCTCGAGCAGCGCGTCCCCGAACAGAGGGGTCCCGCCCTCCTCGCGTTGGCGCGCCCGCTCGTCGTCCCGGTAATAGTGGTGCACGTCGTCGTGGCTATTGTCTTTTACCCACTTGCCCATGTAGATCCTCCTTACGGGCCACTGGTATATATACTAGTGGCCCGGCTATTTCAACCTGAATAACTTCCCGGACTGCGGACGCCTGGTGAGCAGCCTCTTCCACCACGGCAGCCGCCTCCACTCGCGGTACCTCGCCCGGTGCCACGGGTTGCAGTACGAGCTAAACTGTCGGCCGCCCCTTCCGGGGAAGCTCTTCTTGTAACGGGCCATTACCGGACATCGCAGCGGACCGGATCGCCGGTCGCCACTAGCGGGACGATGTCCCCCGCCCGGCTCTTAGCCCAGCGGAACGACACCCCGAACTCCACCAGCCACCTCTCCCCGTCCCACGCCCTAACGTACCACGCCGAGTCGGGGCCCT
>Ga0180438_10007511_pt1 | contig 14176 bp, 28 predicted proteins | sample SS_ome_12_FD_132455 | JGI IMG/M metagenome (GOLD analysis project Ga0180438, IMG submission 132455) | Hypersaline lake sediment archaeal communities from the Salton Sea, California, USA - SS_3_D_2 metaG | ecosystem: Environmental > Aquatic > Non-marine Saline and Alkaline > Hypersaline >... | reverse complement strand
TCGGCGCCTGGACCTCCAGGAGCATATGCGTGGTTGATCTCCTCTCGGATCCGCTCGAGATCGTCGACGAAAAGTGTCTCCGGGTGGAACCCGTAGTCGCCAGCCAGAAGCGTCTCGGCCACAATTCGCGCGTTGGCGTGAAGCTCTTCGTTGGGACAGTACAGCCAGCGGCGGCCGTCCCACAGCTCGACGTACATCAGCAGCGTCATCTGCAGATGGGGCTCGTCAGCAGGCACGTAGAGATCCCCGTCCTCACATAGACTCGGGATGCTGCCCGGAGGCGACGTCGGCGGGTTCGGCGACGAGTGCTGGTGCTTGTTCATCCACTCGCTCAGCGACGTCCCGTACTCCTCGCGCCACTTGGACACCAACTCTTTGGCCTTCTCTGGAGACGCAGTGCTGACGTCGGCTACGAACACACGACGCCCCTTGTCAAAGAACGCAACTCCTGTCTTGTCTCGACTGTATGACACGTCCAGATGAACATCCCACTGACCGGCGAGCGTGCCGATCTTCTGCATGCCGACGGAGGTTGCGCTCGCCGCGATGGCCAGCTCGATGGCCCTCTTTTCCGCGGACGTGCACCCCGTGTCCGAGAGCGCTTGAATGGCCTCTTCGACGCGCTTTGTGATCCTTCCCAGCACCTGCTTTCCACGCTCGATGAGCGCCTTTGCCTCGTTGTAGTTCATGTCACTCTTCTCCATACTGTCCAGGGTCCACTCTGCACCGCGCTGCCCAACGATCGATGTCTACCTTCCTGTAGACGATGCGGCGGCCCCCCAAACGTAGAAACGGTGGCCCGTCGGCACCAAGATACCTGCGCTCGTCGAGAAATGCCTTGGACACCCGCAAGTATTCGGCGGCCTCTGTTGTTGACATATACTCTTGCGGCTGCTCGATCTGCACCTCTTCGTCGAGCCGCTTATTCTGGCCGCTCACTCTCCTGCTCCTCTATCTGCCGATCCAGCTGGTTGACGACCGCCGCGTCATCCGGATCCGGCGCCTCGCCGGCAGCGACCGCCTTCCAGTACCGAGCCGATGCCTCTAGCACATCGGCGAAGGCCTCCTGAACGTTGATGCGCTTCTCCCATTGCTCGAGAGCCTCGTGCATCTCCGGGTACACAAGAGGCTCCAGCCGATCCATCTCGTCGCGATACGCCCTTAGCTGTGTTTCCTGCCAGGGCTGCAGGCCGTCGCCGGTGAACGACTGGTGCACAAGCTGCTGCCGCCACTTGTTGATCTGCATGTAGCAGGCTGTGGCCTCTTCCTTCGTCATGGCGCGTTCCGCTCTTGTTCAGCCATCGCAATGCGCTCCCGAAACCTGTCGTCGAACTGGACCTGTCCTGTCTCGTTGAGCCAGATCGCCCAGGGCCTCTCTTCCTCGGCGAGGTGTCGCGCCAGCCGCCAGCCGCGATTCCGCACGTTCTGTTCGGTCAGCTCGCCGTCACGTTCCATATCGTCGATGTCCGCGGCCAGCTCTCGAAGGAAGTCGTTCAGACGATCCGCCCAACCGGCAGCGTAGGGGCCCATGTGGGTTGGCTTGCTGGTGACGAACTCGACCTCGAGTTGGAGAGGCATGACACGAACAATCTCCATGTCGTTGTCGCCAGCACTGTGTGCCTGAGAGTATGCACCCCTCTGTGCCCCCTCTTCGGTCTTGTAGCGGCGAGCATCGGCGATGTTCCGAACCCACCGGAAACGGCCCGGCCCGTACCACCTACCGTCCCGTACCCGACGGACGTACCAGACAGGATCTCCAGCGGCGTGCATGACGTCATCGTGCACAGCCCGAGACACCAGTTCTGAGACCGCCCAAAGCTCGCCCTGAGCGATCCTCTCGGCTATCGCCTGCACGATGAGGCTCATGTGTCGTCCTCTTCCTGTTCCACGTTCTCGGCCAGCTGCTGCAGCTCCTGTTTGATGCGCATCTCCACATCGCACACACGAGTGTGACCTTCCTGACGCAGATCCTCGGTCATCGTCTGCATCACCAAACACGCCATGCCCTCGTCGTATGGGCCGGCAACGGTCTCTGTCCCCTCGGCGCACATCCGAACAAAGTACTTCCCGGCACTCGATGCGGTTGGAACCGAGTAGTGATCATGTTCCTCATCCTGGTCAACCATGAGCATGAACGGTATCGATTCTGGCATGAAGATGGCGAGGTCGTCGGTTACGATGGTCTTCACGGTCTGTCCTGTCGGTTCAGTACTGCAATTGCTTTGTCCACTTGTGCATCGTTCAGCCCTGTCACACTCGAGGTGCGCACGAGCCATCGTCGGATCGGCACCATGCGCTGTCCGGCTGTGTCGTCCAGCACCACGAAGGCCTCCACATGATCCCTTGTATTGTCGAGCCAGTGCTTGATCAGCCCGCCCCGCATCAGGAGTCGGCCTGAAGCGCTCTCAGGATCCGGCACATTCTGAGCCGTCATGCCGATGATGTCGGCCCGCAGTCCTGCCCGCCGCAGAATCGAACGCAGGACATCGATGTCGAAATCCTCCCGCCAAGCGCTCGAGATCACGATCTTGGCCCCGGTCTCCCTCACCAGACGGTTCAACTTCTCGACTCGAGTCGAGTCGATCTCCTTCTCAGTGCCGAGATAGTCGTCCCACCACGGATCGTTTGCCGGATGCCTGACCGCCAGGTTGTGCTCGTAGTCCGTGCCGTTCAGGACGCCGTCGATGTCGAGAAAGATGACTTTCATAGGTCCCACTCGAAGTTGCTGGTGGTGGCCTTGGGGCGCATGTAGCGCTGTAGAAAGAAGATCAGGTCATAGCCCTTGTCCGACAGCGTCAGACCACGCCCCTGACACAGTTGGCACTCGACGTAGCGGTCTCGCCACGTCCCATCCACCTTACCAGTGCCCTTGCACCTCGAGCACTCTTCCTCGTAGTCCTCGTAGATGTCCTCGGGCTTGTAGGCCTTTTCGTTAGCGGCCACGACCAACCCCCCTGTGACGATGCCGACCGCAGTCCTGTGGTCGACGGTTCTGCTGGCCCCTCTCACGACCGCGCAGCCACGAGATAGTCGACTTCTTCCAGGATGGCCGCTCTGGCTCGTCCCGCGCTGTGGACGTCACTGTGCTACGGGTCTCACTCACGTACCGGACGCTTCGAGTGGCACGGCTACAGTTGCACGCCGCGGTCATCTCGGGATCCTCTTGGGTCAAGCGACAGTACGGACACCTGTCCGGCAGCAAGTTCGTCGTCCAGTCGATCATTTGACGACTCGTAGATGCCCGTATCGCTTGCCCTCGAACACGTCTTCTTCTTCTTGCGGCGGCTTTCCAGCGACCTGATACATCAACGACTCTGGTGGCGCATCCTCTGGCCATGCAGCCCCAAACTGATCTACCACGTTGGAGAATGCGACGTAGACGGCTTTCCACGGTATCACACACAACGATACCACACCCTTGAAGGACAGCTCGGCGACGATCGTGTCGTCGTCCAACAGGAGCTTCCCTTCGAAGTTGTGGCTCAGGTTGATCCGCAGCTCTGGATTGCCGAGCAGATGCGTTGGCAGAACGCACCCCTTGGCACGAGAGTCCAGCACGATCTGCGTCATGCCAGACTTCAGCATCTCCTCTACCGACTCACGCTTGCTCAGCACTGACATGGCTCTGTCTCTGATTTCGCGGGCTTCCACCGCGCTCCCCCGTGTCCTGACGGGTTGGATTTCTGTGCGGTTGCGTCCGTGCCCCTGAAAGGGCCGGGAGCCAAATACCACGTTGTCGGCTGCTCCCACCGGAATGCGCTGCGCGGGCTGTATCATTGCCGTCCCACTTTGTTCTCTGCGGCCGCTCCTTCCCAGGCTGATCGAGTTCCAGCTATCGGCACCTTTCACTGCGCCTCGACTCCCTCACACCTCTCCTGTCGTCCTGTACTCACGCACCAGATTGTCCGGATCCGTGTCGTTGGCGTTGATGAGACCGTGCTCGGCCATCCAGCTGGCGAACTTGTTGAGCTGATCCACCAGCTCCTCACCGGCGATCTGCTCGTAGTCCACCAGAGGATCTGCCGGTGGTGCCTTCTCTGCCCGCTTTGCCAGCTCTGAAGTCAGGACGTCCAGGAGCTTATGGACGCGCTCTGTAGACCACGACTCGTACTCTCGACCGCAGGTGCATATGCGCTCCCAGCATGCAGGACAGTTCCCAAAACCCATCAGACGCCTTCTGATTTCCCGCTCCCCGAACTCACGGCGCACACCCGAAGATCGCCAGGCACGTTCCTTTCGGGATAGGGGATGATTTCCTTCGTGTCTCCACGAGCTGGCCTACCTGGCACCCCATAAAGCGGGAAGTTGATGCCCGACAGACGCCCCAGAATCGACGAAATGCTGAGACTTTCGCGTGTCTGCCGAGCAAGTTGAAAGGTCCCCCGACCGGAGCAGAATGTGTTGGTGCATACGGCAGGACTTGAACCTGCGACATCTCGATTATCAATCGAACGCTCTACCGTGCTGAGCTACGAATGCGGCTGTTATGCTCCATGCCCACATGGGGACCTTCACTGGTGCCCGACAGCACACAACGACGTCAGACAGGATTCCGAAGCTGTTGTTGATGCTGCGCTGCCGAGCAATGGGCCCGTGTCGGAGTCGAACCGACAGGGCGACCCGTCCATCGGACGCCCTCGACCATCAAGCCCGTTCCATGCCGCCACCGAACAATCCCTATATGACCGCAACAACGGGTGAGGGGAAGGTCCAGGAGGCGGCGCCCTGTTGATCCCGCCTGGACTTGCGGGGGGCATTTCCACGATCGCCAGACACGAGAATGAGTCGCGTCGGACTCGCCAAGGGTAAGCGGCCCCAGGCTCGGTACGTGCTCCGCTGCCGTTACAGCTACACGTCACGTCGCAGAAGGATCCGGGAGGGATTCGAACCCTCGGGGTGCCCAGCGCACGCCATGTAGACATTTGTCGAACTCCCAGCCACGCTGACCGGATCCATAGACGCTGGCTGCGTGGGTTCCCGCTTCACCGCATGGGTTGGACAGCCAACGTGCCCTTGGACCCGAAACAGAGCGACCGGTCGCTCCGTCCCGCGCGGCTTATCAGGCCGCCGCTGTGCCGCTTCTTCCGCGGCCAGCTGAGTCCAGTTTCCCGCAAGCACCCTGTGATCACATCCCGACGGGGGACGTGTGCACTACGATTCCGCCGGACCTCGAAGGGTACAGCGCACCCAGCTAAGGGACGCCTGGCCGCTGTCACACGACCTCCGCGGGATGAGAATCGGCGGGGATCGAACCCGCACCCGAGACGTTGAGAACGCCCCTACTCTACCATTGAGCTACGATTCCCGTACCGGCCGCCTGTACATCTCCGGGACCGGACCCGAGCTGCCCACTACTTCCCCCCTCCAGACGCCGTGGGCGGGCTCCTGCGGGGGCCTGGTACCACCAAGGTGGCAAAGACGACGGCTGGATTCGAACCAAGGGTGCTACCCTGCCTTTCCAATTCGGCGCTCGTCGTCATGTCCCCATTTGTGGGCCGGCATGGGGACCGTGCCGGTAAACGAATGCACTCACCAGTTTCATCGGACGCCCTGCAAAATGAAGCAAAAGCAACGCCCGAATCCCAAGATCTGCTCGTGCACCTCCCACGATCTCGCCGGGCTTCCACCAGCTCCCAACGTCTCTCCGTTGTCAGTCACGCCCGCTATGATCCGCGCCTCTCCTGGCCAGCTCCGTTTTACGGGATCCCCCTGGTACCGTGACGCTGCCAGTGTGGACGTTTACTGCCTCTGGAAGGATGAGCCGATACTTACAAGCAGCGAAACGTACCAGTACTGAAGCGGACGCCGAAGCCTGATGAGGCGGAAGCATCCTGGGACGTTTTGCCCCTATCTCTGCACGGTAATTCTCGCCCACGGCGTATCGCCGCAGTAGTCGCTATCGGCTCAAGACGAACCGGGCTTCCACCGGACCCCCAGACGCTGGACGACGAGCAATGTGCTGCGCTCGACGCCCTCTCTGGTTTCTCGATGCTCCCCCTTCAACGCTTCGATGTCTCCCACGGTACGGCATCCCGCACGCGGTACGACTCCACTCCGGGTTCCACTCGCCGCCGTCGAGCCGGCGGGGTCTTCAAAAGGCGATATGAGAGTATACCTCATGTTGCCAACTGCCCGCGTTTTGATCGGCGGGCGCGATCTTGTGCCCGGAGCCACAAGTGCCAGCCGAAGCCGGCCATGGGCTGTCAGGAGTTACGCTCTCCCGGGCTCTTAACGCTGTGTCCATCCTGACCAGGAGCGGTGAACGAGTGGGTTTAGCGCACCGCGCGACCGCTTTTACGACGAGACGTCACCCCCACGGCCGGACACGAACAGAGTCCGAAGACTCGAAAGCGGATCCTGGAGTTGAACCAGGCACCTTCGGCTTATGAGGCCAATGTGCAACCGCTACACCTATCCGCTAGACGGGGGAGACAGCCCCCATGACTGCCGCCGCGATTGACCGCGTGGCGGAACGGATGATGGAATCAACAGTGGTCTAGCACGTTCGATCCATCGAGAACACCCTTCACTGCTCACCACCGAACACGAGGAGGAAGATGAACAACAGGGTCAGCGCGCTCAGCCCAGACAACAGGAGGCAACGCAATGGAACATGAGCGGACTCTACCTAACGCCACCTAACGTGTCAAGGAGATTTTATTCGACCTTGCTGTTTTCCCCATCGTACACGCGCCTCAGCTGTACCTCGAGTAGAGGGCGTTCGACGTGACGTGCTCTACCTTCCAGTCCCACTCGTCCTGCACCCACTGCCGAAACTGAGCGCCAGTGATCTCGAACTCGTCGTTCTGCGCCATCTCGAGCATGCCGATCAACTGCTCGTAGTCGCGCTCATGGCTGCGAGGCGGCGTCAGGCCGAAAGTCAGCCACGTTCTCGGGTCGTCGGCCTTGCCCATCTTGATCTTGGTGGCGCGCTTGCGTAGCTCCTTGATGCACAGGTTCTTGAAACCCCGAAACGACTCGCCGAACTCATCCTTGTGCTTCTTCAGGTTGGCACGCAATGACTCCAGCAGATCCGCCTTCGCCACACTGATCGTGAAATTCCCCATGTTCCGCATCTCATCATCTCCGCTGTACGTGAAAGAAAAACTCGAGTACGACGGCATCTCCATCGGCTCGATGCTGACGATCTCATGAGCAATCAGCTCGGGCGTGACCGTCGTGACCGTCTCTGCTGATACTTCTTCAAAGGTCATCTCGGGAACCCCGACCAGTGTTCGTGCAGCCAGCTCCGAAACGCCTCCATATCGTCCATGTCCACCAAAAGCGTCAGATCCACCTTGACATAGGAAGGACCGCGGCCGGCGAACTGTAGCTCGTCACCGTTCGACATCATCGCCCCCATGTAGTCCTGGTGGTAGTCGATACTGGCGTTTGTCGGCCTGACGCGATTCCAGACCGAGACGGGCGGTGCCGGCTTCGGCGCCGGCTCGGTGCGGGCCAGATGTCTGGAGAACCGCTCGGCCAGCGCTGGATCGAGTATCGCGACCTCACGGATCAGTCGAGTGCGCTCCTCCTTGCTCATGTTGATACCCCCTTCTGGTCCTCCCCCAGAAAGAACTGCAGCTCCTCCTCGGACGGTCGGACGCTGCCGTACATGCCCGACCACTCGAACGTGCTCAAGCCCTGAAGGGCCACCCGGACCTGAACAGCAGACTCGGCATCCCAGTGCGGTTTGCGGCAGTAGTGATCGTCGACCCACTGCAGTAGAGCATCTCTCCGGTCGTCGCCGGCTGCCGGCTGCCTGTCCCGATCCTGCAGCAGCGCCAGGACGCCAGATGCGTCCGTCTGAATGGCCACCGAAGGACCGCCTGGGTGATAGCCTAGATCTACGTACCAGTGCCGAGGCGCCTCGAAGGCAATCGCGATACCAGACTGCACCATCGACGAGACCACCTTTGTGTACTGACGAAGTCGAGAGCCACCGAACTGCGGGTCAACTACGGAGGTCGGATACTCCCAGCCGTTTGGACCAAGAGTCAGAAGCTTGTAGCCGGGACCTCCCTTACCGATGCTATGCACCTTGCCGCCCTCGGAGATCAGAGCGTTGTACCATCGAATGCGAGGCCTGCCGTGCAATGGCTTGTGGTGCCGCAATCGGTGCACGACGATCTTCTCGTCACATGCCCCGTCTGGAATGCACGTTCGGACATCGATCGGCGTCTCAAGATCGCCGATCGACACATCGTTCAGTACCGTCTCGTCGTCGTAGAACCTATCGAGATAGTCCCTGTGCAGAGGTAATATGCCGCACCACCCACGCAAAGGATTCGCTGCTGCACGTCGCCTCTTCAGTCCTCGACCACGCGCCAGAGATCGTCGACCGCCTCGTGTTTCGACGGACTCGAGGTAGTAGAACATCTGGTCCAGAGCCTCCAGCAGCTCATCGCTCGCTTCAGAAACTGCCATGGTCCTCCTTCCAGATCGCCACGTGGCACTCCGGGCGCAGCCGAAGACGAATCACTGTCGTATCGCCTATGGTGTAGACGCCAGGCTTGCATCCGGCCCATTGGGCCTGATGCAGATACGGATTCACCCGAACGATCTGCGATGGGTACTCTCTGTTCATATGTCGAGCGGCCTGGCCGAACTCCTCGGGCGACCACATAGTGCCCTCTTCGGTCACGAGGCACACGACATTGCGCAGACCCTGCATCCGATGTGTGTCCCGAAACGTCGTCACACGACAGGGATGCGGACCGACATCGGTTCCCCGGGACCGAGGATCCAGCTCGCGCAGCATCTTCACGACGTTGTCGTACCAATACTCACCGGCGCTCCGGTGTGGTGCCCGACACGCCGCCCAGACGGGAACGCCTGACGGCATCTTCATCCCTCGCCAAGCGCCGCAGTGCACCTCCCAGAACATCTGCATCGCCAGCAGCGTTGTCAGTATTGTCTTCCCGGTGCCTAGATCTCCCTCGACGTACACGACTCGAGACCGCTCCCGAGCAACGTGCCGAACAGCCTGCTCGATCTCCGGCCGGAGCGTGTCGGTGAGTGGGTGTTTGATGGACCTCATCGCGTCCACTACGTGCGGTTGTCCTGACGTCATCGTTGCCTCGGTGTGTAGGGCTCTCCCTGTGCTGCAGCATCCTGCCCCTCCTCTTTGGATGGGCTGACGGGCAAATTGAATATCATATGCGTCGCACGAAACCGTCGTCGCGTCTGCTCGATGTCGTCCGGATCGCCGCTGACTGCGACGTCTCGACACTCCTTGAGCATCTTCAACTGCCCGTAGAGCGTCCCGGCATCGTCCCTGTGTGCCTCGGCAATGTCCCAGGCGATGTCGATGTCCAGCGCCAGAAGCGCCGCCACATGCTGATAGTTCGGATTCCCGTCTGGCATCTGGTTCTCCTATCGAGCGCGTTGCACCTTGTACGCCTCGCCACGTTCTTCCTGGGCCTGCTCCTCAAGAGCACGTAGATGATCCTCTTCTTCCGGGTCCAACAGGCGAACGTAGTGTGACCTTGCAGCCATGAGTGATCCATGCGGCGTCACAATGCGGAGCTGCGACCACTGACCCTCGATGCGAACGCCCTCGGCCCGCACAACCACACCAAGCGCTCCGACCTGCTCACCGAACATCACAGCCACACGACTGCCGACGTCGACCACCGCCCGCTTCGGGGTCTCGGGCACCACCTCACGCGGCGAGGTCCACGGCGTCTCTGGCGTCTCTGGCGTCTCTGGCGTCTCTGGCGTCTCCTCCGTCCGAAGATGGGCCAGCGCACGGCGTAGTTGCTTCAGTCGCTTGAACACGTCCTCACCCGATCAGCTCGAACACCGTCCACGGGTACGGTTCTTCGTAGCGGCCTTTGTCCTCGAGCCAGGAAACGTCGCTCGTCTGGATACGCGGCGTCAGCATCGTGGTGATCAACATCCCGTGGCCTCGAGACAACACACGACGATGCACGGTCTCGCAGACGACTCTGCCCGGATAGATGTCGTCGAAGACCGCCGCAATGATGTTGGCCCCGATCACGTCCTTTTGGGCAGACACACCTTCGTACCTCTTGGGCACGCAGGCAAAGGGAACTTGCGGCAGGTTGACCGCCGCACCCTCCTTCACCATCAGCTCAAGCTGTTGATGTGCGTTCCGAGTGTTGTAGCTGAACTGATCGTCGCGGCTGTACCAGAAAACCTGTCCCGGAGTGAGCGGCACTCTCTCATGGCGTGTGTCCCAGTACTCCTGAAGAGCGACGATGCACAGCCTACGAGCAAGCGTTGTGCGCCCTGTCGACTTCTTGCCTCGAATCACCACCCAGCTTGGCCTGCTCTTTTCGACCTCACGAACAATCTCGTCCAGTTGTTGCCTGCCCACTCTACACCTCGAGACACTATGTGTCGGCGAACAACCGACACACCACGGCCTGCACCGATCTCTTCCTGGGAGCCGACACCCGACGCGAGCTTCCCATTCGGCTGAGCGCCTGAACACCAAGTCTGGCCAGAACCGAACGAACGCGACGATCCACATCCTTCACAGATCTCGGCACAATGTTCATCTCTGGATCGTCCGGGAACCAGTTGGACTCTGCCGCAATCACACAACAGTCAACCACCTCGGAGAGAGACAGCTCGAAGTCGACGCGACACAAGTAGGCCGGCTCCTTTGTCCATCTACGGACTCGCATGCTCCCTCCCCTGGCAATCACAGCGTGACAGCGTTGGCCGGCAGCAGGACTCGCGTGCAAGGCGGGAAAGCTGCGGCGGGCGGTAAAAGCACGGGCTCTGTTTGTGAAGATACCCGGCAGGATCGAGACGAGGACGATCCCTGCTGCCCGCCAACGACGTCACGTTCTCGTTGTTTCTGGCACACACAGAGTACTGTGTCAAGATTCTTCTTTGCGGGTGCCGTCCAGCACCTCGAGACCAATTCTGTCGATGCCCACAAAGTGGATCTCGCCCAGGCCCAGATCCGCCTCGCGCACGACGCGAGCAGCCTTGAGGATAGCGTCCTCTAGACGCTCGGCCTCGATGTCCATCGTGATGCTGGGCTCGCCGACGCTGACAGCAAAGAACGGATCGCCAAAGCCCGCAGCGTGCGACATCTCGTAGACCTTGTCGACGACTTCGTCCATCTTGTCGTCGCTCATCCTGTCGTTGTTGTGAAATAGATCCCTGTCCCGCTGCATCACAACGGTGATTTCGTACAGCATGTTGTCGAGCCCTCAGCAGCGGACGAAGAGATCCTTTCCGCTGGCTGTGACCGCACGGAGAGCTGATGGCGTCACGCTTTCCACCCACGAGGTGATGAGAACGCGAACGTACCACTCGATCTCCGCAACAGTCGAGTGCGGTTGATACAACGAGGACAGCCACCTGCCGCACAGGCTGCAGCCGACCTCGATCTGATGCGTCTGCTCGTTGACCGTGCAGAGCAGACGCTCTTCGTGCACCGGACACTTGACGCTCGACACGACGGTTTCTCCTTACAGTTCGAACCGTTCGCTCCAAGTCAAGTCTACGCATTGTTTCTTCGGAAGTCACATCCACACTCTGCATTTGTGCGGAATCACGTGGATTTCGGACGTGTGATGTAGACGTCGTGATCCAGAAGCTCCTGCACTGCCGCCCTTATCGCAGCCTCTGGCGAGCCGTGATCCTCGGCCAGCGTGATGTGCTCTAGGTCCAGCCACACCGGCAAGGTGTTGGCCTTCGGCGGCCTGCCGATCAGCACGTACCAGCCACGACTCGGCACATTCAGCGCAAAGAGCATCCAGTCCCCAACGAACGGACACAGAAACATCTCGTAGAAGCCGTTCTTGGCCGGACGCCAGCTCCAGCCACGACGTCCAGTGATGTCTTCCAGTCGCCGAGCCTGAGCCGTCCGCTCGTCCATCTGCTCCACGGTGTAGCTCTCTCCCATCACACACCCCCTTCACAGACCTCGATGAGCCCTGGAAACCACTGCTCGTAGGCCGCGGCCTCTTCCTTGAGCAGACTGCGCTTGTCGTCCGCCCGTCGACCGTAGACGATCAGCGTGTTCTTTTCGTGCTCGACGGCCGCCAGCACCCGCCGTCGCGACACCTCGCTCCAGAACCCAGGACCACCAGCCGCCGTTCCGGTATCGCTAGCGTTCTGGCCCAGATAGATCACCCTGTCGGCCTTGGCGACGAGATCGCCGAGACCGCATGGACGGTTGACCGGCCAGAAGACGCAGGCCACCTCCATACGAGCGTCGCCGAGGTACGGCAGCAGAAACTCAAACGTACCCTTCCACCGCTCGATGTCGTGCACGTCCTCCATCCGCTCCTTGTCGACTGCAGTCACTGTGGCCCCCATGCCGTGCAGCATTCGAGCCCTGTTCATGTCTCCTGCCCCCAGGTCCCAAACGTGTTTGCCGCGCACGAACGTCGCTATGGTCTGCCACATCTCTGCGGACACAAATCCGAACGGCATCAGTCGTTCCCCTACTTCTGCTGACGTTTCCAGACACGTTTCCAGACCACCTCTGACACGCTGCCTCGACTCACGAGAAGGTCCGTCTCCACCCAACATTCAGGGCACTTGAACGTCACACAGTGACCGTAGGCGTCCCAGAGCATGTCAGTCTGCCGATACGCCGTGAGGTCCTCCTCGTCGACCAGCAGACGCGCTCCACACCCACCACCGCCGTTGCCCTCTCCCGTGCAGCGGCACTCTTTTGCCCAGCCGCGCTGCTCGCGACCTTTCTCGATTACCTTCACTGTTGTCTCCACTGTGCAGGCGGATTTGCCGCGATCAATCATCCTCGTCGACGAGATCCTTGAGTATGACGTGTCCGAAGTAGTCCTCGCGCACCGGAGAGCACGAGGCCTTGTCCCCCTCGACCTTGATCTCCGAGTCGACGAACGTCAGGTTCTCTGCGGGCCCCGGGCACCACTTGGTCTTGAGAACGCGCATCTTGGGCGGCTCTTCAGGATCCGGATCGCGCTTCTCCTTCTGAACCTCACCGCAGCTCTCGCAGGTCCAGCGCAAGATGTCGCTCTTTGACGGCCGCCAGTGCCGGACCATCACAAGCAGTCCGGGCGCCCCGGTGAGAGGGCAAGGATCTCCTGGCACCTTGACGTTGCCCTTTGGATCCACAACCTGGAACGCCATCCAGCCGCCACAGCGACAAGGAAGATAGCTCGGCGTCTTGCCGTACTTGCCGCGCAGCAGTCGACCGGCCGTGTCGACAAACCACGGACGCAGCTCCTCGGCCAGCCAGCCCTCGACATAGTAGCGCACGAAGTCCTCACCACACTTGTTGCAATGACAACGCTCGCTTGTGAGAAAGCCAGCAATCAGCCCGCCAGAAGTCTCGATGTCAAACTCGTGGGCATCGCAGTACGGACAAGAGAAGGTGTCCACGTGATCGGTCGGACCGCGGTAAACTGGATGGTTGGTGATGTTGAGATAGCCGTGATAGGGATGCACTCTCGCGCTCACTCGTCACGCTCCTTCTCTGCTCGACGGCGCTCCTCGTGCTCGACCGCGACCAGAAACTTGCCCCAGCAGCGATTGCAGAATCGGAGGCAGAACCAGTCCATACGAATAATCACGGTGGCTGGAACTCGACAAACACTGCACGCCGCTACTGGGTCTGACATTCATTGCCGCTCCGTGGCCCCGTCTTCTGTCCACTCGTCCTCGCCCCCGAGGCGCCGGATTGCCTCTGTCACGATGCGACCCTGCACCGACAACAGAGGCTGTTCGTTCATGAACGCTTCCAGCACCTTGAGGAACTCGTCATTGCTCATGTCTCGCATGCGCTCAGCCGCACTGTGCGACTGGAGGATCTCCCGCCACAGATCGCGCAGCGCTGGATCCTCCCGAAACGCCTGTTTGTGATAGCGCTTCCAGGCGGGAGACAGCGCACTGCGTAGCTCTTTGGCACACCCGAGGCAGTACAGCGTGCCAGAACCGTCACCCGGACCAACGAACACTACCTGTTTCTCCCACTCGCCGCAGCATGCGCAGTAACTGCTGACCGTGAAGTGCACGTCGATCATGGTAAGTCCTCACCCCACGCGGCGAAAGCGTTCACAGCCGGATCCAGCAGCTCGCTCTCGAGACATATTTCGTCGCACAACATGAACGTTCGGTACCCGATCGAGTGCAGCCAGGCAAGATGCGCAAAGTCGGCAAGATCCGGACGATCCAGTCCGAAGCGACGGACGTTCTGCGTGAT
>Ga0180438_10007510_pt1 | contig 14178 bp, 9 predicted proteins | sample SS_ome_12_FD_132455 | JGI IMG/M metagenome (GOLD analysis project Ga0180438, IMG submission 132455) | Hypersaline lake sediment archaeal communities from the Salton Sea, California, USA - SS_3_D_2 metaG | ecosystem: Environmental > Aquatic > Non-marine Saline and Alkaline > Hypersaline >... | reverse complement strand
GCCGTGGTGGCCGATGGCCGCGGGGTCGGCGGCGCCGCCCCCGCCGCTTTGTTGTTGGGCCATGCGGGCGTGGACGGCTTTGTCCCGGGCGTTATTCTTCGCGAAGTCCCACTTGACGATGTCCTCCTCCTCCATCACGGCCGAGCCGTGCGAGCCGTGCAGCTCGATCCGCTTGAGATACCCTGGGTAGGCGGCCGTGGTGGCCTCGATGAGCCCCAGGGCGCCGTTCTCGAACTGTAGCGTCGCCATGGCCACGTCCTCGACCTCGATGCCCGTGTGGGCGAGCATCGCGAACCGGGCGCGGATTTCTGCCACGGGGCCCATCAGCCAGTAGAGCAGATCGACGCTGTGGATGGCCTGGTTCATAAGTGCCCCGCCGCCGTCGAGCTTCCAGGTGCCCCGCCAGGCGCCGCTGTCGTAGTACTGCTGGGTGCGGTACCACTTGACGATGGCGTCGCCGATCGTGAGCTTGCCGAACCGCCCGGCGTCGACCGCCCGCTTCATCTCGATCGCCGACTCGTGGAACCGCGAGGGGAAGATCGTCGAGAGGACCACGCCGGCCTTGTCGCACGCCTCGATGATCCGGTCGCACCGCTTCAAGGTGATCTCGAGCGGCTTCTCGACGATCACGTGCTTGCCGGCCCGGGCGGCGGCCACGGCCGGTTCGAGGTGGGCCCCGCTGGGCGTGCCGATCGTGACGACGTCGATGGCCGGGTCGGCCAGGAATTTCTTCAGATCGTGGTAGGGCTTGCAGCCGGTCGCCGCGGCGAGCCGCTCCGTGGCGGCGGGCACGGTGTCGAACCCGGCCACCAGCTTGGCCCCGCGCACGTCCGCGATCGCCTTGGCATGGAAGTTGGAAATCATCCCGCAGCCGACAATGCCGAACCCGGTCGCCATGATGGGCCTCCTCGTGGTCGCTGGTGGTCGAGTGGAATCGCTCTTGGGCCAGAACGTCGATTATATGCAGGACTGCGCCCGGTGGAAGGGGGAGCGGAGTGGGAAGTGGGGAGTGAGAAGTGGGAAGTGGGGAGTGGGGAGTGAAGCGGGCGGGCTTGCCCGCCGCGTTGGCATGGACATTCCACCCGCATGCTTGCCCCCGCGTAGCCGCGGGGGCTAAACTCGGGGGCTGACGCGGTACTCAACCCAGCGAAGGTGCCCTATGAACACCCAATTCCCTGCAAAGAGCCTGCTTGCCGTCCTCGTGCTGACGACCATCGCCGCTGTGGCCGTAGCGGCCGAGCCGGCCGGGCCCCGGGCCGTGCGACGCTCCGACGTGGTCTTCATGTACGACAACCCGGAGCTGTACGACGACTACGGCTGCACGGTGCTGGGCTGGGCCGGCCGGGCCGACGCGGAACACATCCGGCGTGCCCACGAGAAGGGCGTGCGCCTGTTCGCCGTCAACGTCGGCTTCCGCACCGAGTTCCGCGGGATGATCGACTTCAGTGACGATTTCCCGGACGCCGCCTGCCGCACGTTTGCCGGCGAGCCGTTCATCGTGCCCTGGCTCTGGGACCACAAGCACAAGGACCAGCCCGCGTGGCACTTCTGCACCAACAGCCCGCTCTACCGCGACTTCCTCTACAGCCGGCTCGAAAGCCGCATGGCCGCGGGTCCCGACGGCCTGCACATCGACGACTACTCCGGCACGTCGGGCATGGTCACCTGGCAGGCGGCCTGCTTCTGCCGCCATTGCACGGCCGGGTTCCGCGACTATCTGAAAAAGAACGTCCCGGCGGCGCGCCTGGCCGAGCTGGGCATCGACGACCTCGACCGGTTCGACTACCGCCAGTACCTGCTCGACCGCGGCGTGAAACCCGACGAGTACAAGAAGCGCCGGGCCTCGCTTCCCCTGGCCGACGAGTTCCTCGACTTCCAGGTCAAGGCGGCCCACGGCTTCGTGGCCGAATACCGCCGCCGGGCCGAGGAGTTGCGCGGGCAACCGATCACCCTGAGTGTCAACTCGTGTCCCGGCCGGCCGATCAGCCTGGTGATCGCCCCGCAGCTTAGCTATTTCTGCTGCGAGGTGCCGCACCATGCCTCGAAACGCCAGGTGCCTTCGTACCCGATCTACGTCTACAAGCTGGCCGACGGGCTGGGGCGGCCCGTGGCCTCGACCGCCAGCGGCCACGATTGGGCCTACGTGGCCGAGCACAAGCTGACCGGGCTGGTGCGCACGTGGTCCGCGCTCGGCTACGTTTACGGCCACAACTTCATGGCCCCGCACCGCCAGTGGTGTTATACCAAGGAGAAAGGCACGCACTGGGCCAACTTCCCCGCCGAGGAGACGGCCGGGCCGTACCGGTTCGTGCGCCGCTGTGCCCGGCTGCTGGACGGTTACGAGGCCGTGGCCCCCGTCGCGGTGGTTTACGACAACGCGGCCCGGCGGCGGGGCAAGGCGGCCGTCGAGCCGATCGTCGCGGCCCTGGCCGAGCGGAACCTGCCCTTTACGGTCGTGGTGGCCGGCGACGACTGGCTCGACTACCGGCTAAGCGCCGGGCAATTGGCCGCGTTCCGCGCGGTCGTCGCGCCGAAGGACCTGGCCATGGACGCCGAGCAACGGGCCCTGATCGACCGGGTGGCGGCCGAGGGGCGCCTGGTCACGTGGCCCGACGACGCCCGGCTGGCCGAGCTGGTGCCGCCGCCGATCGTGCTCGGCGAAGGGTCGGAGCAGCTCGCCGTGGTGCCCCGCGCGATCCCCGGCGACGCCAAGGGCCCGGTGGCGGTCCACCTCTTGAACCTCCGCTACGACGGCGAGACGGAGGCCATGGTCCCCCGGTCGGACCTGAGCATCGGGCTGCGGCGGGACCTGTTTCCCCGACGGCAGCTCACCAGGGCCACGCTTCATGCACCGCGCAAGGACCCCCGACCGCTCTCGATCGCGGACGACGGCGATCTGATCCGGGTCAGCGTGCCGCAGCTCGATCTCTGGGCGATCCTGGAGCTCGGCGGGGAGTGACGTCGCCAGCCATGCCAGCAGCAGCGTCGTACCGTTGAGCGACATGTGCAGGACGATCGACGGCGCCAGCCGGTGCGTGCGATAGTACAAAAATCCCAAAAGCACCGCGAAGGGGAAAAGCGTGAACGGGTCGGGGGGGATATACTTCGGCAAGAGCGGACGCAGCCCCATCTGTGCGGCGTACAGCGGCGCGGCAATCAGCAGGAAGGCCAGCACGCCCCGTGCCACGTCGCCGGGCAGCTTCCGAAGGTTCCGCCCCAGGTCGGCCGCCGTGGCACCCACGCGAACCCTCAGCAGCACCACCGCGAAGACCACCGTGGCCAGGGCGGCTGCCTGGCAGCCCACGAGCATGAATACGGTGAACCCCGGGTCCTGCGGCGCCCCGGGTACGCGGAAGTGGGCCCGGGCAAACACCACCGCCACCAGCAAGATCGGACCGACGCCCCCGGGCAGCACGCGGCGCAAGAGCGGCATCTGCCCGCGCTCCCGCTCCCACACCCGTTCGAGCCACCCCTGCAACAGCAGCCGGTAGAGGAACTCCTCGGCGATCGGCGCGGACACTACTGCCGCCAGCGCGCACACGATCAGCAGCACCGGGCTGGACCGGCCGTAGTCGATGAGCTGGGCAATCGGGTGCTCCGTCTTGGCCTTGTCCACGTCGTACATGGTCGGCCCGCAGGCCGCCTCGGGGCCCAGCAGACGCTCGGCCGCGAAGAGCACCCCGGCCTGCAAGCCCAGAAAGACCAGAAGCACGATCAGCAGGTCGAGCAGCCCCCAGGGCACGGGGCGCCGCGGCTCGCGGGGCAGGATCGGCGCCCGCCGGTAAGCCCGCTTCGCCAGCACCAGCCACACCGCCAGCCCGGCCAGGGCCAACGGGCTCATCAGAAAGAGAATCCGTTCGAGTTCGCTTTGGGCTGCGAAGAGCGACATGGAGGGGCACGCGGGTCCGGAGGGATGGTCGGGGCTCGATTGTCGAGCGACCGCGGCCGGGTGTCAACCGCCACGCCGCGCGGACGCCATGCGACTGGGCTGGCGAAGCCGCGAGCGGCCCGGATCAGAGCCCCATGCCCACGCCCCCCTTGGCTTCGGTCTCGGCCCTGAGCCACTCGCAGGCTTCGCCGACCAGCTCGGCCTCGACGTCATGTCGGCGGGACACCCAGGCCTCCGGCGGCGTCCCGCGTCATCCGGACAAGCCGCCCGCGGGCAGGCGCTGATCCGTCTTGGTTACCGGATACTTTCGCATCGCCGCCGTGCCGAGACCGTAAGGCATACGGCGCCGACGGCCAACAGCACCAACGTGGACGGCTCGGGGATCGGGTTAAACTCATCCCGATATTCCCAGTAGACGATGTCGTGGTCACCCCAATTGTTCCCGGTCCCGGCCGTGAATCCCACGTAGACCTCCGTGGCGCCAAGAAGCGAAGGAATGTCGATGTCCCGGGTCAAGAGCGGCGAGGCAGGCCGCGTACCGCTTTGATTGGCGCGGACCTCGAGCGTCGTGCCGTCGTAATCGACCCAGGCGTGCCAGATGTTGGCGTCGTCGAATCGAGGAAGGACCGAAACGGGTGGCGGAGGGCCCACCAGATCGTGGTCCACGATGCCGTTGAGATCGATGCCCAGATGGTTCGAATCGGGATCGTGGTTCCAGGAATTGTGCCAGGTATCAAACTCCACGCCCACGCTGGGGCTGATCCCTCCATAACCGATGGCGTGGCCCGCCCCTCCCAGGCTGGCCGACACCGGTTGGGATACGAAGACGAGCCCGTCCGCGCCCGGGTCCGGATTATCGTCCCAAGGGACGCCGCCGGGGTTCGAGATGCGGAACCGGAAGTAGGTGCTGAAGGTCGCCCCATTGATCGTCTGGGTGCTAAATGCGCTGCCGCTCTGATTCCCGAGAGCGCGAGCAAGCCGCAGCACGGCACCGTCAGTCGTGGTGGTTTTCGCCGCGGTGCCATTGAGGGTCAAGCTCGACAGGTCCGAGAAGTCGTCGAACACGATGGTCCTTGCCGGTGTCCGCCCCGCGATGCCCAGCATCGTGAAGAGGACAACTTGCCCGATCAGCCAGGTTCTCATGATGCTACCTCCTACAAGAAAGGGCCCTCCGGACTTCGGCAGCCGTTCGAGATACAGCACGCGCTGGACAACCTGCTCGAACGCCACCATTCCAGCTCATTTGCACGTATCGTTCGGCGAAGGGACGTTGTAGGCGCCCCCCGCGAGAATGGCGCCCGGTAAGAGTTCGCCGTGCGACAAACGATTGGGGTTGGCACGTTCCCGAGCTTAATCGCCCCCACGAGCAAGTGAAGCAAAATCCGGGCGCCCAAGAAGAATTGAGGTTTCGAGAGATCCGGACGAACAATAGCCCGAATGGGGGGGCATCGCGCCTTGCCACGCTTCGCAGCAGTGGAAATGGCCCGTTGGAGTCCAGGGCTCAGTCCGTCTTCCGCAGCCTAAAGGCTGTACTCCAGCGGGGGCCAGCTCACGGCGACGCCTCGCCGGCCGGCGCGGCCTCTTCGCCCTCGGCCTGCCAGGCCGTCACGAACCAGCCGTCTTGTGCGACGACCGAGACCGGTTTGAGCCGCCCCAGCTTGCTCCACGGGCCGCGCAGCTCGATGCCCTCGCCCAGCAATGCGGGCTTGAAGATGCGTTCGTAGCGCTTTTGCAGCAGCTTGCGGATGATGATCTGCCGCGGCGTGAGGCGCGCGGTGCCGCCCGGTTTGAAGCCGGGCGGGAAGATCGACAGCTCGCCCTGCCGGACCAGCGTGATCCCCTGCGGCGACGTCTCGATGGCGTAGCGCACCGACACGTCCATGCCCGGGTACGAATCCTCATCCTCGATGTAGCGCCGGCCGCGGATCGTCACGGAGACCTGCCCCTCGGCGAACTCGACCGAGACGGGCCGAAGCTCGGGGAAGCTGACCGCCCACTTCTTGTTCTTCTCCTCGGGCGGCTCCTGGGGAGGACTGCCCCGCAGCCAGGTGAAGAACTCGACGTATCGCTCGTGCGTGAGCGTGCGCCCGGCCAGGGCCCGGTCGGCCACGTTGTGTACCAGTGATTCGTGCACCGCAAACTGCACCTGGCCCGGTTGCGACGGTGCCGGCGGGGGAGCCGGCGCAGCAAGCTGCGAATCGTCGGCCGCGATCGCCGCCATGTTCAACGAGTCGGCGGCGGTGCTGAACTTGAGCAGCCGGGGAAAGAGCCGCCGGTCGAGAAGCGGCTGGCGGAACTTCTCGACGAATGTGCGGTGCATGCGAGGGATCTTTTGGGCCGCTTCGTCGTCGATTCGCCGGTTGAGCCTCACTTCCGCGTGCTCGGCGGCGATGGCCTCGCCCAATGCCTCTTGTTGGGCCGCCCGGCGCCGCGCGAAACGCTCGATAAGCCGTCCCCCGCGCACGGCGCACAGGCCGCGAATGCGATTGGCGGTCTTCGCGTCGCTGACGGCCGGGAAGCTGTGCACCCCATTCTCGTCGATCCAGATCCGCTTGCGAGCGGCCAACGTCGTGTTGGCGTCGCTGAAGATGCGCACCGGGCCGTTGGAGCCCACGTGGCGGGCGCGGTTGGTCCCCTCCATGAGCAGGTCGATCACCGCGAAGCGCTCGTCGGGCACGAGCTCGACTTTCGTTCGCCCGATGGTCCGCCCCTCGCCCCGGATGTCGGTACGCAGGATGTTGTCGCGGACGGGCTCGGTGCGATCGATCGGCCCGGCCAGCCCGGCGCTTAAGAACTCGGCCGACGCCACGAACTCGAGGTTCGGCCGCACGAAGTGGTGGCGCACTGCCCGGACCACGTCGGGGGCCTGTCCGGCGCCGTCGAGCTGGTCGATCAGGTAACCGATCGCCAGGGCCCCCTTGGCCGTCGGGTTCTTTGTGTATGCCTCGACCTGCGCGGCCAGGGCGTCGAGCACCTGGCCGTAAAGGTCCGGGAGCTTGGCGTTGCCAATGTTTCGGGCCGTGTTGCGGTATCGGGCCAGGGCGTCGCGGGCGTCGAGGAACCACGCCATCTCCAGCCCTTCCCGGTCCTCCGTGAACCGTTTGTAGATCTGATCCAAGGCGTCCAAATGCGGCTCTGCCTCGGCCAATTCCCGCTCGAACTGGTCCCAAAGCAGGTAAACCCGCCACTCGCGGCCTTCCTCGCCGTCCTCGTCGAGCTGTTTGTCCAGCCGGGCGACGGCCGTGTCGAGCTGCTTTCGGGCCTGTTCGAGGTCCTCGGCCTTGAGCGGGCGGAAGCGGTCCTTGGCGGCCCGGATGGCGGCGGGCAACTGCTCGATCGAAGGGGTTTCGGCCTGCGAAGCTGGAGTCGGGGCGCCGTAACCCGTTTGTACCAGACAGCTTACGACAAGAAAGCACGTCCGCCAGACACGCCGGTGCCAGTTGGTCATCGGGGGTTCTCCATCAACATGGTTTGGGTGGCCGCGGCCCGGACGGCGCCGGAAACCACCATTTTGGGGGATGGGGCTCGGAAGAAGCGCCCCAGCCGGGTCTCCCCGTGCGAAAAATCCTCCCAGCCGGTTGATTTTAACCAGATTACCAAGTTACACTATTCCTCACAACTGGAATCAGGTTCCTGAGCCTGGACACCTGGGCATAGTCGCCTTTCGCTCCGCGAAAGGACGTTCGGTCGCCGAGCGAACGGCGACGATCACGGATTCGCCCTTCCAGAACCCAACACACCCCACGGCCCGCACCCCGGGCCAAGCGGCGACGGCGCCATCCTGCCTGCGCCGGTCGCCGCCGATGCGACCCACACGGTACGACCCCACCGCTTGTTCACGCGGCCGCGTTCTGAACGACTGCGCTTCGGCCGGACCGCGCTTGGCCGTAGAGTCAGTTCCCTTGTTCGAGATTCGTTGGAGGGTGTCATGGTAAGAATAGTTCAGACCCTGCTTGTCACGTCGGCTTGCACCCTGGCCTGGCTGGCGCCCGCCGCAGCCGAGGAGACTCCGGCGGAGCCGAGCAGCGCGCCGCCCGAGGTCCGCAACGACGTCGGTTGGCTTGACGACTACCTCGAGGGCATCCGCCGCGCGAGAAGCGAGGGCCGGATGCTGCTGGTCTACTTCGCCGGGCCGGAAAACGACGCCGCGTGCCGGCGCTTTTGGGAGGAAACGCTCGCCAACCCCGCGGTCGTCGAGAAGCTCCGCGACTACGTGTGCGTGCTCCTGCCGCTGGAGGCGGAAGTGGTGATCGAGGGAGAGCGAATCAAGCTCATCGAACACTTCGCGTTTCAGGAGATGCTCGGGCGGCCGGGCGTGGCGATCGTCGACTACCGCCACCGGAAGGCGGAGTTCTACGGCCAGGTGGTGAGCACGTTCCCGTTGACCAAGAAGCTCCGATACACCGCCGAGCAAGCCAGGGTGATTCTGGATCTTCCGCCGGGCACGCTCACGCAGCGCACGTTGATCTATGCGGTGCGCACCCACCCCGAACGGCCGAAGAGCACCAACGGCACGCTCAGCTCCGTGCTCGCCGAAGAGGCCCGGAACCACTCCCGGTACCAGGCCAAGATCCGGCTCCAAGGGCACCATCATTGGGACAGCCGGTTCCATCGTATCAACGCCAAGCTGCCGGGCGGGCTCGTGGCCACGGAGGTCTGTGCTGAGAGCTGGCCGGGCGAGCACCTGGTCGAGGCCGCCATCGAGTGCGTGCGCTCCTGGCGCCACTCTTCAGGCCACTGGAGCGCGGTCCGCGCCCCGCAGCGCATGTTCGCCTACGACATGAAACGCGGCTCCAACGGCGTCTGGTACGCCACGGGCATCTTCGGCGGAAGGCCGTGAACGGAGTGGGAAGTGGGGAGTGGGGAGTGTAGCGGGCGGCAGCCCGCGGAGGAGGGGAAACCACGCCCCTGCCCGCCGCGTAGAAAGACTACCAAGGCCGCCCACAGCTCGCCGTCGGGTTCCGGTTGTGCCGGTTGTGCGGGCGTGTGGTGGTTTTTCAACGGCGAACGTTGCCAAAAACCACCGCGTTGCCCCGCGGCATGGTACGCTTTTGATGGTGGAACAGGGTGCCCAACCAATGATCCCACGCTCGACCGGCCGGAGAGGAGGCCATGAGGCTTTCAGGGACGAGCAGCCGTATCTACGCCGCGGCGCTCGCCGTATGCGCCTTGCTGGCGGCGGGCTGCGAGACGCTCCAGGTCCCGCGCATTGACCCGTCGGGCGAGCGGATCTTCATCGTGCCGCCGGTGCGTACGCCCCCGGCCTATGCCCCCGCCGCATTGCCGGGCGCGGCCGTGCCCTCGATGTCCGTGAGCGTCGCTCCCCGCGAAATGGTCACGCCCGTGGGCCGCGAGGTGGTCCTGCTGGCCACGGTCTGCGACCGCGGCCGGGCCAGCCCCAAACGGCGCTTGGAGTGGTCGATCGCGCCGGGCGGCGTGGGCCATTTCGTCGCCGTGGGGCGAAACACCCTGATCGACCGGCTGGCCGGCGACTTCAACAAGACCCAGAAGGTCGACAACACGTTCGCCATCGGCAGCACCGCGCGAGGATCGTTCGCGCTCGACCGCGGCACCCCCACGCCCGGCGACGACGTGTGCGTCGAGCCGGGCCAAGGCTGGGTCTCGGTCACCTCGCCGGTCGAGGGGACCAGCCGGGTGACGGTCTTCGCCCCCGACGTCCCCCACTGGGAAACCCGAACCGCCACGGCCGAAATCCACTGGATCGACGCCGAGTGGCAGCTCCCCTCCCCGGCGCTCGGCCCGGCCGGCAGCAGCCAGGTGCTCACCGCGACCGTGACGCGCCCCTCGAACGGCACGCCGCGCCGCGGCTGGGTGGTCCGCTACGAAATCCTCGACGGCCCCCCGGCCGGCTTCTTGCCCGATCTGGCCCGGGCGGTCGAGGTCGCGACGGACAGCACGGGCCGGGCCGGCGTGGAGATCGCCCAAGAGCAGCCCGCCCGCGGAACGAACCGCATCGGCGTCGAGATCATCCGACCGGCCGGGCTGGCCGGCGCGGCGGGCGGCCGGATCGTCCTGGCCCGCGAGGTCGTGCTGGCCACCTGGACCGGACCGGGCCTGGCCGTGCGCAAGTCGGCCCCGGCCGAGGCCGGCATCGGGGCCACGCTCAGCTACCGGATCGAGGTTTCCAACCCCGGCGACCTGCCGGCCGAGGACGTGCGCGTGACCGACGCCCTGCCCGAGGGGCTCACGTTCCTCGAGAGCACTCCGGCGGCTCAGCAAAGCGGCAACACGCTCGAGTGGTCGCTCGGTCAGTTGATCCCCGCCGCCTCGCAGACGATCGAGCTTCGTTGCCGGGCCGAGGTGTTTGGCGAAGTGGTCAATCGGGTCGACGCCACGGCGACCGGCGGGCTGTCGGCCAGCCACACGGCCACCACCCGGGTCATCTCCCCCAAGGTCGAGGTACACGTCGACGGGCCGCAGCAAGTCGCCGTGGGCGGCCAGGCCAAGTTCCTCATCTCGATCACCAACCGCGGTCAGGTCCCCACGGGCGAACTGAGAATCAAAGACCGCCTCGACCCCGGGTTCGAGCACCCCGTGGCCATCCGCGGCGCGATCGAGCGCAAGATCGAGAGCCTCGCCCCGGGTCAAACACAAGAGGTGGACGTCACGCTGACGGCCACCCAAGCCGGCCGGCTCTGCCACACCGTCGAGGTGATCGGGCCGGAGGGGGTGCGGGCCACGGCCGAGGCGTGTGTGACGGCCGTGGGCACGGCGGGCGGCGCGCCGGGCTTGCAGCCCACCACGCCGCCGGAGTTGGAGCCCTCGCCGCCGTTCGGGCCGTCGAAGACCGGGCCATCCGCCGAGCCGGCGCCGTTCGAGCAGCCCCCTTCCGGAACACTCCCGCCGCTGCAGCCCTTCCAAACGCCTGGCGAGTCGGTCCAGCCGCCGGATGAATCGGTGCCGGCGCCGGCAGAGCCGCAGGGCCAGGCGGCCGTCTCGGTGCGGGTCACCGCCCCGCGCGAAGTGACCGAGGGGGAGGTCGCGAGGTTCTTCATCGACGTGACGAACACGGGCGAGCGGCCATTGACGAACGTCGAGGTAATCAACCGTTACGACCCGGAGCTCGCGCCTCGCGCGGCCAGCGACGAGTACCGCATTCGGGGAACTTCGCTCTCCTGGACGCTCGACCGGCTGGTCGTGGGACAGACAATGCCGCTGGAGATGCACTGCGAGTGCCAGCGCGCGGCTGAGGCGGCCTGCAACCGGGTGACCGTGACCAGTGCCGAGGGTGCCCAGGCCCAGGGCGAGGCGTGCGTGAAGATCCGGCCGGCCCCCGGCGAGCTGAGCATCGCCGTGGCCGATCTTCGCGATCCGGTGGCAGTCAAGAAAGGACTGACGTACGAAGTGCGGGTGACGAACCGCGGGCGCACGTCGGCCCGGTCGCTGACCCTGACCGCGACGGTTGCGGAGGGGATGATCCCCGACCCGATCGGCACCAGCGGCCCGGCGGGCGTGGAGTACTTCATCGAGGGCCAGTCGGTGCAGTTCAAGGCGCTCGCGGAGATCGCCCCGGGCGAGTCGGCCACTTACCGCGTTCGCGTTCGCACCCTGCGGCCCGGCAAGCAGACCTTCCACGTCGAGCTGCGCAGCCCCACGCTGCTTGCGCCGCTGACGGAAGAAGAAGTGACCGAGGTCTTCGAGTGATGCCCCGTTTCGTCATCCTCCGCCACGACGCCCCGCGCGGGCTGCACTTCGACTTGATGCTCGAGCGGGGCGGCGTGCTCGTGACGTGGGCCCTGGCCGAACCGCCCGAGCCCGGGCTGGAACTCGATGCCGAATCGCTGCCCGACCATCGAATCGCTTATCTGGACTACGAAGGCCCGGTCTCCGGCGGCCGGGGGAGCGTAACCCGCTGGGACCGCGGCGAGTTCGACGAAATCGAATGGTCCGACACGCGGCGCGTGGTCGAGCTGCGCGGCGAGAAGCTCGCCTGCCGGGCGACGATCGAGCGGGTTCCGGGGGGGCCGACGCAGTGGCGGCTCGCGCTTTCCGCGATACGCGGAGACGAATAAGGTGAGACCCCAATCCCGGCTCAATCTTCCGGCGGGCGCCGCTCGGTGGTGCCGGCCAGGTAGATCTCGCCGTCGCCCAAGCGGAGGGTCTCGATCCGCACCAGCGTGCCGTGCTCTCTGGGCGGCGAAGGGATGGTGATCTCGGCCACCGGGTCGCCCTCGGCCTGCTTCCAGCGGACCGGGAAGTCGAGCCGGGCGGCCGCTTGGGTGATCTTGTCCAGTATGTCGCTTAAGGGCATGGGCACCACGCCGGCCCGGGCACCCGCCACGCGCACGGCCAGCACGTTCGGCTCCGGCAGATAGGGCTCGAGCTCCAGGCTAACCACGCTCTCGAATCGGCCGTACCGGAACCGGCAGCCCATGCTGATCCCCTCGGGCGTGATGGCCACGCGGGGATCGCGCAAGGCCGGCGGCAGGGCGTCGGGGTGGTTCTGGGGCAGGTCCACTGCCAGCCAGCCGTTGATCTGCTCCTCGGTGAACATGGCCTGCCACTCGCCGGGCCGCTGCACGTCGCCGGCCAGGGCCGTGGCCTGCTGGAGCATCTCGTCGCTCCCCTCGCGCTGCACCTCGGGATCGGCTTCGAGCGCCCGGGCGTAGAATTCCGGCACGCGCTGCGATGCCACGTAAAATGCGAATACCCCTATGGCCACGACGAGCAGCAGTCCCAAGAGGAGCCACAGGGCGATGCGGAGCTTGCTTCGAGCCACGGGCGTTCTTTCGTTAGTTGCCGAACCGCAACAGGGCGTACCGCTTCTTCCCGGCCCTGAGCACCATGATCGTCTCGCCGGCCAGGTCGGCGGGGCTCAGTCGCGTTTCGATGTCGCGGACCCGGCGGTTATTTACATACGCACCACCCTGTTGGACGGTTCGCCGGGCCTCGCTACTGCTCTTGGCCAACCCGGCGGCGCGCAGGGCGTCGATGATCCCGAGGCCCTCGCCCCCGAGCCGCTCGCGGGGCAGCTCGCTGCTGGGCACGTCGGCGAAGATGCCCGACAGCTCCGCGTCGCTTAGCTCGTGGATCTCCGCCCCGAAAAAAATCTCGGTGGCCCGCTCGGCGGCGGCGAGCCCCTCCGGCCCGTGGACCAGGCGCGTCAGCTCCGCGGCCAGGCGGCGCTGGGCCGTGCGCTGGCCGCGATCGGCGTCGTGCTCGGCAAGCACCGCGTCGATCTCGTCGCGCGAAAGCTCGGTGAAGAACCGCAGGCAGGTGCCCACGTCCGCGTCGTCGAGATTGATCCAGTACTGGTAGAACTGGTACGGGCTGGTCTTTTCGGCGTCGAGCCAGAGCGTGCCCGACTCGGTCTTGCCCATCTTCGTGCCGTCGCTCTTGGTCAAGAGCGGGCAGGTCATCCCGTAGAGCTGCACACCCTTCAGGCGCCGGGCCAGGTCGATGCCGGCCGTGATGTTGCCCCACTGGTCGCTGCCGCCGACCTGCAGCTCGCAGTGGTGGCGCTCGTAAAGGTGTACGAAGTCGTACGCCTGCAAGAGCATGTAGCTGAACTCGGTGTAGCTTAGGCCTGCGTCGGTCCGCTCCAGCCGGCTGCGCACGGAATCTTTGGTCAGCATCACGTTGACGGGAAAGTGCTTGCCCACGTCGCGGAGGAACTCCAGGTAGCCGAACTGGCCCATCCAGTCGTAGTTGTTCACCAGCAGGGCCGCTTGTTCGCCCGAGAAATCGAGGAACCGTTTGAGCTGCGGCCCGATGCCGGCCAGGTTGGCTTCGAGTTCGTCGACCGAGAGGAGGTTGCGTTCCTCGCTCTTCCCGCTGGGGTCGCCGATCATCCCGGTGGCCCCGCCCACCAGCGCGATCGGCCGGTGGCCCGCCTGCTGGAACCGCCGCAGGATCATCAGGGCCATCAGGTGGCCCACGTGTAGGCTGTCGGCCGTGGGGTCGAACCCGGCGTAAAGCGTGCGCGGCTTCTCCATGAGCCAGGCGGCGAGGTTCTCGTCGTCGGTCGTCTGGTTCACGAGGCCGCGCCAGCGGAGTTCGGCGAGGACGTCCATGGGCACTCACCTCCACATATCATCCGCAAACGGGTGGATCGGCCCGCTGAGCTTGGGCTTGGGCAGGGCCTTCAGCGCCTGCTCGGCCAGGCGTAGGTCCTCGCGCGTGGTAATCTTCAGGTTCACGGGCGAGCCGGGCACCACGGTCACCGGGCGCCCGAGCCGCTCGACGAGCTGCGCGTCGTCGGTGGCCGCGAAGCCCTCGCGCTTGGCATAAGCCTCGATGAGCAGCTCGCGGCGGAAGACCTGGGGTGT
>Ga0180438_10007507_pt1 | contig 14182 bp, 6 predicted proteins | sample SS_ome_12_FD_132455 | JGI IMG/M metagenome (GOLD analysis project Ga0180438, IMG submission 132455) | Hypersaline lake sediment archaeal communities from the Salton Sea, California, USA - SS_3_D_2 metaG | ecosystem: Environmental > Aquatic > Non-marine Saline and Alkaline > Hypersaline >... | reverse complement strand
TGAAGAGGTTTTGACAAAGGGAAAGTATGAGGATTCACGTTGAGGCGTATGTAAAAGGAACTCTACAATGCGATTAAGGGGAAGGGTATTATTAAGACCGTCCGTTGAAAGCCCTACAAAAAGGGCATAACCGCCGGAGCCGATTTCCCTGCGGAAAATCACGGGATCATTTGATGTTTCAGGGGTATACAAAATTTCGATATCGGATGGATCGGTAATGCAAGGAAAGCCGTAAGCCGGGCACATTAAGACTTGGGAATCTCCGAGGAAGGCATTTTTGTCGGATACGGATTTAAGGGCAACGGTTTGCCCGGAGGATACGGTGTGAACGGGTTTATCTGTGTCGCAGCCAAAGATTCCAAGGATTTCGGGGCATTTTTGTTCGAACTGGTGATATAGGGAATCCAGCTGGCGCCTGTAACCGTTCCTGGCGCCGATATAGAGGATTCTGCGCGAGGAATCGGAAGAGAGCCATTTTTCAACGAGCTTTGCCTCTTTTGTAGAAACAGGGAAATATTCATTAAAGATAAGTATTTTTGTTTCAGGATGTTGTTTAAGGCTTTGTTCAAGGGTTCCGGCAAAGAAGGTAAGGCAGGGTAGTTTGTGTTCATAGAGGAGCTGGTGAGCAAGAAACCAGAAGCTTTTCCAGGTTTCAGTCCAGGGGCGTGGAATGGTGCGATTCATGCCGATATAGGAAAAAACAAGAGCCAGGGGGCTTGAAGGGGAGCCCATGCGGGGAAGATATCGGTTGGTATTTGTCATGAGAGCCATATGCTTGATATCGTGATCATAATCTTTTCTATACCAATGGCGAGTCATGCCGTGTGGGACTGCGGCTGCAGCGGCGAGAGTAAAACGGGCAAAATAATCGTAAGGCAGGAGATTATTGGGTGTATTTGCCGAACGCCTGATATGTTCATTAGTGGGATTATTGACAGAGATAACGGGTTTTCCGAGATTCTGTGACAGTGTTTCAAGGTAAGAGATTTGCGGGATTGCCTCGCCGCTCGTGGCAATAGTGGCTTCAGCATAGATGTTATCGGGTTGCATTCGAACCACGATCAGGTCCAGATCGGGAAGGAAGGTCAATTTCCCGAGATGACAACAGGTATTCCATGTTTCCATGGGTGTATTTTCAAAAGTAGGCACAAAGAACCAGGGCATGATGCCGCATTTTTGATACCCGATTTCCTTGGCGAATCGGCACAATTTATGATAGAATTCTTCGAGAACAAGGGATTTCAATTCCTGGAGGCGTTGATAGGAAACGCTTTCCTCCTGGTGTGTAGGGTATGGGAGATGGGGCCAAGCCTGGCAAAATCGTTCATAGAGTTTATCTTTCGTTCCCGGGATATCCACGCGAAACATGGGTTCTTCAAACACAACCCAGTCATAGCCGTAGGAGCGGAGGATTTCCGTAATGGTTTTAATATAACGGAGCCATCCGGGAGCGGCAAAGGAACCGAAGAAGTTCTTTTTGCCATACTGGAGAAAATGGCTGTAAATATAAGTGGTGTTATCCGAATAATACTGTGCGTTTTCAATATCCACATCATCGAGGAAGCCAACTGTGGATTGAATTTGAACGCACGCGGGATACCCCTTATCATGGGCATATTTGGCAAAATCGATGTATGGTTTTTTAAACTTCCCTTTCACCTGGTCCAGGGGGAAGGCGTAAAAAGCAGTATAAGGCACATCGAAATTCCATCGTTTCATATCGGTGAAATACTGCTGGATCTGCTGTGTGGAGGTGGTGCCATCCGGCGAGGTGGGTAAAACATTCATTTAAAACTCCTTTTGTATTTTTCCACATATCTAAAGGAGATATCATGAGATTTTCATCAAGAAATGCAACAGTTTTTCATTTTGATATTGACAATTACAAACAAGTTTAAAGGATTTAAGGCTATATATAGGATGGTACAAAAGATTTATGAATTTCGAAGAATATGAAAAGATGTATAGCCAGGAAAACACCTACTGGTGGTTTCAGGGTCGTAAAAAGATACTTTTCAAGATGATGGAAAGATTCGAGCTTTTGCGAAACGGGAAAGCCAAGGTTCTGGATGTGGGGTGTGGCACGGGCTTGATTTTAGAAAAGATATCCAACAGATCGTTTGCGGTTGGCATCGATTTTTCCTCCCAAGCGCTTTCCTTTTGCAAGCAGAGGGGGCTCAAGAACCTGATAAAAGGAAATGTTCAGGATCTGCCGATCAGAGACTCGAGTGTTGATCTGGTTCTGGCATTAGACCTCCTGGAACATATCGAAGATGACAAAGGATTGATAAAGGAGATACAAAGGACGCTGAAACCTGATGGATATCTTCTGGCAACAGTTCCGGCGCATCAGTTTTTATGGAGCGATCATGATGAAGCCTTGCATCACTATAGGCGGTATTCCAAGCGAGGTTTTCATAATCTTATCAGCTCGGACGCCCTTGTTCCCATCAAGTATACCTATGTGATCACAGTGACATTTATACCTATCTTTCTCTTCAGGGTAATACAGAAGATTTATCACTTTTTTGTGTGTAGAGAAAGGAAACCAAAAACGCATATTATTATACTACCGAAAATCCTGAACTCGTTATTGATCAGCATACTGGATATAGAAGGAACCATATTGGAGTATACGAATTTCCCCATAGGCGTGTCACTTCTCTGTATCGCCCAAAAGAAGCCGGATAAACCAATTTCCTGAGATAACCCAAAATCCCGATCTATCGCAAAAAAAGTGGTTATGAAAAACAATTGACATATAATAAGATATATCGTGTGATGGTTTTCTTAAACAGGGAGATATTCCCTTCCCTATTTTGAATATTCTTAGGAAAAATGATATGAGATATAAACAATGAAGTTCGGCGACCGTTTCATAAAAAAAGTCAAAAGCAAAATTCAAAGAAACCTTTTGGATCCTGATCAACGAGATATCATTTTAGAAAAAACCATCAAGCAATTCAATAGGAAATTGGAGGATTACGCTCAAGGGGATCCCGATGCTCGTTCCGACGCATTTGCACTTCTTGATGAATTGGCACTGGAATACGAAACCCATCACCTGGATATCCTGGAAATATATGAAAAAGCCTTTCAAGGCAATTCAGAAGACCCCAAGCTGTTGCGAACCATAGTAGGATTGCTTCGAGCAAGCGATTCACAGGATAAGAATGCAATCATCTATTACAAGGCGCTCAGTGAAAAGGAACCGGATAATTTTTATCTTCTTTCGCTTTTGGTAAGTTGCTACAAGGAAACGCAGCAGCTTTATGCCCTAATGATGACCTATGAGAGGATTATAGAAAAGTTTAGGGAACTAAAACAGATTTTTGAGAATGCAGAATCAGAGCCGACTCCGGAATGGGAATCAGCACAAACCATATATGAAAATGCGGTCCTGAATCTGGCTGAAATGTACGCCAACATGGGCAAAAAAGACGAGAAGGTTCTTTCCATATACAAGGAAGCTCTTAAGGGTGCGGAAATTAATATGAGCGTTTTGAAAATATTAACCACCTATTACACTCAAGAGAAGCGCAGTGACGAGGAAGCCAGGGAAATTTACGAAATCTATTTGGCTTATGAACCCACGGATCGAGAAGTGCAAATCTTTTTATCCACAGGATATATAGAATCACAGCGCCATGAGGAAGGCATGGCAATTCTGGAAAATTTGTTCAAGGAAGATCCTGAGGACCAGGAAGTACTTTTCCTGATAATGGATTATTACCTGAAGAACCAAATCCTTGATGATCACTCCATTGCCTATTACAAAGTCTATCTGGAAAAACACCCGGATGACAAAGATGTTATCATCCGTCTGTCTGATTATTATTCCACGCAGAATTCCCTTACTCTGGAAGCCATCGAGATCTACAAGCAACACCTGAGGTTCCTGGAGAAAACTTCGCCTGAAAGACTTGAAATCAATCGTCTTCTGGGGAGGTATCATTTCACAAACAAAAACTGGGATAAAGTCATAGAAATTTATGAAGACATCCAAAAACGCGACTCCAAAGCAAAAGACTTCATCATTCCCCTGGCAACGGCTTATATGGAAAAAAACCAGACAGATCAAAAAGCCCTTAAAATATACCAGGATGCTGTGCATCATGGAACCCGGAATGAAAAGATACATAATATTTTATGCCGATATTTATATGCCACCAATAAGAAAGGACCGACGGTTGTCAAGATTTTCAAGGATTCTCTCACACTATTTCCCAAGAATCTCTTTGCGCGATTGGGCATGTGCCAGTATAATCTTTTCATCTGCGAATACCAGGAGTGCCTGAAGGAGTCATTAAAATTCACCCGCTTTTTTCCAGAGGACAAAAGGGGTGTGGAATATATAGCCAAGTGCCTGGCTGAAATCAATACAAAGCAGAGCCTCGAGCAGCTTTCAGACATGAAAGAGGATAAAAAAGCCGAAATCCTGGAACAGGCTTTTGAATTGAATCCCAAAAGCCGGGATATTATTCTGACTCTTTACGAAATATATCAAAAATCAAATCGCATGGATGAACAGGGGGAAAAGATATATCTTGCCACACTTCCCTTTAAACGAAAAGATGTTCGTCTTCTCACTCTTCTTTCCCAGTATTACCTCAACAACAGTGATGCTCATCGTTCCTTCCATTACGACTACGAAATATATAACCTGATTAAGGATAAGTGCCCGATATACAACAAAACCGGAAGCCGTAAAAGACCGGTTAAGGAGTGCCCCAGAGTTTGTGTGCGTATGGCAAGGTTTATTCTTGCCAATAATGTGAAACACAAGGATTACACAAATATTCTGCGATGCGCCTATATTGAAGGGGAAAAAACTCCCAAGCTGATCCGGTGCCTGGGTTCCGAATATTTAAAGCAAAAACTACACAACAAAGAAGCGCTGGAGCTATATGAAGAACTCCTGAAAATCAATCCTGAGAACAAATTAGCCCGCGAGATGGTGTTGCGCGATGGTATGAAAAAGGGCGAGTCCTCGCCGGTTCTTCGGTATTGCGAGGATCATTTAAAAATTGATCCGCGGGATGAAAAGGCTCTGGATCTTCTGATCAGGTGCCTTTCCTCGGGGGAAGTGTTTGATGAACGCATTATGTATTTTCTTGAAAAGTTGCATCACCGCGATCCGGAAAACGATAAAATCACCCTCGCTCTTGCTTTTCTCTACTCTGTACAAAAAAATTATAACATAACCACACTGGGTATCTACCTGAGCGCCATTCGCAACAGACCCAACGATATCAAGCTACTTTCAGGATTAGCGCGTTGTTATGAACAAGCCGGAAATACGGACCTGGCGCTGGAGATTTATGAAAGAATCCAGGCTATTATTCCTGATGATAAAACAATTCTTGTAAGCTTGGCGCATACTTATATGAAGCTGGAGATGGAAACACCCGAGTCCCTGATTATCATAAAACGTGCCGCCGATTCAGAACCCGGAGACCAGGAATTACAAATGCACCTGGCGCAGCTCAGTTTTAAAAAAGGAGATATTTACCAGGGGCTGGAAATTATTGACCGACACCTGGAACACGAGCCCAGGTCTTTGGATACTGTTATTGATTACCTCGAGAATATGAAAGGGAGCCCTTTTTGGAAGCCTGAGCTTTATATAAAGATGGGCTATTTATATATTGAAAAAGAGTGTTATGAAGAGGCATTGAACCAGTTCAGTTATCTTTCCAGTAATTACGGAAGATATTGCGGAGACCTTATCGAGGGATACAACCGGATCATACACAAGGAACCCAATTATCTGAGGGCGCGAATTGAACGGGGTGTGATCCTGAAAATCCTAGGCAATTATGAAGAGGCAATAGCGGACCTGGAAAGTTCTTACGCCCTGGCAGGAGAGAATCCGAACGTGATGTATGAATTGGCGGAATGTTACTCAGCTTATGCCGCACACACCCGCAATCCCACAATCGAACTTCTTACAAAACTGGGGCAGCTTTACTTTGACCTGGAAGAGTATGAAAAATGCATAGAGGTATACCAACAGCTCTTGAGAAAAGACAGGAAATCCAGGGAGGCTATTTTGCATATAGGCAAGGCTTTTTACAAAAAGAACGATCTTTCCCTGGCGTTACAATATTTTTCGCGTTTGGAAATGTCCGAAGAGGTCAAAGAGCTGCTTTATGATCTGGGGGACGATTTTTATACAAAAGGGGATGTTGACAAGGCGATTGAGGCTTACAACCAGATTTTGGCGGCGGATATTACATACCGTGATGTAGCAGTTAAGATCAGCGAGCTGCGAGAGGAGATTATTGACGGGAGCAGCTCGAGGCGCCGCCGGGATATCATCATCCAACAGCTCAGTCAAAAAGCCCAACAACGTTTCGACCTTATGGAAGAGGTGGGGCGGGGAACCATGGGTGTTGTATTCAAAGCGTATGACAAAGAGCTGGATGAGATTGTTGCTTTAAAGATTCTGTCGGAGAAGTTTTCCGAGGATCAGGATGCGCAGGAGCGTTTTCGCCTGGAGGTAAAATCCGCGCGCCGTTTATCCCATGAAAATGTGGTAAGAATCCATGACCTGGGGGAGGAAGCGGGGAGAAAATACATTTCCATGGAATATGTTGACGGGGGTGACCTGAAGCAACTTTTAGTGGCGCAAAAACGCCTTTCCCTGAAGCAGGTAAAGGAGTTTGTCAGTCAGATCGCTTCCGCTCTTTCCGCAGCCCACAAGCTCGGAATCATACACCGGGATATCAAGCCCGCCAATATACTTCTAACCAAAGACAAGGTATGTAAAATTACCGACTTCGGGATCGCCACGATACTCAAGGAATCCCACAATCTTTCTCCGGATATTATTGTGGGCACCCCGCTGTATATGTCCCCGGAGCAGAGCGAGGGAAAAACACTCGGTCCTCCCTCGGACATTTATTCTCTAGGTGTTGTTATGTACGAGATGTTAACCGGCAGCCCGCCGTTCAAGTTCGGAAATATTGCCTATCATCATATTTTCACAAAACCGCCTCGTATGAAAGGCATTGACAAGGAAGTCGAGTCTATAGTGATGAAGAGTCTTGAGAAGAAACCCTCCAAGCGATTTCAAGACATGGATAAAATTCGAACCCTTCTTGAGACATTAGATTTAAAGGCGTGAAAAAAGAAAAAGGCGGAAGAATTTTTTCGCCTTAAAGGGAAATTCCCCTGATCCTTCATAAAATCACAGGCGAAATATTTTAAAATGAGAAAAAAGAGATGTCTATCTTATATTTATTTAGTCACCCAAAATTCAGAATACTTCGCCTGTGATTTTCTCCCGCCAAAGCGGGACTCGTCCCTTTTGAGCGCTATTTCATTTCGTTTCAACTCGATGTGCAGTCCCCGCACCTTCGTCTTACAAAAGGAAATATCATCTTAAAATGAACTTCGTGAAGGATCAGGGGAAATTCCAGAGTTATTTTAATATTCTCTATTTTTGCTTTTCATAAAAGTTTTTCATGGTTTTAAGGGACTTGGGCTTGAAGTTTTTGGCGTGCCCCGCGCTTCCAAAGGCGAGGATTTTGCCTTTCACCATTTCATAGATCGCCTGTCGCGCAGGACCCATGTAAGCGCGTGGATCGAACTTATCAGGCTTGGATTGGAACACATCCAGAATTGCCGTGGTTACCATCAAGCGTCCATCCGTATCCACGTTGATTTTCCTGACGCCTCGTTTTATGCCCTCCTGAATGCTCTCGATAGGAACACCCATGGTTTTTCTCAGGCGATTTTTAAAGAAAAGATCGTACACGAGTTCCTTGGCAATGCTGTAATCCTTGTCCAGGTAATATTTTTTGCCGAGAAAATCGATAAAGGGTCCGGATTCGTCATCACAGCCTTTTTGGATCACGGTGTAAGTATTCAATTTATCCGTAAGTTCCACGGGAACAGAAGAGGAGCCATGCATTACAAGAGGTGTTTTCGGAATTTTTTCATGAATGTCTGCCACGCGATCAACATCAATCACAGCTTTTTCCTTGAACTTGTAAGCGCCGTGGCTGGTTCCGATAGCCACAGCCAAGGCATCCACGCCGGTAAGTTCCACGAACTTCCCGGCTTGATCCGGATCGGTGAGCATGACTTTTTCCGCAGCAGTATCGTCTTCAATTCCTCCCAGGGTGCCTAATTCGCCTTCCACACTAACGCCATAGCTATGAGCGAAATCCACAACTTCTTTCGTGATCTTGACATTATCTTCAAAGGAACGTGCGGGTTTTTTCTTCTCCTTACTGGAATAATCAATACTTCCATCGATCATCACAGATGTAAAACCAAGTTCGATGCAGGTTTTACAGCGATCGAAATCAGGACCATGATCCAGGTGAAGAGCCACTGGAACGTTGGGATAGGTTTCCGTAGCTGCTTTCATGAGGTGGTCCAGGAATTTCAAACCCGCATATATAACTGCATTAAAGCTTGCCTGAATGATAAGCGGACTTTCCAGTTCGCTGGCAGCCATGAAGATTCCCTGGATTTGTTCCATATTGTTTACATTGAAGGCTCCAACCCCGTAGCCTTTCTTGTCTGCATCATCCAGAATCTGTCTAAGAGTTACCAAAGCCATACAAATACCCCCTTATGTAAAAAAATATTGAAAATTACAGCCGAATCAAAAAAAGAAAGCAAAATGAATTTTTAGTAGCGATTTCCATTAAATGCAAGCAGAAAAAATAGGTTAATAATAGGTTTCCCTGATCCTTCATAAAATCAGAGGCGAAACATTTTAAAATAAAAAAGAGGTGTCTACCTTATATTTATTTAGTCACCCAAAATTCAGAATACTTCGCGTGTGATTTTCTCCCGCCAAGGCGGGACTCGTCCCTTTTGAGCGCTATTCCCTTTCGTTTCAACTCGATGTGCAGTATGCATAGAGATTGACAATCCAAAGGGAAAATGTTTTCTTAATTAACTAGCTTCGAGTGAGATTGGAAGGAGTCAATCTTGGGCTTTTTAAATTTTATTTATAAACATCCCCTTTGTCTTTTGACCGATTTTTATCAGCTGACCATGGCTTATGGGTACTGGAAATCCGGCATTCACAGAAACGAAACAGCTTTTCACCTGTGCTTCAGGGAAAATCCCTTCAAAGGAGGTTACAGTATATGCTGCGGTTTGAATTTCATCATTGAATATCTAAGCCACTTTGAATTCAATGAGGAGGACTTGGCTTATCTCGGCAGCCTAAGGGGCGGGGATGAAAAACCCATTTTTGAGCCCGGTTTCCTGGAGTATCTAAATAATATGCGCTTTTGCTGCGATGTGGACTGCGTGCCGGAGGGAACCGTGGTGTTTCCCCACGAACCCCTGCTTCGGATTATCGGTCCGCTTATCCAATGCCAGCTTTTTGAAACACCTCTTTTGAACATGATGAATTTCCAGACCTTGATAGCCACCAAATCCTCCCGTGTATGCCTGGCTGCAAGGGGCGATCCTGTTCTTGAGTTCGGTCTCAGGCGAGCCCAAGGGATCGACGGCGCCCTTTCAGCCAGCCGCGCCGCTTACATAGGCGGATGCGTGGGAACCTCGAATGTGCTCGCAGGAAAGGTTTTCGATATTCCCGTGAAAGGCACCCATGCCCACAGCTGGATCATGGCGTTTGAAGACGAACTGGAAGCATTGGAAGCTTATGCAAAGGCATTACCAAACAACTGCGTATTTCTCGTGGATACCTATGATACCCTGAAGGGGGTGCGAAAAGCGGTTCAAGTTGGTAAATGGCTTCGCCAAAACGGTCACGATATGTTGGGAATCAGGCTTGATTCCGGTGATTTGGCATACTTAAGCATCGAGGCGCGAAAAATCCTGGATCAGGAAGGATTTTCAGATTGTGCAATTGTTGGCAGTAATGACCTGGATGAAAAAATTATAGAAAGCCTTAAGGAGCAGGGAGCCAGGATTGCTGTTTGGGGAGTGGGCACAAAACTGGTAACTGCATACGATCAACCAGCCTTGGGGGGTGTATACAAACTTTCCGCAATCCGCAAGCCCCGCGATTCGTGGCAATATAAGATTAAGCTATCCGAGCAAACCGCAAAAATAAACACCCCGGGAATTCTGCAGGTACGGCGGTTTCAATCAGATAAGGAATTCATCGGGGATATGATCTACGATGTTAACCTGGGAATAAGAAACGGAGCCACCATGGTGGACCCCCTGGATATGACCCGAAGAAAATTCATTAAAAAGGATACCCTTTTTACCGAATTACTAATTCCTGTTTTTCGAAAAGGGGAACTTGTTTACCAAGAGCCCTCTATACATGAAATCCGGGAATACACCAGGAAGCAGCTGGAATTTTTTCACGAAGGAATCAAGCGATTCGTGAATCCCCATAAATATCCGGTTGGTCTGGAACAGGGACTTTACGATCTCAAAACCAAGCTTATCCTGAAAGCCCGCGGAATCGAGTAATTTTCATGATAGTAATAGGAGGTAGAAATGAAAGTTTTTATTATTGTGGATATTCAAAACGACTTTATCCCTGGGGGCGCCCTGGCTGTTCCCGAAGGAGACAAGATCATTCCGATTATCAATCTGCTCCAGAAACACTTTGATCTTATTGTTGCCACCCAGGATTGGCACCCTCCGAACCACGGGAGTTTTGCCTCGAACCATGAGGGCAAAAAACCGGGGGAAATAATCAAGTTAAGCGGCTTGGACCAGATATTATGGCCCGATCATTGTGTCCAGGGCACCAAAGGAGCGGAATTTGTTAAGGATCTGGATATCACCCGCCTGGCAAGGGTGTTTCAAAAGGGAACTGATCCTGAAATTGACAGCTACAGTACGTTTTATGATAATGCCCATAGAAAATCCACAGGTTTGGGGAATTATTTCAAGGAAAAGGGGATTCAGGAGGTATATCTTGCGGGATTGGCAACGGATTATTGTGTAAAATTCAGTGCGCTCGATGCAGTGGAGCTGGGATTTAAAACCCACGTAATACAAGATGCATGCCGGGGCGTGAACCTTTCTCCGGCGGATACTCAAAAAGCCCTGGAACAAATGAAGAATTCAGGAGCTGAAATCATTCAATCCGGAGACATTTTGAAATCATTCACATGATATCCCTGATTCTTCACGAAGTTCATTTTGAGATGATATTTCATAAGAAATCTCGTTTTATGGAGATATAAAATGAAGAAATATTTGATAATCGGCGGTGTGGCAGGGGGCGCGAGCGCTGCGGCGCGGCTGAGGCGCCTGGATGAGGAATCGACAATTATCCTTTTTGAACGGGGAAAATATATTTCCTATGCCAGCTGTGGACTTCCCTATTACCTGGGAGGCGTGATTTCCTCAAGGGGCAAACTCTTTGTTCAAACACCGGAGCATTTCAGCAAAAGATTCAACCTTGAAGTTCGAACGAGAACCGAGGTGGTTAAGATTATACCTGCGTCCAAACGCATCCTGGTGCGAAACCTGGAAACAGGCGAGGAATACGAGGAAACGTACGATAAGCTGGTTTTATCTCCTGGTGCGGAGCCTTTTATCCCCCCGATTCCGGGTATCGATCAGGAGGATATCCTCACTTTAAGAAACGTGGCTGATGCGGATAAAATCAAAATTTACATGGAAATGAAAAAACCGAAACGAGTGGTGATTGTAGGCGCCGGTTTTATTGGTTTGGAAATGGCGGAAAACCTCCATCGCAAGGGGATATTTGTCACGATTGTGGAAATGGCTGAACAGGTGATGACCATGCTGGATTACGAAATGGCAGCCATGGTACATCAACACCTAAAGATTAAAAACGTGGAATTCTATTTAAAGGATGGGGTATCCCACTTTACGCGAGAAGAAGAGTGTGTCATTGTAACGCTCCAGAGCGGGAAAAAAATCCCAGCGGATATGGTGATTTTATCCATCGGAATTCGCCCTGAAAATCGTCTTGCCAAAGAGGCAGAGCTTCAGATCGGCGCTCGGGGCGGGATTATAGTGAACGAATTTCTACAAACCTCGAACCCGGACATTTATGCTGTCGGCGATGCCATTGAATTTCCCAATCCCATTATAAAAAAGAAAATGACCACGTACCTGGCGGGTCCTGCGAACAAGCAGGGGCGCCTTGCAGCGGATAATATAATCTTTAAAAACAAGAGGGTATATCCCGGCAGCCTTGCCACTGCCATTGCAAAAGTCTTCGATATTACCGTGGCTTTTACCGGGATATCGGAAAAGGTTTTAAAAGCGGAAAACATCCCCTATATTGCCTCCATCATCCATGCAGGCTCGCATGCAGGATATTACCCGGGCGCCAAACCCATGGCAATAAAGATTCTATTTTCACCGAGGGAAGGACGCCTTTTCGGCGCCCAGATTGTGGGATACCAGGGTGTGGATAAACGAATCGACGTTCTTTCTTCGATTATTAAAAGGCGCGGCACAATTCATCACCTGGTGGATATGGAACAGGCTTATGCACCCCCCTATTCCTCAGCCAGGGACCCTGTGAACATTGCGGGATTTGTTGCTGAAAATATACTTTACGGGCTTTCTAAAATCGTGCATTGGTATGATATCGTTTCCAGGGATACGAATGAAACCTTTCTCCTTGATGTAAGAACAGAACAGGAGTTTAAAGCGGGAACCATTTTGGGGGCAACCAATATCCCCATTGATCTCTTGAGGGAGGAGCTTGACAAAATTCCCCGGGATAAGGAAATTTACATGATTTGTACGACCGGGCATCGCGCATACCTGGCGTGCAGGATTTTATCTCAAAACGGATTCAATAAAGTATACAACCTCTCAGGTGGTTATAAAACATACGAGCTCGCAACCTTGCAACAGGGCAATGAGGACATCTATGAGAGGGAATATATTGGTCTGGATGATACGATCTATGAAAAACCGTAAATATCGGGTTAACACGGAACAATTTAAAGTATTTTGGCAAAACCGTGCTAAAAAGAATGTGTTTTAGAGATTTTATACATTTTTTATTTCAAATTCCATAAATTTTGAAACGAGACGCCTTCTGTGTCAGAGAAAAGAATCAAAATACTCATTTTCCTGTTTTTCACTTTTTTTTACCTTGTTTTTTTAGGGGATTATTCAAAAGAGGCGTTTTATTCGAGTGACGAGGTGTTTTATTTCCGCCTGACACAGAGCCTGACGGATCACAGGTCCCTGGAGATCGAATCCTACCTGGGGCATTCCCATTCCAAGTATTTACCCGGGCAATCTTTAGCCGGAATTCCCTTTTACGTTTGTGCACGACTCCTGGTATCCATTTTTCCGGGAATGGTTAATCCCACGCTTTTCATGCTGATCCTGGTGCATCTTACAAACGTGATAATCGGGGCGATTTTATGCGTGGTTTTTTACCAGTTCGGGAGGGACCTGGGGTACGGGCAAGAATCCTCGCTTGGCGGTGCGATTTGCCTGGGGCTTTTCACACCCTTTTTCACTTATTCAAAGCAATATTTTGCCGACCCCCTGGCGGCGCTTTTTATACTTCTTTTTGTAAGGTTTACGTTTTTGGGTTTTCGAAAAGATTTTAGGAAAGCGATTTGGGCTGGGGTATTCTTCGGAGCCGCCTGCTTTACCAAAATCGACAACGGATTGCTGCTTATCGGGGTTTTGGCAATCTTCCTATTTGAAAAACGGTCCCGCATTCAAAGAATCCTGCATTTTGCTGCAGGGTTCATTCCCTTTGTTATCCTCATTCTGGTATACAATCATTTCAATTACGGAAACGCATTTAAGCCGGGATACGAGCGCCAGGCGTTTGCCTCGCCCTTTTGGAGCGGGTTGTTCGGGCTTCTTTTCAGCCCGAGCCGGGGGCTGTTTTTATTTTCGCCTCCTGTTATACTCTTTTTCCTTGGCGCCGGCAAATTCCGGAAAAAATTCCCCCGCATTTTTTTGCTCTGCCTGGTTCTGGGCATTGCCAGGATTGCGATCCTGGCAAAATGGTTTTCCTGGCAGGGGGGATGGAGTTGGGGGTCTCGCCTGCTTTTACCCGTGATTCCCCTTCTTTTTCTTCCCGCATTAGAGATTTTTGAAAGCTGGAACAGGAAAAAAAGTTATGTTAAGATTTCCGTGCTCGGGCTTCTGCTCCTGGGATTCTGGATACAGATCATCGGAGTCCTGGTAAGCCCAAACAAGTTCAACAACGATATCTGGGGAATGATGACAGGGGAAATGAGCCAATTTTTATTCATTCCCC
>Ga0180438_10007506_pt1 | contig 14185 bp, 10 predicted proteins | sample SS_ome_12_FD_132455 | JGI IMG/M metagenome (GOLD analysis project Ga0180438, IMG submission 132455) | Hypersaline lake sediment archaeal communities from the Salton Sea, California, USA - SS_3_D_2 metaG | ecosystem: Environmental > Aquatic > Non-marine Saline and Alkaline > Hypersaline >... | reverse complement strand
CGCCATCTTTTAACCCATACCTCTGGATTGCCCCGTGAAGCCGCATTTCCCTATTGGATCGATTTTCGGTTCCCTAGCCGGGAGCAGATCAGGCAAACCCTCCCGGATCAGGAAACCGCCTATCCCAGGGAAACCATGTGGAAATATTCCAATCTTGGATTGAGCCTTGCCGGGGAAATCGTCCAGGAAGTTTCCGGGGAACCTTACCCGGATTATATTAAAAAACACATCCTGGAGCCCCTGGAAATGAACAGCACCCGGGTTGTTCTTTCTGAAAAAGAAAGAAACAAAGTGGCAAAAGGTTTCGGCAGAAAAATGCCGGATGGCTCCCGCCTTGCCATGCCTTTTACAGATTCCAAAGGCATAACTCCTGCTGCGAATATGAGCTCAAATGTGGAAGACCTGGCAAAATTTATATCCCTCCAATTCCGCACTGAATCCAAAGAACAGAGCAGGGTTTTAAAGGCAAGCACACTTCGGGAAATGCACCGCATCCACTGGATTCAGCCTGATTGGACATGGGGCTGGGGGCTGGGATTCGGTGTGAAACACATGGACGGAAAAGTTATCGTGAGCCATGGCGGCGCCCTTGCCGGATATAAAACCCGCGTTTCCTTCTGCCCTGAAATCAAAGTGGGAGTGGTTGTGGGCATTAACTCCAATGATGGGGACCCTCTTGTATTCTGCGATCAGGTTTTTCGCATGGTGGCGCCTCACATTGCCATTGCAGCAAAAAAAGAAAAATCGCAAGCCGGAAAATCCAATCCCTCCTGGAAAAAATACATCGGAAAGTATCGCAATCTCTGGTGGGATGCGCAAATCATGATTTATGGGGATAATCTGGTATTGATCGATCCACAGGTAAATGAACCTCAAAAAGATATGGTTCGCCTGGAGCACGAAAAGGAACACGTGTTTCGGTTAAAGGGAAACGACGGTTCCATGAGCATCGGGGAAAAGCTGATTTTCGAGCTTGATGCCAACGAGAACATTACACGCGTAAAAGTGGGGGAATCCTACATGTTTCCCATAGATTCCTGGTATGATCCCATGCCCGGAACAGACCTTCTGGAACCAGTAGATTGAATATGACTTTTCACCTCGTCTTAATAGCTTTCGGGCTTGCCATGGATGCGTTCGCCGTTTCTGTAAGCAGCGGATTTTGCATAAAGCGGCTCCGGGTTCGGCATGCTTTGAAGATTTCACTCAGCTTCGGCATGTTTCAGGCGCTTATGCCGCTTTTAGGGTGGCTGGCAGGGTTCGAATTGAAACAGGTTATTGGGGGCGTGGATCACTGGATCGCCTTTGTTCTCCTTTTTCTGATCGGGTGTAAAATGATCTGGGAATCCCGTTCCCTGGAGCCAGATGAAAAAAAATGCGAGATCATGGGAAACTCCAGGCTCCTGTTTTTATCCGTTGCCACCAGCATCGATGCCCTAACTGTTGGCGTTACCCTCCCTTTTTTAAATGTATCCCTTATTACAGCTCCCCTTATTATTGGAATCGTTACGTTTATTTTAAGTTATGCGGGAGTTTACCTTGGAAACCGTTTTGGACACCTTCTTGAAAGCAGGATGGAGATGGTGGGGGGAATCATTTTAATTCTAATCGGGTTTAAGATTCTCCTCGAGGGCGTTTGACCCCTCAATTGTTTATCCTCTCCCAATATCTTGACATTTTACCCATTTTATACCTATAAAATTATTCTTTGAATAAGGATTGCCATGAAAACCTTTTATTACATTGCGATTTTTCTGACACTCTGTATTATAACTGTTTCAGGGGCATCGGAATTCGTTCCTGAAAAACCATCCTTTACCGCTCCCAGAAGTCAAAGCACAACAGGACCCATTCCTCCCAAGGGGGTGAAACCAAAAAAACCGGATACCCTGGAACTCAAGGCAACAGACAAAATCATAACCGGCGTTCCCGGTTATGCCTGGCGTCACGGATGCGGTCCCACTGCCGTAGGTATGGTTATGGGATACTACGATACCCATGGCTACGATAACCTGATTCCGGGAAACGCCTCCACGCAAACCGAAGATGTCAACCAAGCCATTGCTTCCCAGAATAACCAGGCTAATCCCCGGCATTATGAGGATTATTCCCTTCCACTGGATAGCGAAACCACTAGCACCACCATACTTCCTGATAAATCCGAGGCTCCTCCGGGCGATGAACACTCTTCCGACTGCATCGCTGATTTCATGCATACCTCATTCAGCTCCGATTTCAACCGATATGGATGGAGCTGGGCGAACATGATAGCAACAGCCTGGTATGATTATATCATGTTGTACGCTCCCGGTTACGGTCCTTCTTACGAAAACTTTCATTCCGGCAATCCCCTTACGTGGGAAATCCTTAAAACCGAAATCGACAACAACCGCCCCATGGTGCTGCTTGTGGATACGGATGCCGACGGTGTAACGGATCATTTTGTTACAGCTATCGGTTATCGCACCACGCTCGGATATCAACAATACGCATGCCTCGACACCTGGGCTCCCGCTGAAACACCGCGATGGGAACGCTTTAATTCTATCAAGCCGGGAACTCCCTGGGGAATCTGGGGAGGCACCCGGTTCTGGCTTACAGCGCCCACACCCACCCCGACACCCACCCCACTCGTTCCCATTTATGTAAAGGCTGATTATCCCACTATTTCCGACGCACTGGATGCCGCGGTTAATGGTGATGAAATCATAGTGGAACCCGGCGCCTATCTGGAAAATATTTCCTTTGAGGGCAAAAACATCCTGTTGCGTTCCCTGAACCCAACAAGCCCGTGTATTGTTGCCCGAACCATAATCGATGGTGATCATAAATTGCCTGTTGTGATGTTCAACGGCGATGAAACAGAAGAATGCATTATTTCCGGTTTTACAATAAGGAACGGATACAACATCATCACAGGAGGCGGCATATTGGGTAATCATACCCATGCAACCGTAAAAAATAATTTTATAATTCATAACGAGTCCCATATTGAAATCTTCGGTCCTTCCTCTGCCATGGGGGGAGAAGGCGGCGGGGTACATCAGTGCCACGGTATCATTGAAAACAATATCATAGCCTATAACAAGAGCTTCGGAATAGATGCTCCGGATGTTCAAACCGACGGCAGGGGAGCGGGGCTTTATAACTGCAACGGCATTATAAGGAACAATCTTATCCTGGAGAACACGGTGGAGGAAAAAGGCAAAGGCGGAGGTCTGGCTAGTTGCGACGGCATCCTGGAAAATAATGTGATCTATGGCAACATTGCTCCGGATTCGGGCGGCGGATTGGCAGAATGTTTAGGCTCTATAAAAAATTGCATCATCTGGGAAAACAATGCCCCTTCTTTTGCTCAGCTCGATGATGCCACAAGCATTCCCCTCTACTCCTGTATCCAAAGCTGGAGCGGCGGAGGAACCGGGAATATCAGCGATCCCCCCGGGTTTATCTACCCTGAAGCCGGGATTTTCTATCTTGATAACTCATCCCCCTGTATTGACAAGGGGGACCCTGACTCCAGGTATAACGACGGATGCCTTCCCCCGGGAAAAGGTTCTGCAAGAAACGACATGGGCGCCTATGGCGGACCCAATAATTGCTTCTCGCTTTTTCAACCGCAAAAAACCGCTCTTATTGATCATATCCTGAATCGTTTTTCCATGCCGCATCAAATAGTCCCGATTTTTGATATGAACCAGGATGAAGTTTTGGATGTCTCGGATCTGGTGTTGTTTTTAAAACAGGAATTGTGAAAGAAAAGTAAACTGGGAACTTTCTATTTTTGGTCCCCTGGTTCTTCACGAAGTTCATTTTGTAAAGGTTCGCATTTGATTTTATGAATGTTTAGGCTGTGTACGATAATTGCCATTTTCACGTTTAAGGTATGATTTTTTTTATCCACCCGGGGCCAAACGCCTCCGAAAAAATAATCCACAAACAGGATTTGCCCCCTCAACGAAAGAATATAATTATCGTACACAGACTAGAGCATTGATCAGGGCGAAAGAGCGGTTTGAAGATTTTGGGAAATCGTGTCCCAATCGGAGGGATTCCTGAAATATTCCTTTCTTTTCAGGATGCCATCCGTTCCCATCACGCCCAGGCAGGGAACCTTGAAAACGCCATATTGCTTGTAAAGCGTGCCGCCCCTTAATTGATTGACATCGAGCCGCAGGAGTACAAAGTGCTTGAATAATTCCTGTGTTTGGGGTGTGGATGAAAGAAACTGCCGGAAATTTTGGCACGATTTCACCTTGGGAGCTTCGAATAGGATCAATATAGGACGTTTTTGAGAAACGCACTGCTGCCACGCCTCTTCAGGGGAAGCAAACCAGTTCAACCCGGTTTTGCCAGCTATGGTTGTAAAAGGGGAAACCGGATTGTCGGAAGAACCTTCAGGGAGCGGACTCCATGGGGAATTGGGTATTTCAAGCTTCTCCGTTGTCCATTGAATGGAAAGATTATCCGCATAGCATTCTCCTGAAGGGGTGGTTGAAGAGCTCACCATGATACCTGCCCGAAGCTGGGTCAGGGTGGGTTCCGGAAAAGGCGAAAAAGTCGTGGCTACGCCGTCAACCGCGCAGATGATATTTGTCTGTCCGTCGAAGATAATCTGGAACCTGTGCCATCCCGGTCTTTTAAGGTTCATATCTTGGATCTTCATTCTTTTATATAAAAGTGGCTCTGGTGTGTTGTGGGTAAAGGAAAAGAATATATCTTTGCCTGAAACCAGCCCGAACCGGTAAAAACTGAATTGCGCCCCCTTCACATCTTCGGAATGAAGTACAGCTACAACAGCAATGCTGTAGGGCAATTCTGAAAGGTCCTTGGGGAGGAAAAAATCCGCCTGGTATAGGGCTTTTCCATTTGCGCCGAGGGTTTTACGATCAAGCGTGTATTTGCTTGCAACTTTCAGGTATTCTTTTGTTTTTTGAATATCGAATTTTAACCCGTATTTTCCGCATTCCGTAGCAGCAATCCCGTTCTGGAATCTTCCCGGGGCATCGGCTGTTGTATAATCAAAGACATATACCGTGTCCGGTGTGGCTGTATGGAGAAGCTCCAGGTTTTCTGGAAAGGTTCCGGATTCGAAATTATCCCACGTAAATACGTGAAACTGGGCAAATGAAGCCAGGGGGAATAAAAAGAAAATTACGAGAATAATTGCGGTTGGGAATCCGGGCAGTTTAGAGATAATTTTTTTCATGATTGCAGCCCCTATATTATAATGTACACTATTTTTGTATTTCCACGGAAGACTGGATATTGAAAAACTCCCCCAAACAATAAATTAATCCCCCACCATCTTAAAGTATAGATAAATAATTCCCCGGGCGAGAGTCAAGATATTTTGTGAATACAGAATTTCATCCATACTTTCCGGCAGATCGCTACTTGGTGGGGGTCGCCCCCCATCTCTTCAAACAAGACCAGGCGATTGTTTTTTCCCGTTATCCATTCGAAGGGAATATTATAGTAGCGTTGGGTTGGCATTCCTGTTTGTTCCGGTTTCGCAGGTGCGTCCGGAAACCAGTTGGTTTGTTCATGGGCTTTTACTAGCCAGTATCTTCCAAGGCATTTTCCGTTCACCCATGCCATGCCTTTTTTCATGCCGTTTAGATCGAGGAGAAGGGGATCGTCGCCCGGGGGCTTGTCAAAATCCGCCTGCCACCAGGTAAGAGGGCGATCCACTCCTGCGTGAGAGTTATTATCCCACTCAAACGCAGACCCTACTTCTTCAAACAATTGATCCTTTTCTCCCATCAGCCCGGGTTGGATGCGCCAGAGTTCCGTTATCGGGGCTTCATTCCAGAGTACGCTTCCCCAGATTCCCTTTCTTTCTTCCGCCATATTTTCCTGCCCAATCATCCAGTCTCCCTTGATAAGCCCCAATGCGCAGCATAGTAGGCTGATCTCGTGTTTTCCCGGAAGAAGTTTCAACCAGAAAGTTTGAGTGAAACCTTCTCCTTTTAGGCAGCCGCGCTCCTCCTCTAAAGGCGCCTTTGTGCTTTGATGATACTTTCCGTCTATAAAGATGTGAACCAGGTCCGCAATCCCCCGGATTTCAAGCTTTCCGTCAACAGGGCTGTCCAGTGAAACCTTGAACGCTGCTGAGTACCAGCAATAATCGGTTTCATCTTTTGTAAATTGCAATTGTTCCACTGGTTTTTCCAGTATCTGGGGCGCTTTAAAAAGATCGCTCCATTTTTCGGGCAATGGCTCCTCCCTGAAGGAAAAAGAGAGTGAGCCGATACGTTTCACTTCTGCACTGCAGTAATTCACGCAGGAATAACAAAGGTCTCCCGTGTTCATAATCACCCTGCCGTCTCCGATTAACATTACGGATTTTGCGCCCAGGATGAAATTTTGCCCCTCAAAGTTTACAAGGGAATCCGAAGCGGTATCGTTCGAGAGAAAAACAAGGGAATGGTGTTTGTCTCTATAAATAAAAGCATATTTTTCATTGCCCAAGGATTGAACCTGGGGGCGCTCCAGGGATAAAAGAAGGTCTCCGTATTTCTGCAGGTAATAGTTTAATTTTGTAATCTGGCAATACTTGGGTGTGGGAAATCCCTGTTCGTCAATAGGCGCATCATAATCGTAACTTGTGGCTTGAAGATACATTCCTTCCCGATCAAAATTTGTTCCTCCATGAAAGGGGTAGTAATTCACGCCCGAACCTCCTGCGGCAATAAATCGCGCTACTGCGTAGGAAAGGTTCTCCGCAGAACGAGTGTGATGGGGATACCCGAACACATCGTACCATCCGGTCCAGCACTCCGTCCACAGAGCCGGATGGTTGGGATGTTCATTGAAAAATGGCTGGATAAGCTTGTGGGCTTCAAAAGCATTCAAGGTTTCCAATGCCCCCTTGGCTGATCCCACACACATAATAAGGGGGATGCCCAAGTTCAGGGAATTTCCCAGTTCCACGCACCATTTCAGATACCGTTCTCCTTCCGAACTGTAGTTTTGGCGGATTAAGCTGTATTCATTTTCCAGCTGGAAAAGAATGATAGGTCCCCCCTTGGGGGCAAATAAAGGTTCCAGGTATTCGCATAAATGCCGCACCCATTTTTCCATTTCTTTTTGAAACGGCTCATTATGAGTGCGCATTCTTATGCCGGGAATGTCCCTGAGCCAGAAGGGAAGCCCGCCATAATTGGATTCTGCGCAAATGTACGGTCCGATCCTGAGAATCACGTTAAGCCCCAGTTTTTGAGCCAGCTCGCACCAACTTTTCAGATCCAGCCTTCCTGAAAAGTCGTATTCACCCCGGTTGCGTTCGTGAAGGTTCCAGAATACATAGGTTTCCACCGCATTGAGCTGGGCATCCTTTGACATTTTCATGAGATAATGCCACATCTCCGGTGTGCTGCGAGGGTAATGCAGGGCGGCGCTGAGGATGAGTTGCCTTTTATCATCGATCAGTATGGCTCGGTGATCAAAGCTTACTTCTGCCATCAGGAACGTCCCTCCTTTTTTTTATCGTGACCATAGCTCCCGGATCGGTGGAAAATCCGGAAAAGGGGAGTGTGGCTCGGTTTGATACCAAAAGGCAACAGTGGCTATATCTTCCGTAAGTGGCTGGAATTTCCCGTTGGGCCACCAACCAAGCGCCTGGATTGTTACTTTCAAATCTTTTTTAAACCGTATGGGATCCAGGATGTGCCAGCGGTAAAGACCGTGTCTCGGGATTTCATCCGGTTCCCTTCTGTGCAATGGATAACCTAAGAACGCCGTATTATAGGTTCCCTTGTCGAAACACCAGGCTCCGCCGAAATAATCTTCGGTTCCCGTGCCGCAGATCGTGGGGAATTCAATGTCTCCGTCTATGAAAAACTTGATCTCGCCTTCGCCCCACCACCCGTTCGATAGCTGGCTCCACGCTGCGAATGTGCCTACATAATGTCCCTGCCCTTTGATATCCTTCAGTATCACATGCTCCGGATATTCCCTTTTTGTCATGGACCGTCGCCATTGGGCATGAAAATAGGCGGCATTTTCAGGCACCTCAGTGAGCGCATAAGTAATCTGGTAGAAAAAACAGGGGATATCTTCCCCCCTTTGATTTTCAATGGTAATGCGGGCGCTTTTTCGAAACGGCATGGGCCAATACGAATTGAAACCACCCGAGGGGTTCACGGTAACCATCAGGGAATTCACCGGATATCTCAAGCCATGACCGTTGCAGAAAAAATCCCCCAAGGGCGTTTCTATGGAAGGAGATTCCTCCCCGTCCCAGTAAAAGCGAAGAACCGCGTCCCTGTAAATCTTTTCATCCGTTGTGATCCAGATATGTTGAATAATGCCCGGTCCCTGGATATCTGCCAGGGTGTGCGTGGTGTTGGCAGGAAGGGGGATGCAGGCTTTGCATTTCCACCCGCGCCCCAGGTCTGATGCAGGATGTTTTTCCCCTGAAGGCGTGTGGCGGGCTCCGCCTCCCTTTTCTCCCGTAGGATTCTCAGCAGAAATCGAGCGGGTTTCCGCATCGCTGAGAAGAGGCAACCCTCCCCCTAAAGGGAATTGAAATAAATTCATAACTTCCCCCTTGGTTTCTTATATCTTTTTACACGTGTAATTTTTGGATCCTGATATCTCTGTGTAAGAACACATAAAAGCTAATGAGGGATTCATTTCGTTTTTGTCAAGCACGATAAAATGTATGATTTTCAAAAGACAAGAGTCGCCATTCTTTCCTTGTGATTTCTAAATCGGATGCCCTACCACGCTCATATAAATAACGCTCTCGTTTTCACCGTCCACATCGAGGATTTGGTTTGCCTCGTCATCGAACAAAGCAGCGATCTGGCAGCTTCCCAGATCAAGGGCAGTTGTCGCCAACGCCAGGTTTTCCGCTATATGACCTGCGTCAAGGTATATATAACGAAAGGCGCGCTCCCGGTATTTCCATTTTGATCGTGCAAAAACCGCTGTCCATATAAATACAACGGGAGCCTGGGAGCACATATCCTGTTCAAGGGCTGCCTTGGAAGTCACATCCCCGAAATCCCCCTTTTTAAGAAGCTCTAATTGATGGATTTTGATGTTGTAATGATAAATGCCGATTTCCATCTTATCTATACGATTCGCAACAAGATAGGTTTCTATGGGATACAGGGCTCCGGCTGAAGGCGCCGTGCGAAATTCATAGCCCCTTAATTTCTGCCTGATGCCAGTGGAAGCCCAGGTAAGATAAGATATTTGTTTCAAATTTAAAGCGGCTGAAGAAAAATGCCTTATACTTTTTCTCTTTTTTAATATGTTTTTAAGAGATAAAGATGGATCTAAATCCGGAGCCGGCAAAACGATTTTTTCTTTGTCTTTATATTCTTTGTACAGGGAAGGCTTCGCTTCCCGGTCTAGACATCCCCTGGGTAATTTCCCCCTGGTATATCTTGTTTCTTTTTGAAAACGATCCCCAATACTGTTTGTCATTTTCTCCTCCCTGTTCTCAATGGTATGAATAAGAGAATTTTTTATAATGTATTTCAAGAGCTATTTCCCGATTGACGTACGGATGTTGAATTCTTATGGTACTTTGAATTAGGCGAATTTATAATCATAATTCTTTAACCTTGCCCGCATATTTTTTCCGAGAGAGGCGATCTGTGAAACATATTACAAAATATAACCTCTGTTACCTTTTTTTGATCCTGGTTTTTTTTGGCTCTTCCCTTGCATACGGCGTGTATTATGGAAATGCCACGGTTCCCATAATCGGGTTGTTGGCGGTGTTTCTTCTGCCTGGTATTATCCAGGGATTTTTCTGGCATGATTTTTTTCTCGGAAGCAGGTTCGTAAGAAGAGCCAAATGGGATGAGGCTGTAATCCATTTTGAAAAATTCCTGGAACATTTAAAAAACCATCACTGGCTGAAAAAAATGATCTTTCTCAGGTGGTCCAGCTATACCAGCAACGTGGAAGCCATGGCATGGAGTAATATCGGCGTTGTGCAAATTAACAGGAATCAGAAGGATAAAGCGGAACAATCCTTTTTAAACGCCTCAAAAGCAGATCCCCTGTATCCTGTTCCTTATTTCAACCTGGCTGTTATTGCCCAGCTCAAAGACGATGAAACCGCGGCTCGCACCCTGTGGGAAAAATCCCAGGAGCTCGGTTATAACAAAGGAGAATTCTCCCAGATCGTAAAATTGGCAGCCATGATAGAAAACAAGAAAGATAATCCGGAAAAACAGGAAGAGTAATGCATGAAAGAAAAGAATGAAAATAAAAGGAGAAAAAAATGAGGATTTATCTTGTTCGTCACGGAGAAGCCCTTTCCAGGGATATTGATGCTCAAAGGGCGCTCAGCGAGGAAGGGCGAAAAAATATTCAAAAAATGGCTTCGTTTCTTCTGCCCCACGGTTGGAAAGTCGGGGCGATTTATCACAGCGATAAACTTCGCGCACAGCAAACCGCGGAAATCCTCTCTACTGCCATAACTCCTGAAAAGGGAGTCCTTTTGCTTTCCGGATTGGCTCCCAATGATCCGGTTTTACCCATCCTGGAAAAGATCAAAACAGAGCATCAAGACACCATGCTTCTAGGGCATCTCCCCTTTATGGAAAAACTGGCTTCCCTTCTCTTATCAGGGGATGAATCCGGGATCAGGATTCCTTATCCTCCGGGCGGAATCCTCTGCCTTCAGGGCGATTTTGAAACAGGCTGGAGCCTTGTTTGGTTCGTGGCGCCCGGTCTTATCGCCTGAAAAACAATTATTTTCTTTATTGCCACTTGATTATCTTTTTAAAATATTGATATTACTAATGTTATGCACCAATTTTTTTTGGCTTTTTCGGGGATGAATGCTTGACAATTCTTTCAGCCTTATATATCATCAAAAATACAATACACATTTTAAGGAAAAAAAATGAAGAGGTGAATTTATGAGTTTTAACGGTAGTGGATTCATGAAATCTGCTCCCTCTTCCGATCCCTTAAAAGGAGGACATAATAATCAAAAGACTGATCCCGATGTAGTAAATGATGTTGTTAATGATGTTTCTTTTGCTAATGATGCTGATATTTGTACAGATTACCGCGATTTTCTCTATTGGTTGTGGGAAGCGAATCCCGAAATTTATGAAATTCTGAGGGACTCGGCAGAGCCGTACTCCGCAAGGCAACAAATCTTTGACTATTTGGAAGCCGCGGAACGCGAAATGCTGGAGCAGGCAACCCCCGTACATTCCCTGGTTCGGGCGAATACCCTGGAATGCATACGAGTAATGAAAAATATCATCGCCCCGGTTTACGAGGAAAAAACCGGTGTCTCCTCATTAACGGTTCTATGGGAACTTGTGAACGGCGAGCCGGAAAAATCCGACACCGATGTGTCAATGGGATTTATCATGGAGTTTATCCATCTTTTCCTCGGCGTTGCCGGCAATGCGGATATCTATCCCAAAAACAGCGAAGGGGAAAGGGTTCTCCCGGAATTCCTCCGGCTAAAAGGAAGAAATGCCGCACTTTCTCGCATGAAACTCCTGGACAGGCTTGGGCAAAAAGTGAATTCCTATTTTACCCGCTATCCCTCAGGCTTGGATCAGGAAATTGTTCAAAGAAGGCAGAAAAACCGTAAACGAATCCTTCGCTACTTTGATGCCTCGGAGGAGGATTGGAATGATTACGTGTGGCAGATCCGCCACGTGATTCGCGATCTTAAACCCCTCCAGGACCTGATCGAACTCACACCGGAACAAAAAAAGGCTGTTAATACAGCCGCAAAAAACCAGGTTCCTTTTGGCATCACTCCCTATTACCTGAGCCTTATGGACCCTGATATTACTCTCGGATATGATCATGCCATCCGTGCCCAGGTGATCCCGCCACTTGATAATGTATTGCAGATGGTAGAGCACAGATGCGACAGAAACAGCGCCTTTGATTTCATGGGTGAACACGATACCTCACCCATTGATCTTGTCACACGGCGCTATCCCTGCATCGCTATTTTAAAACCCTATAATACCTGCGCCCAGATTTGCGTGTATTGCCAGAGAAACTGGGAAATCGAAGAGGTGCTGGCTCCCGGCGCCCTGGCTTCGCCTGAATGCATAAGGGACGCCTTAGCTTGGTTTGATCGCCATCCCCAGGTGGGAGATGTGCTTGTAACCGGCGGGGACCCCTGTGTAATGCGTAATAAAGTTATTAAAGACATCCTTGCCAACCTTGCCTTGAAAAAACACGTGTACCGCATCAGGTTGGGAACCCGCACCCCGGTGGTTCTTCCCATGAGGTTTACAGATGAACTTATTGACATCCTTTCAGAGTTCCACAAGCCGGGAACACGGGAAATCGCACTGGTCACCCATTTTGAACACCCCAGCGAAATCACACCCGAAGCCATGGAAGCTGTGCAGAAAATCAGGAAAGCCGGAATCGGGGTTTATAACCAGGAAGTGTTTACTATTGAAAACTCCAGGCGTTTTGAAACCTGCAAACTGCGCCGCGATCTGAGGCTTATCGGCGTTGATCCTTATTATAATTTCAATATGAAAGGCAAGGGGGAAACCAAACGATTCATGGTTCCGATTGCGCGCATACTCCAGGAACGAAAAGAGGAAGCGCGCCTCCTGCCCGGGCTCGATCGTACGGATGAAGCCGTGTTTAACGTTCCCAGGCTGGGCAAAAACCACCTGCGCGCCTGGCAGGATCACAAGCTCGTTATGATTAAACCCGATGGCTCCCGTATTTATGAATTCCATCCCTGGGAAAAAAATATCGCCTTAACACCCACGTATTTCTATAGGGATGTGCCCATTCATGAATACCTGGAAAAACTTTCCGCAAGAGGGGAAGATGTTCGGGACTATCAAACCATATGGTATTATTACTGATAAGCCATGGAAAAACTCCCTCTCCCTGGTGAAATTCAAGTGATTATAGGGCGGGAAACCCCATTTGAAGATGTAAAACCGGTTTCCTGCTCTTTTTTTATGGTTTCGTTTCCGGGATTTTTTTAAACAAGTTTTCGGTTACGGTCACCCGCCTTTCATGCCTTCGGCTTGACTTGAAGCGTATGAACTATGGCGGGGCAAGCGGTCACGAATACGATTATAGTTTGATCGAGAAATCTATTAATCCGGGTTTCTTTTAATTTTCCCAAACCCAGGTATATATTGACTTTTTTCACTATATTTTTTTAATTTATCCTTCCGAATGTTCGGAAATTTGCAAATCCGAAGGAGGAAAGAAATTCACGATGAAAAAAAACGATCTGAATTCCCTGGTTTCCGCCCTAATAAAAAAAGCGGAAAAGGGCTCTGTTACTGAGGACCATATATGGTATGCAATCCGGGGAGCCCTCGATCCCGAGCTTCTCGTGAATAACCTTTCCGAAGCCCTGAGGCTCTCCTCGATAGAAACCGAACAACTTCTCGATAAAAACGGGTTAAGCGATGTGGTAATGCAGGCAAAATTAAAGGAAACAAAAGCGCCCTCGGAAGAGCAAAACCTATCTGAAATGATCATTTCGGATAAAAACGCCGAATCCCCATTCCCCCGGCTTTTCTCGGTTGAAACCGCGCCCCCGCTTCCCCATCCCTTGAAAATCTCCCCCGATAAAAAGCAAGCCATAAAAAACCTCGTACAAAGTATTGTTCAAAGTGTAAAAAACGACCCCTTCGTTGGTTTGTACAGGAACGATGTCAAACTCTATCACGATGAGTTTATCACGCAAAACGCACCCCAAATCGATAAATACATTCAGGAGCATTTTGGCAGCCAAAAACCCCGGTACCTGGTGAACTGCGGAATCGGCGCCAATGAACAGTTCAATCATTACATCTCGCAAATTTATAATTCCTCCGCCTCGAAAAAACTCGAGTGGATCATTGTGAATTCCCCCAGGAAGCTACAAAATCTCCCTCGGAAGGCAAGCCTTGAAAACACGCTTTTCATGGAATTTTCCAGGAGCGGGAAAACAGAGGAAACCGTGAAAATCCATGAATATACCCCGCGCAAGGCACGCAGAATCGTGTTTGCCAACAGCGGTCCCTTAAAAAAACTGGGAATCAGGGATCAAAACCTCGTGCTCTCCCTTCCGGACCAGGTTTCCGGAAGGTTCGGAAGAAATAAAACACCCATCCTCCTGGCTCCCATGTATTGCGCAGGTATGGATACAACCAGCTTCTGGGAGGATATTCAAAACGCAACCAGCCTGTTCGATCTTGAATCG
>Ga0180438_10007505_pt1 | contig 14189 bp, 12 predicted proteins | sample SS_ome_12_FD_132455 | JGI IMG/M metagenome (GOLD analysis project Ga0180438, IMG submission 132455) | Hypersaline lake sediment archaeal communities from the Salton Sea, California, USA - SS_3_D_2 metaG | ecosystem: Environmental > Aquatic > Non-marine Saline and Alkaline > Hypersaline >... | reverse complement strand
CGTGGTCATTCCAGAGGGGGAAATCGTATCCTACGTCCAGGGGCAGATTGAGGCCTTGCAGGCGGAAATCGCTGAGGAGGTAGTAGCGATCCCCTACAATGCCTGACGGGGCCGCCTGTGCCCCTCTAGAACATGGGTGGCTGGAGAGATAGCACCGCCGGTCGGCCAGAAGCATGCACGATCCTGGAGAACCTTCAGCCGGCGGTCGCTTTGTCGACCAACGTCACGATGTGCTCGCAACCATCTTCGACCAACTGTTCCAGCTCTCTGGCGGTGTGCTTGTATTCGAGCCGCGTGCCCCCGTATGGGTCGTTGATATCATAGGTCTGCCCAACCATCTCGCTGAGCAGCGCCACTTTGTGGGCATGGTCGGGGAATGCGGCGTTCAACGCTTCGACGTGCTGGCGCGTCATTGCCAGCACGAGGTGCGCCTCGGCCATCAATTGGGTGGTGACGTTGCGCGAACGGTGAGCGCGCAGGTCGATCCCGCGCCGGGCCATTTCCTCGATGGCGTGGGCGCTCGCCGGCCGGCCATCTGTCGTCCACACGCCAGCCGAGCCGACCCGCCAATCTTTTCGTGCCTCTTCGCGGGCCAGCCGCGCCCGCAGCAATGCCTCCGCCATCGGCGAGCGGCAGAGATTCCCTGTACAGACAAAGAGCACCGTCGGTGTCACGATTTTTCTCTCTCCATCTCAAAAGTCTCAACGAGCGCCATAAGCCCGCCTGCAACGACCGCATGCCCACCCAGGATCACCGGCACGCGCGCGTCTGCCGCTGCCCGGGTGAACCGGCGTAGGAAGGGCTCCTCCACCCTGTCCCACCTGTACAGGTCGGAATTGAAGCGATCGAACGCAGTGGGCCACAGTTTGCGGGCTGCCAGAATCACCCGATTGTCGAACAACACACCATCGACCAGCTCCGCCAGCTCGTCAAAAAAACGTTCCACTCCCACCAACTCGAGATAGTCCGCCAGCAGTGAGCGCGCTTCCCCCCGCTCCTGCCGGCCGCTGGCTCTCATACCTCGCTCCTCGGCAAAGACACGCACCCAGCAGCGGGTGGCTTGCTCAAGGCAAGTCCAGGCCGCCGCCGACGCCCGGCCGACAACCGCCAGGCTGCCACCCTCACGGGCCATCGTCGCCAGCACCTGGTCCAACTGGCGCGATTCCCAGCCCAACCCATCGAGGAAATGGCGCAGGTGTGGCCCGATGCCCGGATGTCGATGTGCGATCAGCAGATCCACCGGCGTATCCAGATCGAAGCGAGCGGCCGCCGATGCGGGCAGATGCTCGACAGGCAATCCCCCCTCGTACACCATCGCCCAGGCCAACGCATTGTCGTTCACCTGCCGGGCGATCAACGGAGCCACATCGACCCCCGGAACGAACCCCACCCAATCGCAGGAGTGCAGGTTGTTAGTCACGACTAGCCGCTGCCCCTCTCTCAAACGGGCCAAGAGCTTGCACCACTGGTCGGCGCTCAACAGTGGCGCTGAAGCACCCCCACTGTACAACACGCATCGCGCGTCATACCGTTCAATCAATCCGGCCAATCGATGCCCAAAGTGAAAGGGCTCACCCACCGGATCGAGGTCTATCTCGACCGGCAGATCGGCCAGGGTCTCGCCCCAGGCCGCATCGTCGGTGGCGATCACGGCCCGCCCCACCATCCCCGTGTGCAACAAGCGCTCCAATAGGTCCCTCGCGGCGGCTCGATGCGCCCCATCCAGTGCTCGTTCCACATCGCTTTGTCCCCACCCCCCAACGGTCAGGAGCAAGGTAACGAGATTGGCCAACAGGTCCCCCCTGACTTAAAGGAGGTCCGGCGAACACCGAACCCCCTCACACGAACATGTCACAGACAATCGTAACGCGCTATGCACCTTCGACGTAGCAAGATCCCATAAAAGCCGTCTGCAACTCTACCAACACCTCAGGCGAATTCGGGCTGCAACAGGCCATAGTTGCCGTCGTCTCGCCTGTACACGACGTTGAGGGCATCCTCGTCTGCGTTCAAAAAGATGTAGAAACTGTGACCCAACAACTCCATCTGCTCGATGGCCTCCTCAGGCGCCATGGGCCGGACATCAAAACGCTTGACGCGCACGATCTCGCCCACCGTCTCCTCCACAGATTCCTCGATGGGGAGAACCTCAGGCGCCGTCTGCCAGCGATCCTGTCGCTTCCCCTTGTAACGCGCGATCTGGCGATACATCTTGTCGAGTACCGCGTCAATCGAGGCGAACATGTCCTGGGTGCGCTCCTCAGCCCGCAGGATCGTGCCATGTGCCCGCACCGTTAACTGTGCTACCTGGCGATGCGCAGCACTGCGGGTGTTCTCGACGGTCAGGTCGATCCGCGCATCGTCGATCCAAGGCAAGTAACGATCCAGCTTTCCCACCTTTTGCTCCACGTATTCGCTCAACCGTGGAGTTACCTCCATATTTCGCGCAAAGATAGAGACTTCCACAATCTTCCTCCTTAACCAATAGATGTGATACGAACGGACATCGACGAATGGCAACCCGGCTTCTATCAGCGGGCACGGGCCAGCGTGAGAGCCTGCACACTACGTACCCCTCCCTCAGTGAGGGCAACCGCGCATGCCTCCAACGTAGCGCCCGTCGTGCAGACATCGTCGATCAACAATACCCGCTTACCAACCAATCCATTGCCCGAGCAACAGAACGCATCGCGAACATTCTCCTGCCGCTCCCTGGCATTGAGCTCGACCTGCGGAGCGGTCGTTCGCTGCCGGATCAACGTCTGCTCGTCCACCGGCAGCCCAACCCGGCGACCCATCTCACGGGCCAACAACGCCGCCTGATTGTACCCTCGCGCGCGCTGGCGGGCCGCGTGCAGCGGAACCGGCACCAGAACGTCAGGTGGAGTCAGATGAAGCGGCATCGAGTGCTGGGTCCAATACGCCGCCATCAATCCACCCAAGGGGGCGGCCAACGCAGTTCGGCCGTGGTATTTGAGCTGGTGAACCGCCTCGCGAAGAACCCCCTCAAAAACCATCACCGATCGTATGCGCTCGATGTGTAAGGGGGAGGTGCGACAACGCACGCAGAGCCCTTCGACCACAACCGCATCTCCACACCGGGGACAGCGAGAGGAGTCAACTCGAGGAAGCTGATCCAGGCACTCTTTGCACAGCCAGGTGCTCACCCGGCCGCATCCAACACACCGGGGGGGAAAGAGCAAATCGTAGAATTGAGTGCGCAGACTGCACCAGCGCAAACCAACCGTCTCAACGATCGACACGGACACGGGCACCTATCCCTGACGTTGCCGTCTGTGCGCGCCTGAGCATCTAAAAGCCCAGGCCCTCCGTACCAAACACCGTCAGCATCTGGATCGCAGCCGGCCCCAGCAAGACGATCAAAAGAGCAGGAAAGATCAAAAAAGCGACCGGAGGCAGGATCTTGAGGGTTGCAGCGCGGGCCATCTCCTCGGCCCGTTGGCGACGACGCACGCGCATCTGATCCGATTGAATACGCAGCACCCGGGCAAGGCTGACGCCAAGTTGCCCTGCCTGGATGATAGCTGCGACGAAAGTCGACACGTCCTGGACCTCCATACGGTCCGCCATGTCGCGCAACGCCTCGCGCCGCAGTTTGCCCAACTGGATCTCTTGGAGCACTCGAGTGAACGCGACACTCAGCTCATTATCCCACTTTTCGGCCACCCTGGCCATGGCGGCGTCGAAACCCAGCCCTGCCTCGACGCAGATCGTCAGCAAGTCGAGCGCATCGGGGAGCGATCTGATGATGTCGTTTTGTCGATTGCTGATCTTGCGCCCCAACGACAGGACCGGCAGATAGTATCCCAACCCAACCCCTACAACGGGCAGCAGGATGCGCTGTATGAAGGGCAAGGTTTTGGCCACAAAGGTCAGTGCAACCCCCAACCCGCCAAAAAGCACCGCCGCCAGAACGCGTATGCCAATATAGCGCGTGAGGTCGTAGGGATTGCCGGCCAAGTCGAGTTTATGCTGCAGCGCCTCTGTACTCCTCTGTGGAGACAAGCGCATTGCAAACTCGGCCAGGTTCGTGACCAAGGGCAATAAGACACGCTCGCTGAAAGGCTGGGAAAGTTCTATCTCCTCCAGGGTCGCCGGCCGTTCCAGCGTCCCAAAGTCCGCCAGGCGCTCCTCAAGCGTAGCGCCAGGCTCGCGTGACCTGACCCACCCATAGGCAGCCAGGCCCAGGCCGACCAGCAGAAACACCCCCAAGGCGATGATTACAGCAGTCGCCACACCCACACCTCCACGCAGCTAGACGTCAATATTGACAATCTTGCGTATGACCAGGTAACCCGAAATGATCCCCAGGACTGCTACGCCCACCATAATCCACCCACAGGGATGGGTGAACAGTAGCTTGATGAACTCGGGGTTGATGAGATAGATAACCACGGACAGGATGATCGGGATGGCACTGAGCATGTTGCCGGCACCGCGGCCATAGGCCGTAAGAGCCTGGATATCCCCCTTGATCCGCACGCGTTCGCGGATGGTATGGCTGATCGATTCCAGCACCTCGGCCAGGTTGCCGCCTACCTCGCGCTGCACGTTGATCGCCGTGATCATCATGTCCAGGTCCGGACTGGGGACACGCCGCAGCATGTTGTCCAGAGCATGTTCCAGCGTCAAACCCAACTGGACCTCCTGCACTACTCGCTCAAACTCACCCGCAATCGGCTGTCCCATCTCCCGCGACACCGCCTCCATCGCCTGCAGGACACTGTAGCCAGCACGGATACCATTCACCATAAGGTTGATCGTATCGGCCAGTTGATTGTCAAACGACTTCAATCGACGGCTTCGCAGGAGCCTGACGTAAAAGCGCGGGGCGAAAAACGCAACCAGACAAACCCCGGCAGTGAGGATGATATCCCGCCTCAGCAAGTAGGACACTCCGCCAGCGACGATGATCAGGATAACAGTCGCTGCCACAAACTCCCCCACGGTGATCTTGAGATCCGCGCGGGCCAGTTGCGTCGCCAGGTCGGCACCCAATCCCCGGCTGGCAAGTGCACGATTCAACGCATCTCCCAAGGGAGACTGGCGCGCACCTGGCACCACAGAAAGCGCGTCAGACTCCTCGGTGATGCCCAGTCGCTCGTCAATAAGAGAGCGGCTGGCCCGACGGGACATGATTACGCCGCCCACCATAACACCAAAGCCAATCGCAGCCAGCGCCACGACTAACCACAGGCCCATTGCTCGCCCTCCACTCCCCCCATACTAATAGCGCGTCCGCTGGCCCATACCGAAAACACCCGGCGGCAAGTGAATTCCGGCAGCTTCGAGCTTGTCCATAAACCTGGGCCGCAAGCCCGTGGGACGCAGCGCACCAATTGCCCGACCGTTCTCATAGCCCGTCAACTCGAACTTGTAGATATCGGACATGGTGATCACATCCCCCTCCATGCCCTGGACCTCGGTGATGGCGACACATTTACGGCTTCCATCCCGCATGCGCTCCAACTGGATCACCAAGTCCAAAGCGGAGGCAATCTGCTCACGGATAGCCCGGTGAGGCAGCTCCATGCCCGCCATCAGAACCATGTTCTCCACACGAGATAGCGACTCGCGCGGAGTATTGGCGTGAATCGTGGTCATGCTGCCTTCGTGACCGGTGTTCATCGCCTGGAGCATATCAAACGCCTCAGGGCCTCGGCACTCCCCAACGATGATACGGTCTGGACGCATCCGCAGGCTGTTGATCACCAGGTCCCGGATCGTGATCTGGCCCCGGCCCTCGATATTGGGGGGGCGAGACTCTAGCGTCACGACGTGTTCCTGCCGCAGTTGCAGCTCAGCGGCGTTCTCGATGGTGATGATCCGTTCAGTGTTGGGGATGTGACCGGAGAGGACGTTCAAAAAGGTCGTCTTGCCTGTACCAGTGCCGCCCGAGACGACGATACTCAGTCTCGCCACGACGCAGGCCTTTAACAGTTCAATCGCCTGGGGGGTGATCGTTCCCAACTCGATCAGCCGCTCGACCGTGAGCGGAATCTTGAAGAACTTGCGGATCGTCAGTATGGGGCCGATCAAGGAAATCGGCGGGATCACAGCGTTCACCCGGGAGCCATCTGGAAGGCGCGAGTCCACGTAGGGCGCACTCTCGTCGATGCGTCGCCCCAGTGGGGCGACGATGCGCTCAATGATACGCATCAGATGCTCATCCGACTCGAACGTGGCATTCGTGCGCTCGATCTTGCCCTCGCGCTCAATGTAGATGTTCTTGGCCCCGTTGACCATGACCTCGGTGATCGTGGCATCGGCCAAGAACGGCTCCAATGGCCCATAGCCCAGTATCTCGGCGACGATCTGCTCAAACAGACGCTGTCGCTCTGCCCGGCTGAGGACAATGTGTTCGTCAGTCAGGATATTGGTGTACATCTCCTCGATCGTACGACGTACCTCAGCGGTCTGGGTGACGTCCATCGTCGGATCCAGATCGGCGATCAACTTGTTCTGGATACGCGTCTTTAGGTCAAGATATGCATCACGAGCCGGAGACGCAGGTTGGCGGCGCACCCGCATTTCGGACATCCGCGAGGGTCTCTCCGCTCGCGAAGGTTCCTGCCCCGTCGTCTGCCTTTCCTTCTCGATCCTCTTTAACAATGACATCACCTACCTCCCCCCCAATTCAATCGCATCGTCTCTGTCCCAACGGGACCATGCGTCGCCAACACTATCCGAGGACACGGCCCAGCCGGAGACGGCCTGTTCCAGGTGCCGTCGCGCGTCTCTCCTCTTTTTCTCTCTCTTGCTCCTCGGTCAACACGCCCTTGACGTGCTCGGCGAGTTGAAAGATTCCCTGGGAAACGGGGCGGCTGGCATCGCGCATGACGAACGGCACGCCATGGTTGATTGCAGCGACCACCACCTGGTTATCCAGGGGGATCTGCGCCACGACAGGTATCATCGCCTGCTCGATCTGCTCGATCCGGATACCCATCCGCCGGTCTACACAATTGACGACCAGCGCGATCTTTTCTATCGGGTACTTGAGCGTGTTCGCGATCTCTAGGAACATACGGGCACTCTTGATGGCCGGGATGGTCGGCGTGACGACCAGCACGATCAACGATGCAGAATCAAAGACGGTCAGCGTGACGTCATCCACCCGACTCCACATATCAACGACGATCGTGTCAAACTCCTTGCGCATCAGCTCCACTATCGCGCCCAGCGTCGAACCACCTCCACCTTCATCCAGCGACGTACCAGCCAACAGACTATCTGCCGCCTCGGGGTGCGGTGGAGCCAACAACACCTTCAAACCCGATCCGTGTGGGCTCAGCACACTGTCAAGCAAATCACGATCCAGCTCGTCCATATGGGGCGCTAGGTCCGCCATGCTCCGGCTGGCCTGCAGATTCAGCATCACCCCTACGTCTCCGAACTGGACGCTGGCATCTATCAGCGCGATCTTTTCGTCACTGTCGGCCATCTGTTGCAACGCCATCGCCAGGTTGACCGCGATGGTCGTACACCCAACGCCACCTTTGGGACTGTATACGGCGATCACATCTCCCTTGCGCCGGGCGCGCACTTGCTGGGCCGAACCTGCCGCAGGAGTGGCTGGCTGTGCAGGCATCATCGCCGCCCGCGTCTTTCCCATGTCATAGACCCGACGGATGGTGCCCATCAACTCGTCCCCGGTGGGCGGTTTGGTGAGAAAGTCGCGCGCCCCAGCCAACATCGCCCGGCGCAGGTAGTCGGTCTCACCCTGTACGGAGAGCATCACGACCTGAGTCGCCGGCAACTCTCCGAGGATCGCCTCTGTCGCGGCAATCCCATCCATACCAGGCATATTGATATCCATCAGGACAATGTGCGGACGGAAATCCCTGGCCAGCTCAACGCCTTCTTCACCCGATGCCGCTGCACCGACCACTTCTATGCCGGCGTCGAAAGAGAGCAGCTTGCGTAGATTCTCCCTCGTTTCAGCGATATCGTCAACGATCAATACACGGATTCGCTCTCTCCGCTGTTCCACTTGGATCCATCCCTCCACAACGCCCAATGAATAAGCGCAGGGCAGCCACCATTCAGCTCCGGCTATTGCAGCGACAAGGGCTAGACTCGCCTCCCCATCCATTCACCTACGGAAGCCAAACCTACTCCTCCACGGTTTCACCACCACCTGTGCCCCCCTGACTCGACACGCTCACGCCCCCTTGCAGCGACTGGAGCGGCGGGGTGAAACCATACGGCAACTTGGGCGGCAGCTCTATGTCAAAACGCTCAAGCATGTACTGCAACGTGACCGAATCCGTGGTGAGCTGAGCTGTATCACCGACCGAGCGCAGCACCAGGTCTATGCTGGCGCCGACTTCTCGGGCATACTTGAGCACCATCGCGTCCTGAGGCGTGACGACCACCGTCAGCGGCTCGACATCCGCACGGCCCAGTGACACGGGTTGTGCCTCCGCCTCCTGAGGCTGTTCCTCCTCAACAGGCGGTGCTTCCTCCTCGCCCGGCCAGTCACCCACGCGCAGCACGAGCGCATCCTGGACCGTCAGTTGAGTCACCAAGCGCGGCCGCTGATCACCATTGGGCGTCAAGTTAACGACCCAACTGTTGGGCAGTACCTCCAGACGCCCCATCACCCCACTCTGGCAGCCCTCCCCCTCGGGCGGTTGCACGCACGAAGCGTTGTTGGGCAAGGCGGTCTGGAATTCCTCGTCCAGATCCACCACCAGCAGCGAGATGATGACGTCCACGTGGTCACCCGGCTGGAGGGCCCACGCCACGCCAGAATAGCGGCTCACCGGCAAGGCATAGGCAACCTTCCCTGGGGGAATCTGCAGAGCCGCGTCCGAACCCACGCCTCCCAGATCACCGGGCGCATCGGTGAGCATGCCGTCCATAATCGGCATATCCAACACAATGTCCACCCGGGCGATGCGACCCAACACGCCCTCGACATCGGTCAGGGCCCCCACGGGGACAGAGCTTTCTGGCCAGCTTGCCGTTCGTACCGCATCCCCTGTGATGCGGCTACCCCGCGGGATGTTCTGCGACGCCACGACAATCTCCTGCATACCCTCAGGCGGCGCATAAGGCACTCCCTCTTCTCCCTCCGGGGCGACGGCGGCCGGGGTCGAAGGGCCAATTGCTCCCCTGCGCCACAAGATGACCCCCACTGCCACCGCTCCCAACACCACGATCAACCCAACGAGGACCAACGTTCGACCGCCGCGCATATCGCCTCCTTACCTCATTGTACCCATTGGATGGCCCTTTCGAGCTCAACACCACCTCGGCGCAAGATCACCATCCAGCCCGCATATAGCACGTCGAAGCCAGAGCGCACAATCAGAATGGAGCACTCTGAAAAACCGCTCGCCTGGCCTCGACGAACCACAAAAGACCACCCAATAGGCCCTCACTTTCTATCTTGACCGCATCCCGCCTGATAAGATGATACCGTTTTAACACCAAAATGTCAAGTACCGTGTCAGCCTCCAGACAGCCCCCTTGGACCACTCAAGCCAATCGCGGTTCGCACCACCCGACCGGGGACAAGCACATGCCAAACAAAATCTCGGGCCCAGGGCAGGCCCGAGACCTCGTCTCAATCTATCCACTGAAACTGCACCAACGCCCGCCACTCGCTCCCCCACGTGGGGACACTGGATCCACAAACCACCTCGTCTAATGGATCAGCCGCAGGAATATCCGTTCGTACAGCTCGTCAAAAATGGCGTCCAGTTCCTCCCGGCTGTCCGCGCCGCGATGGAATCCACCGGTAAGCTCAGCGACCTCTGCCATCAGCTCCCGGTCTGCCGACTCACCCAGGCTGATGGTATAGACGACGACGGCATTATCGCGGGCCACCCGGGCATAGTACATGACACAGTCAGCGGCCCGGTCCGTCGTGGTGTCGCCGGTGTCCGGCCACAGGTCCTCCTGCCAGCATTCGTGGTAGTTGGGATAGTTGGGATACCGGTTGGCCTGCCCGTCGGTCATCACTACCATAACGTGGGCCGCCCCCGGCCGGCCATAGTGTGGGGATATCGTGTTCAGCACATTGACGCCCAGTCCCATCCCTTCGGCGATGTTCGTGCTGCCGCCTGCCGACGTGCGATCCAGTTCGTAAAGCACCGTATCGGTAATCACATCCGGGGTACAGTTATCCGCGCCCAAGCGCCGCAGACACTGCAACTCACTCGCGATTTCCCCATCTGTGGAATACCGCACGTAGCCCACCTGGTCAAAGCGAGGATTCAGTCGACCCACAAAGTGCTTTGCCGCCTCCAACGCGTTCCGGATGGGCTGCTCGTCGTCGTAGATAGCATCGTTGCGTTGGTCGGGGTTACCACCGACGTTGCAGTCGGGACGGTAGTAAGGTTCATCCGCGGTCCACTCGTGCCCCCCTGGCCGCCCGGCAAAGCGCGGGTCGCACGGGTGACAAGCCCAGCCAGTGCGCCCGTCGTTCGGGGCCAGACTTCTCTCCGTACTGTCCAGCGAGGAGTCGGTCGAGATAATAAAGCGGTCCACGTCGAATCCAGTCCCGCCGGCCCACAGGTGAAGCGCGTGATCACCTGCCTCCAGCCAGATTGTATCTCCCTGATTCCCCCCCTCGCCCTTGCTGAGACGGTGCCAGCTCCAGCTTCCCGACGCAGCGCCATCGTAATAGGGTCCTCCAGAGAAACCGCTCTCTTGTCCGCGCACGGCCCCATCAGCTCCCCAGAAGACGTAGCGATCCCGGTTATAATTCCCACCCTGCGCACGAATGTGGAAGTAATAGTAGTCGTCGCGGGGCGCGTAAAAGTCATAGTCGACACGAGGCGCAGGGAACGGCCCGCCCGCCGGCAACCCACGCCGGCAATACTCGCCATTGTTCAGGTCGTCCCAGGTACACGGGACGCCCAGGCCGGAAGTATCGATATAGTTGGCATAGGGATGATGGGAGAGATAGGCACCTCGCCCATCTCGCCCATACGCTCCCACCTGGGCGTTCCAATACTCGTTGTAGCTGTTGCGCTGCAAAACCCAGAAGGAATAGTAGGGCGTGTAGCCCCAGTCGTGATAGTCCGCACTGAGCCGCGAGTAGTCCTCCGCCTCGATGACGACATACACCTCGCCACTCCGCTCGTGGTAGCGATCATCGGTCGCGCAATGGTCTGCAGATGCAATCGTAGAGTCGGACCAGGGCAATGGATAGATATGGCCGCTGGGGTACTGTTCGTCCGATGGCTCCCAACATCCGTAGCACAGCGTGTCGAACTCCATGGAGCCAGATTTATCATAGACAATGACGGTGTCGATGTTGCTGATGTTCTCCGCCTCAGCCGTCGCCTCGACCGCCATGTACCGGAAGCCGATAAACTGCATAAAGGTCATAAAGACATCCCGCCTGACCCGGACATGGATGCGATCCGCCGTGTTTAGCTGCTGACTTCCAGGCAAGCTGGTATCCCGCGAATAGTCCGTCTCGATCCAGATGTTGGTGTGCTTGGACGCGTCCGGTTCGTGATCCCGGTCATCAATGAATACCTGCACGTTGGCCGAATCGGTATAGTCATACCCGTTCTCCTGCAGGTAGACCAATGCGCGCGTATGTGCTGTTCCCTCCAGTGGTAGTTCAGACGCCCCCGCCAGTGCGGCTGCATCGGCTGCCTGGGCTACGCGCACGCGCTCGACATAGACCCATCCCAGGTCAATCGCCAGGCCGACAAAGGCCAGGATGCCGATGAAGGCAAAAGTGACGATGACGAGGCTCTGCCCCCGCTGCCCCGTGCGCAGCACCCGACGACCGGATCGCACCCTTTGCCACCACCGCGTATTCGTCTTACTCATCTCTCACCTCCACTCTCATCCCTGGCACACCGCCGACCCCGTGGGATCGCCCGCCTGGGCCACAACTCGCTACTGAAGCCCCCCTCGATCGGTGACCACGCGCATCTCGGCCTGAGCGCGCATCATCCAGGGATCAGGCAGCGGAACGAAGGGGTTGTCCCACAACGGATGGTGCATGAAAAAGACCTCGACGATCACGATGTGATTGGCCATGCGCTCGTACCCGGCCTCCTCGCGCGTCGCGTTGATGTCTTGTGTGACCGGGCCATGGCGATCGATGACCTGAGTCAACGAAATGTGCGAATTCGCAGCCAGAATCGGGGTCACCCCACTTGGTCCGCTAGGCAGCACTCCAGAGACGTACGTGGTGTACGTAGGTACGGCACCAGCGCTATCCATCACGATGTGGTGCACAATGATACCGGTGTTTTCCTCCGTACCATGCGTGCGCAAGAATGGGACATCGGTGCTGGGATTCCCCAGACTCACAACCCCGCCAGCACTGACCACCCGCGCGCCGACGTCTTGATCCGAGAAACGTCCTCGGGCTGCGAAACGGCACCCCTCACGGCAGGCATTGACGACGACGAGATAATCCCGCAGTGCGTACCCGATCTCAACCAGGCCCATCAAAAGTATCAACAGCACAGGCAGGATGACGGCCAGTTCCAGCAATCCCTGACCGCGTTCTTTTCTCGGCTTGCCCATCTTTTGCCTCCCCACTCACTGCCGGCGAAACATCGGTCTCCACAATGGATATCCCACACTACTCTACCACCGTGCCATCAGCGGCACTCACCACGACGATAAAGGCAGCCTCGGTACCGGCAGTCGATCCCACCACACTCCAGACCGGCTGACTACCCTCATCCAATGGACGCAATTGCATCGCCAGGTCGATTTCAGGACGCCGCGACACCAGTGTCCCTCCCCCCCGGTTCCACCATGTCTGCAGCGCCCGGTCGCTATCTACCTTCCATTCCTCGGCAGAGAACGTGGCCACGGTATAGGGACTCGCGCTCTCACGCACCATCTGTGCTCTGCCATCAGCCACGGTGACGATCGCCAGCCGCCGTGTCGATGGCGAAAAGAACTGGAAAGCCCACTCGGCCTGCCCGCCCAACTGCATACCCACCCTGGGCCAAAACGCGGAGACGGCAGCCATCCGCGCGTCTTCCTGCCATTGCCCGGCCAACTCGGCCGCTGGCGGGAACGCCTGACGGGCAGTGAGCTGTATGCCCGGCAAACTGGCTTCCGGCGTCGGGCTGGTCGGTTCGACCAGCCGGTCAAAGATCACCACCCCAACCACCACGATCAGCAGGATCAGGCTCAAGCCCAACAACAACAACGAGCGCCCAGAGCCTTCAGCCATCGCACGCACACTCCATCAAGCATCCACTTCCATCACCTATGCCTGTCGCACGGGCGAGCCCCGTTACACACCTAGCTGCCACGCACCGTCACCGGCAAATAGATGTGCAGGTAATTGTCGTACTCGTTACTGTCGTAATAGACTTCCCAGGCACTCGTGGCCGGGTCCTTCATATAGGCGACGTGCAGGTGCTGCTCGCCGTCGAACGCCGGCTGCCCCACGCCGACGGTCGCAGCACTCTGGGCCGTCCCTCCCCAGCCCACCACGGTGGGCGTGATCCAGCTCACGGCATCCTGTGTCCCCGTGGTGGCGTAGGTCACAAAGACCGTGTAATCCGTGCCCTCTCCTCCATCACGGTCCGCTTGCCAGACGACGGCAGGCCAGCCGTCGCGGTTCAGCGCGATGGCTGGCTGCAGGTCCAAAAAGCTCTCATCTAGCTCCGCCGGGTTGTTGGTCGAGTTGTAGTGCGTCAGTGGTTCCAGGCCATAATACAAATAGTCGGTCCCGACCTCGCGGGTTTCGTTGGCGTGTGATCCCCAGCTATCTGAAGCGCCGCTGTCGTTGGAACGCCGGTAAACCAGATCGTACTGCGCACAATAGGAATCACCGTCGAGAGCATAGCACCAGTCCCACACGACGAACACTGTGCCATTTCCTGCTGCCACATCCGGATTGCCTGGCACGTAGGTGGGCTGTTGCGTACAGAGATCCTCGAAAGGCCCCCAGCCCGACGCATCTTGCCGCCGGTACCAGACTTGGTGACCCGCGCCCTGCACCTCCTCCCACACCACGTGCACATAGCCATCTGCCCACGCAACCGCAGGCGAACTGCTGTCGAAACCGGACCTCACAGTCAGCTTGTCGCCCCACGTCGTGCCATCGGAGGCACGGTATCTGATGGCACCATCCTGCCCGTACTCGTCGTACCGGGCCCACACAACGTGAGGACGTTCCTTGTCATCTATGGCGATGTCCACCCACGTGATCGTGTTGT
>Ga0180438_10007503_pt1 | contig 14190 bp, 12 predicted proteins | sample SS_ome_12_FD_132455 | JGI IMG/M metagenome (GOLD analysis project Ga0180438, IMG submission 132455) | Hypersaline lake sediment archaeal communities from the Salton Sea, California, USA - SS_3_D_2 metaG | ecosystem: Environmental > Aquatic > Non-marine Saline and Alkaline > Hypersaline >... | reverse complement strand
TTCCGGCCCTTTCCCTTGACCAGGGCCAGGCCGGCCAGGAAGACGAGTGTCAGAAAACTGACAAGGGGAGGTACAATCCAGAAATTGAGCTCAATGGGCAGACGAACCACAACAGCCCTCCAGAACAGCTATTGTACAAAACTCATCGCCAAAAAAGACCTAGCTCACAGCCGGACCTATACCATCCTGTGACACAGGCTATCAAGGGATGGGCATCAAAAAACCGTGCAAGCTGTCTTTCAGCACACCCATACTCCCATGGCACACTCTGAGAGGAAAGCGCCTTTTCGATCCATTCCCCAGAATCAATTCCCTACAATTGACAGGGAGTTGTCACCTGTTATATGAAGGCCCAACGAAGGACCAATCGCTGAATGGTGGAAGGAATCGGACCATGGACATATCGATCGGGGAAAAGTATGAACTGGAAGTCATGCCCATGGCAATAGGCGGAAAAAGGCTTCACCTTCACAGGATAGCCAACTGGGATATTTTTGTCAGAAACATTGAACAGCAGGGAGAGGCGTATGTAAAGAAGTTCCCCTTCTGGGTGAAGATCTGGGAAGCCTCTGTTGTGTTGACAGATCATCTCGTTCGTCTCTTGTCCGAGAAAAAACTGGAAATACTCGAAATCGGTGCGGGGATGGGGGTTACGGGCCTATTCCTTGGGGCCTTCGGCCACAAGGTAACCATTACCGACTACAAAGACGAGGCCCTTGAGCTTCTTCGAATGAATGTTGCGCACAACGGACTGAAAAACGTGTCTGTCGAGAGATTGGATTGGAGGGATTCGGAGTTGACGGGCAAGTACGACGTGATCTGCGGTTCGGAGTTGATTTACACTGAAGCCTCTCTTGAACCCATGATCCGACTATTCCGAAAATATCTCCGGCCCGAAGGCACTGTTTTTTTGGCCCATGACGTTCAGCGCAAGTGCCTCATGCAGTTCATCAGCATGGTCCCAGGTCTATTTGAGATTGGAAACGTGGGCAAAACGTTCAGGGCAGAGAACGAAATACACAGGATCATCATACACTCTTTACGCATGAAATAGAAAAAAAGCATGGCTGGTCTTCGTGAGAAGAACCTTAGGCCTGTGGTCCTTTCATCAACACGGCGGCCACCTTGCCCTTTGCCGAGCCTTCTTTGTCTCGCCTGTCATCTATCTTGATGTTGGTCACCACTCGAAGGGCCCCTTGCCCAAAAGGCACTTCGTGCATTTTCCGGACAACGTCCAGAAGGGCTCTTAGGTCCCCCTCAATGATGGTTCCCATCCCGTGAAGCTCGTAGGTCATACCGGAGCCCTCCAAGACCTTGAGGCACCCGGCAACATAGCTGCTGAGGCTGGTCGACTTTGTGCCAATGGGAACGACGCTGATTTCTGCTATGGCCATGAGTTCACCTTTTTGCTTTGGGGACGCTATTTTGTCGTCCTCCGGCTTGAAGATTAGGGTTGACAAATGATACGTAACCCCATAGAATTTCGTAGATATTTTCCACTATCGGAGCTTCATCCCCATGAACGATCACCGCGGCATGAAAAGGCGGCTATTCCATGTCACTTAAGGGCCAACTTGAGGCGTTTTATCTTGCCAGTCTGTTGCAGTTGTTGTCCCATGAAAGCAAGACCGGTGTCCTGCAGGTTAGCGGTGGCGGCAACAAAGTCAAGATATTTGTAAAAGACGGTCTTGTCGTCTATGCCTTGAGTTCTCAAAAACAACATCACCTGGGCCACTTGTTGAAGGTGGGCGGATTAGTCCCCCCGGGGGATCTACACAAATACCTGCAGTTGGCCCGGAAGAAGAAGCAGAAAGTGGGCAGGGTCTTAGTGGAAGAAGGCGTGATCTCCAAGAAAGACCTGACGAAGCTGCTGCGCCATCAAGTCAAAGAGATCGTGAACGACATGTTCTTGTGGAAGAGCGGAGAGTTTGAGTTCAAAGAGATCCCCTTTAGTGTGGGAGGGCAACTGATTACTGAAATAAATACCATGGAGATTGTCCTGGACGCCTCACGGCGGACAGATGAATGGTCGGTCATCACCAAACACATTACCGATGACAGCCTCGTCTTTAAGGCCTCACAACAAGGAGAAAGTCAAGAGGAGATAAAGCTGGACAAGAGGGAATGGCGCATACTCTCCTTGATTGATGGCCGCCGGACGGTGAAGCAAGTAGTAACGGAGAGCGGATTGGGCGAGTTTGTGGCTTTCAAGACCATTTACTCATTGCTGTTTTCTGGGTTCGTGGAAAAGAGCACGGCCGGCCCCGAGAAAACGGGGGACCTTGCCAGGTATTCAGATATGATAGGCACCTACAACGACATCCTTCGGGTTGTCCACACGAACTTGGAGACCGAACTGGGCAACAGGGTCTACACCCTCTTCGATGAATGCAAGACGGAACTGATCCCCAAACAAAGAATGCTGCTAAAACATTTTGATGTGAAAAAGGATGCCAAGGCCAATACGGAAAAGATGCTGGAGAGCATGGACGGGTTCAAGGATTTTTACGAAGGCCGCATTTCTCTCGTACATAGCTTTAATTGCCTTCTGCTCGGCATCCTTGAAAAGGCGGCAGACATCGTTGGTGCAAGGATCATCCAAAAGGCACTCGAGCAAACCGAACAGCTTCTTGCCTACGTCAAAGAATTTCAGAATGAGGCAACGGAAAAGATAAAGATTGTCTACGAGGTTGAGAACATCTTTGAAGAGGTAAGGACTGGGATCTTGGGAAGAGAGAAATCCAAAGCTAAACTCTGGTAGGGTCCCTCTCGCTCCCCTTGACGACGTCAGTCACTGGCGATCCTGATACCGCCAAAGGCCAGACATGACAGGCCACCTGTCCTGAAGAGCGTCTGGGCAAGAAAAATCGTTCTCTCTGACAAATACTGCTCAAATAGCAGCACGTAGTCCGCAAGGAACAACAAAATAACCGTGATGAGAACGAGATTGATCACGGCGCCTATCTTGCCGCCTGCAAATTTTGATCTTGCCTTGTTGAATCCTACCAAAACCAGAACGTAGATAAATGAGGTAAACAACAACACTACAAATTTCGTGGACATCATGTCACCTCACCCTGTTATTACAGGAACGGAAAAAGTCAACATCAGCGGCGCCTCCTGACCATTTCCACCTCCGTAGACTCAGGCCTCGGAGGTGGGACCCATGAATATGTGTTGACGACAGACCTTTTCCCATAGACAATGACACAGGGATGCCCTTTTCGTCACCACTTGGAGGCTGGGCCCTGTTTTACTAAGAGGCCGCCACGGGAGCATGTCGTGATATGTTAGATTTCATTGCTCTCGTTGTCAAGGCCCGGTTTTTCCATTCTCATTAACCCTCACGACCTGGAAAGAGGAGACAAGACTTCGGCAAATGTCCTTTGACACGATCATCGTTCGCGGTGCACGACAGCACAATCTGAAGAATATCGATGTGGACATTCCAAGAAATCGACTTGTGGTGGTGACGGGGCTGTCAGGTTCCGGCAAATCTACACTCGCCTTTGACACGCTCTATGCCGAAGGACAGCGCCGATACGTGGAATCTCTTTCTGCCTATGCGCGCCAGTTTTTGGAGCGCATGGACAAGGCCGATGTAGACATCATCGAAGGCCTTTCTCCGGCCATCGCTATTGAGCAAAAATCGACTACGAAAAACCCCAGATCTACCGTAGGGACCGTAACCGAAATCCATGATTACCTGCGGGTCCTTTTTGCCAGAGTGGGGAATCCCTTCTGCTATCAGTGCGGGCAGCCTATCATTGCCCAAACGGTCGAGCAGATGGTGGACCAAGTCATGGCCCTGGACCGCGGAGCCAGGATCACCATCTTGTCTCCAGTGGTCAGCAACGAGAAAGGAACACACCAGAAACTGCTTCAAAGGCTCAGAAGGGACGGGTTTGCCAGGGTCCGTATAGACGGCGAGACATATGACCTGGAACAAGCCATTGCCCTTGCCAAGAACAGGAGACACACGGTGGAGGTGGTGGTAGACCGCCTGGCTGTCAAGGACTCCGCCAGGAACCGCTTGGCCGATTCTATGGAACTCGCCATGGGCCTTTCAGAAGGTCTTGTCACGGTCGACGTTGTTGGCGGCGATGCCGTTGTTTTCAGTGAAAGGGCGGCCTGCGTGAATTGCGGCATTAGCTATCCGCCCTTTGAACCGGCTAGCTTCTCCTTCAATAGCCCCCAAGGGGCTTGCCCCGCATGCAATGGGCTCGGCTCTATGATGGTATTTGATGCCGACCTCGTTGTTCCTAATTCGTCGCTCTCTCTACGCCAGGGTGCCATCATCCCATGGGAAGGCCGCCACTCAGTCTACTTCTACCAAGTATTGGATGCCCTCACTACTAGCCACCAGGTGGATGTCTACACCCCTTTCAGAGATTTTCCGGAACCTCTTAAGGAGCTGTTACTCTATGGCTCCAAGGGCGAGCCCGTTGCCTTCTATCTGGAACGTGACGGCAAACGCCACACCTATAGCAGGCCTTTCGAAGGAGTCATCCCAAACCTTGAACGGCGTTATAAGGAGACCTCATCACAGCAGGTGAGAGAGGGGCTTGAAAAATTCACGAACCTGTGTCCCTGTCCTGAGTGTCACGGCGCCCGTCTCAGGCCGGAAAGCCTTGCTGTGAAGATAGGAGGTGAGTCTATTCGTGAAGTCAGCGCCCGTTCCATAGGGGAACTCCTTGAATTCTTCAGCGCCCTTCACCTGGGCCGTAGACAAGAAACCATTGCAAAACGCATACTGAAAGAAATCGACGCGAGACTCTTTTTTTTGACTCGCGTAGGATTGGGCTATCTCACCCTAGACCGGCCATCAGCCTCCCTTTCATCCGGAGAATGGCAGCGTATTCGGCTCGCCACTCAGATCAGTTCCAAACTGACCGGGGTCCTATATGTACTGGACGAACCAAGCATAGGCCTTCACCAGCGAGACAACGAGAGACTACTCAGCACTTTGGAAGAGATGCGTGACCTGGGAAACACGGTCCTTGTGGTGGAGCACGACCCCGAAACCATCCTAGCCGCCGACTATGTGATTGACATGGGGCCCGGCGCCGGTGTTCAAGGAGGGCATCTTGTCTTCAGCGGGCCGCCTGATTTGCTCCTCAAGCATGAGACATCTATGACGGGCCAATACCTGTCCGGCCGAAAGACCATCATGGTGCCGTCCGCTCACCGCCCCCAGAAAGGGGGCTACCTATCTCTGGAGGAAGCATACGCAAACAACCTTAAGGGGATCAGCGTAAAGTTTCCCTTGGGATGCTTTGTCTGTGTCACAGGGGTGTCTGGATCCGGCAAGTCTACTCTTGTCATTGAGACCCTGTACCGGGCCTTGGCGCGGTATCTCCATCATTCCAGAAAAGGCCCTGGTAAATACGGCCGACTCACCGGTCTGGAAAGGGTGGACAGCGTGATTCACATTGACCAATCTCCTATTGGACGCACTCCGCGCTCAAATCCCGCAACCTATACAGGACTTTTTGCATACATACGGGAGCTCTTTTCCAGAACACCAGATGCCAGGGTCCGAGGTTACAAACCCGGACGCTTCAGCTTCAACGTCAAGGGAGGCCGGTGTGAGGCCTGTCGTGGCGATGGTATCATCAAGATAGAGATGCACTTTTTGCCTGATGTCTACGTCACCTGCGATGTCTGTCGCGGCAAGCGTTACAACAGGGAAACGCTGGATGTGAAGTACAAAGGCAAGGACATCTCTCAAACCTTGGATATGACGGTGAACCAGGCCCTGGAGTTTTTCGGAAAGGTGAAGAATATAAGGACCAAACTCGGGTACCTGGCAGACGTAGGACTCGGTTACATACACCTTGGACAGCCTGCGACCACCCTTTCGGGCGGCGAAGCCCAGCGCCTCAAGCTTTCAAGGGAACTGAGCAGGCGGGGCAGAGGTCGAACAGTCTACATCCTGGACGAGCCGACCACAGGGCTTCATTTTGCAGACATCCAAAAACTCTTGGATGTGCTCAACCGCCTGGCCGATGCAGGAAACACCATTATCGTCATCGAGCACAATCTGGATGTGATCAAATCGGCCGATCACATCATTGACCTGGGACCGGAAGGCGGAGATGATGGAGGACAGGTAGTGGGGTGCGGCAGACCACAAGAGATCGCACAACTGGCCGATTCTTATACCGGCCAGTTCTTGCGCAAGGTGTTACCGTGACGTAGGTGCTGTGAGCTTATAAGAAAGGACGTCCAATTTAAGCCCCCAGTCCACATTTTCTATGTGAACATCGTGAGGGCACTGGAGTTGAACTGGCGCAAAATTCAGGATACCGTTGACGCCAGCCTCCACAAGCCTGTCAACCGCCTCTTGAGCCCATGGTGAGCTCACTGCAATGACACCGAGTTCAACCCTCTTCTCCCGGACCAAAGGGGTCATGGTCTTAAAGGATTGAACAGTGAGATCCCCAATACGCATACCGATCCGTTTCGGGTCTTTCTCGAAGGCCCCCACGAAGATGTACCCGTGATTCACGAACTCGGCATCCCTGAGAAGGGCTGCGCCAAGACCGCCCACCCCCACCAAGGCCAGATGCCATTTCTTTTCCAGGCCCAAGATGTTGCGGATCTCATAGAGAAGCTCTTTGACGTAATAGCCGAGGCCTCTTGTCCCAAACTCGCCAAAGTACGCAAGATCCTTTCGTATTTGGGCAGGATTCACCCCGCAAATGTCCGCCAGCCGCGCAGAGGAAACCATCTCTACCCCCTTTTGATCCAAGAGGGCGAGATTCCTTGCATAGAGTGACAGGCGCGTAATCGCGATGTCAGGGATATTGACAGACTTCATGGGCAAGCTCGTCGCCGATGGACGCAACAAGACGTTGTGCTTTCTGGCGCTCTTGAGACCTTTCCACAGCCCCTTCCCACTGGGTTCTGTGAGCTTCCTGATCCGCCAGGGCGGACCGCTGACCCCATGGGCGTGGGGTACCCCCAAAAGCCCACAATGAACGCTGAAAATAGTGACAGAAAGGTCTCGCTCTTACAAACCACGGGCCTGGATGAAAATGCAAACAGGGTTGCTACCGCCACAGGAATCAGCGGTGGCAACCCTGTCTTGTTTTTCCTGTTCCTTAAAGGATGAGGCTGATTAGTGACCAGCGCCAAACAGAGCTGCGATTCCAGCAGACTGTGGATGGGCGTAGATCAAGATCAAGGAAATAACCAGCGCATAGATAACCAGAGACTCGATCATGGCAAGACCAATCAACATGGTCACCGTTACTTTACCTGAGGACTCCGGATTCCTGGCGATACCTTCAACAGCAGACTTGAGCCCCATACCTTGGCCAAGAGCGCCACCAAAAGCTGCCACGGCGATACCAAAACCTGCTGCGAACACGGACACCGTGAAATACTTCAGGCCGGCAATGGCTGTCTCGCCACCAGCAGCAAAGGCTACCGTAGACATGGCAAAGAGTAAGAATGCAGATCCCAGGGTTGAACACGACAGTTTCTTGAACATAGCTTTTCCCTCCTTCAGTAAAAGATTTGATTTATGGGCTTCTTCCACAGCACTTATTTTCTGATTAATGAGCATGCTCCATGGCGCCGGAAAAATACATGGTAGAAAGCAGGAAGAACACAAAGGCCTGCACCAGGCTTACAAAGATACCCAGGGCCATGATCGGCAAGGGGGCGAAAAAGGCCCCTGCCAGTAAAAAGAGAATGGCCAAAACCAACTCGTGGCCAGCCATGTTTCCAAAAAGACGGATGCTGAGCGAAAGGATTCGGGCCGCATGGCCGATCAGCTCTATGGGCAGAATAATGGGGGACATCCACCATATGGGCCCCATGAAGTGCTTGTAATACTTGGCGCCGTGGAACATGACACCAATAATGTGCGTCAGGGGCACGACAACGAGTGCGCAAGATAGCGTTGTATTGACGGCAGCCGTTGGCGGAAAGAATCCCGGAATCAAGCCAGAAAGATTGCACACAAATATGTAGATAAACACCGTAGCGAGAACGGGAAAGAAGCGGCGGACCTCCTCCCCGGCAACGTCAACAGTGAATTCTTCAATCCCCCCAAGCACAAGCTCAAAAACATTCTGCCCCTTGGTGGGAATGATGCTGATCCCCTTGGTGGCAATAATCCCAAGCACGATGAGGATAAGCATAATAAGCCACGTGTAAATTACATGGGGATAGTGGTGGGCAAAATCGCCGAAGCCAATAGCCTCAAACAGCTTCACCAGGAAGAGAATTGGATGTTCCATGTCACGCCGCCTCCTTAAAGAGTATTCTTCTTATTTCATTAAGAGTCGTTATAAAAATACTTGTGACCACTACGGACAGGCCAATGATCAAACCCAGGGGATGGACGTAATGGTCTGCTATTAACACGAATATGATGACAGCGCTGACCAAAAAACGGATATAATACTTTCCCAAAACCACTCTGACGTTGGCCACGTGCGGTGGGGTCAACGCCTGGCTGAGGGATCGGTACAAAAGCTGAAAATTGACGGTAACGATGAGCCCTCCGGCCACGATTCCCCAGGCAAAGGGCCCTGATGCCAAAAGGAACCCGGAAATCGTCACCACCACAAAAAGAACCCAGTTTAACAGGGTAATCAGTCTGAGTACTCTCCTCTCGACACGCATACCCGCAAGCCTTTTACAACTTCTGGCTCTTTTTCATGGCCAGGTATATGTTCCGAAAACCGGCCGCGATGCCAAAACCGAGAAAAATCAGGGTGAACCATGGAGAGGTTGTCTTAAATACCCGATTGTCGAGCCAGTATCCAATACCCAGGCCGATGACGATCGACAGGGCGATGGAAAAACTCAGGCTGCTGTAATACCACAAATCTTTGAACAGCCCCTTGGTTTCCCCTGATATTTTTTTGCCAAAGAACACCTTTCCAAGACCCCCATGGGCAGGGTGTGGCCTTTGGAAAAACCAAGGCGCTACCTACCACACCATGCCGCTTAAGTCAATCCCTAAATTCTTGACGGTTTTGTAAAAAGTCCGGTGTTTGCTTTTGTTGTCACTCCGGCGAACGCCGGGCACGTAGTGAAGCCTAGGCGATATCCATTTATTTCAATAGGTTTTAGACTCAGACTGCCGCCGGAGCGGCGGACGCGGGGACTTCTTACGATTCATCAAATCCTCAGAGTCTGAAAAACCTTGGCGGCCGCCTCGATGGTGTCTTCAATGTCCCTTTCGCTGTGGGCACTGGACACAAATGCCGCCTCATATTGAGAGGGGGCCAGATACACGCCCTCGTTTAGCATCTCCTTGTAATATCTGGAAAACAGCGCCACATCGCTCTTCTGGGCCTCGCCAAAGTCTGAAACCGGCTGCTCGGTGAAAAACATTCCCAACATGGAGCCGACCCGGTTGCCCACCACAGAGATGCCCGCCTTGGCAGCGGCCCCCTTGAGCCCTTGGGCCAACATGGCGGATCTGGCTTCAAGGGTTTCATAAACCCCCGGTTCCTGCAGGCACTTCAGGGTCGCCATGCCGGCCGCCATGGCCACGGGGTTGCCCGAAAGGGTTCCGGCCTGATAAACAGGCCCTTCCGGGGCGATCTGGCTCATGATCTCTGACTTTCCGCCGTAGGCCCCCACAGGAAGCCCCCCGCCTATGACCTTGCCCATGCACGTCAGATCCGGTGTAATACCGTAGAGGGCCTGCCCCCCTCCGTAAGCCACCCGGAAGCCCGTCATGACTTCATCAAATATGAGAATGGCCCCGTGGTCCTGGGTCAGTTTTCTCAAGGTCTCAAGGAACCCCGGTTCGGGCGGAACCAGACCCATGTTGCCTGCCACGGGTTCTACAATGACGGCTGCAATGGTGTCCCCCTTTTCCGAAAACACCTCGCTCAACCGTTCTGTATCGTTGTATGGCAATGAGAGGGTGTTCTTGACACAGGCCTCTGGGACACCAGGGCTTCCCGGTATGCCCAGTGTGGCCACGCCGGAGCCGGCCTGGACCAGGAATGTGTCGCCGTGGCCGTGATAGCAACCGTCGAACTTCACCACCAGATCACGCCCTGTGACGCCTCTGGCCAGGCGAACGGCGCTCATGGTGGCCTCTGTACCGGAGTTTACCATCCGCACCATCTCCACTGAGGGGACGGCCTCAATCACCATGTCGGCCAGTTCCACTTCAAGATCCGTGGGGGCCCCAAAGCTGGTTCCCCGTTGCAGGACTTTTTCAATGGCCGAGATGACCTCTGGGTGCCGATGTCCCAGAATCATGGGGCCCCAGGAGCCCACATAGTCTATGTAGGCGTTGCCGTCAGCGTCAAAGACCTTGGAGCCTTCGGCCCGCTGGATGAAGAGAGGATCCATGCCCACCGACCGGCAGGCCCGGACAGGACTATTCACGCCCCCTGGGATCACTTTTCGGGCCTTGGCAAAGAGTTTTTCAGACACATTGGTTTTCATAAAAGCAAGCTCCTTCGTTCGTTCCTTTTCGCTGTTACTATACAGTGCCTCTCGCGAAAGCAAGCTTTTTGTTGGAAGCCGGTCCCCTCAAACATGCAGGACCCGTGGCAACGGCCTGCTTTGCCGAAAACGGTCCTTTTTCATTGAAAGAGAATATGTTATTCTCAAGGTTGCGCCCTGCGGCTTCAAAAGAGGCGCATGCCTTGTTTCCACTAATGGTAGGGGTGTCAAGACTTGTACCCCCCGGATTTGGCAACGAAGGGATGGGAAGATTCGCTGAACGAAGGCCTACAGCCATTGCCACCCACAATCTTCGTCCAGCTACTGAAGGCATTGGAGGCCGAAGGGAAGCGGATTTCCCCATCCCGAGGCTTCCACTGAAGAGAGAAGACTCAAACCATATCAGTGCCCATTCGTCTTCTAGAAACCTCGGCACGCTTTTTGACCTGATTTCTGATGGTTGATCAGGATGCGCCTCTTTTCAAGCCGCCAGGCGCAAACTTGAAAGGCTATGTGTTTTCCCGGAAGTCCGATGACGCAAAACACCTGGGATAGGAATCCCCGGGATGACAGGACCCAATAGACAATGCCCACTGTGCTGGCAAGAACGGTAGAATTCATAAAAACGGATATCTGGAGGCTCCGCTCCAGAGAGCTTCCTCCCCTGAAGTCAGCCTGGATTAGACTGTTGAGGATCATCATCCTCTCGGTGCGCGGATTTGACAAAGACGACTGTCTTTTCAGGGCCTCCGCCCTGACCTTCTATTCCTTGCTTTCCATTGTCCCAGTCCTGGCTATGGCCTTTGGGATAGCCAAGGGTTTTGGGTTTGAAAGCCCTCTTGAAAGGCAGCTCCTTGAAACATTTCAGGGCCAAGAGGAGGTTGTTCGGCGGGTCATGGACTTCGCCCGCTCACTCCTTGAGAATGCCAAGGGAGGCGTTATTGCCGGCGCAGGGCTTCTCCTGTTGTTCTGGACAATCATACGGGTCCTGGGAAACATTGAAGACGCCTTCAACCATATCTGGGCCATCGAAAAGCCTAGAACCATTGCAAGAAAAACCAGTGATTACCTGAGCGCCATGCTGATCTGTCCGATCCTGTTCATTCTCTCCAGTGCGGTCACCGTGGTCATAAAGAGCCAGGTGCAGTTGGTGGTAGAAAGAATCGCCCTTCTAGGGGCCGTCAGCCCAGCCATATTCTTTACCCTCAAGTTGCTGCCTTTCTGCGTCATCTGGATCCTATTTACCTTCGTCTACATGTTCATGCCCAACACCAACATCCGGTTTGGCTCCGGGCTTTTTGCCGGAATCGTGGCGGGCACGCTGTATCAGGTCTTTCAGGTGGTCTATCTTTCGTTTCAGATCGGTGTGGCCAAATACAATGCTATTTACGGGAGCTTTGCCGCCCTGCCCCTTTTCCTCCTGTGGCTTCAATTGAGCTGGATGATCGTCCTTTTAGGCGCAGAGATTTCTTCCGCCCACCAGCACGTGGAAACCTATGAATTTGAGCCCGATTGCTCCAGCGTAAGTCACGCCTTCAAGAAGCTGCTAACACTGCGCGTAGTCCACCTTCTGGTGAAGGGTTTTTCTGAAGGAGAAAAGGCCTTATCGGCCGTTGAGATCGCTGGCACGCTGGAGATTCCTGTCAGGCTGGTTCGGGATATGCTTCAGCAACTGGTAGCATCGGAGGTTGTCTCCGAGATATGTGACAAGGAGGGCCGAGAGGCTTCCTATCAACCTGCTTGCAGCATTGATCTGTTGACCGTGAAATACGTGATTGACAAACTGGAGGCGCAGGGGACCGATACCGTGCCCGTAGTCAGGTCAGAGGAACTGGAGAGGCTTTCTCAGTGCCTCAAGGCCTTTGGCGACGCGATTGAGACATCCTCAGCAAATCTGCTCATTAAGAACATATAGCCCCTTCCAGCCAATGCCTATGGCCCAAGTTGTCCGAACGTCTCCTGTTCTTTCAAACGAGAAAGGGGAATTAAAGGGGACCGGAACAGGCCGTAAATCGCGGACAGTAGTGCGGTTCACTGTGAGACCCATCCTCTGGGCGGCAGAGTCGGCTCAAAGGTAGGAAGCCGGTCCGAAAGTGGGCAGTTTTACGTCCAATATCGAATCAACATGTGAGGGGGCAATCACAGCATGTCTTATGGTGCCTGGCAGTGTAAATTGCATAGCGATATCACGCCCTGAGTGAGCCCAGAGCGCATCCGAGATATAGCATATGCCGCGCCTCTGCCCTACTATTATGGAGCCACAACATTCGGGTTTAAGATGTCCGTGCTGTCGGTTGTTTGCAATTGACTGTTGGCCAAAGTGCCAACAAGGCATCCGCCCTCACCCCTTCCATGGCCAACTTGCAACAAACCATGTCCTTGACAAACGTGACGTTCTGTGCTTAGAAGCCCCTGCTTTAGAGAGCTCGCCTTTCTGATCACATTCCCAAAGGGACTTCAAAATGAAAACGTGGAAACAAGATTGTCTGGTTATGGGCTTGGTGCTTCTGATCACGTGCTGTGTTATCAGCACGGCACCGGCAGGAACGGTCAAGATTCAGACCAGCACTGGCGCCGGAGCCTGTGCTACCTATCACACTGAGAGTGGAGATTGGGCCACTGGTGATGCCACGGTGTCACCTAATGGGTCAGTGGACCTTGCTACGAACGGCTCCGTACAAATGGGTCTGGTTCGGGGGAGCTCCGGCCCTGGCAGTGGAAGCTTTGCTCCCTTTACCGGCGACTTTTCAGCAAGTGCCAGTTCCTCTGGCGGCGCTTCTGCTACATCGACTAATCCCAGGGCGGACATCTTTGTGGTGACCGATCTGGCGGTCTCAGCAAATAGCACTGTTGGCAATTATACCATTGATGGTGTTCCCGGGACCACCTATGGGACGATCGGAGCCGCCGTTGGGGCTGCAGGGGGAGGGGGAGACCCTGGGGCGGGTCCAGACTGGATTCTAGTAGATCAGGGAACTTACGATGAGCGGGTAGACATAGACGCCTTTGAATCAAACTCTGCTCTCACATCGGCGTGGGGCGCCGCCGACACCACCATTGACAACCAAACAGGCCTTGCAAATCGCGCTGTGGGCGTCCGAAACAGCACCGACTTTTTGGTAGAGGGCTTCACGATTACAAGCGGTGGGTCCCGTACGGGATTGATAGTAAGAGGCTCTGATGGGGTTGAGATCAGGTGCAACAATGTGAACAACAATAACGAGCACGGTATCGAAGTAATTGATTCTGAGAACGCCCTCATCATACGTAACACCGTTTCCGACAACCAGGGGAATGGAATCGCGGTGGACGACAACAGTCATGGCGCTGAAATTACTAACAACACCGTGTCTGACAATCAGACTCGTGGAATCGCTGTGAGGGATAGCGACGGCGCCCAGATCACAAACAACACTGTCACCGGGAATCAGCAGTGGGGGGCCATCGGGGTGTATTCAAGCAACGATGCGCAGATCACAAACAACACTGTCACCGACAACGCGGTGTCCGGAATCTACCTGGAATCCAGTAACAATGGGCAGATCACAAACAACACTGTCACCGACAACCAGAACAACGGAATCCACCTGGAGTCCAGTAACAATGCGCAAATCACAAACAACACCGTCACCCATAGCGGCTGTCAAGGAATTCATGTAAGTGGTAGCGGCAGTAGCACGGTGCAACGCAACACCGTCAACGATAGCGGCTGTCAAGGAATTCATGTAAGTGGTAGCTGCAGTAGCACGGTGCAACGCA
>Ga0180438_10007502_pt1 | contig 14190 bp, 19 predicted proteins | sample SS_ome_12_FD_132455 | JGI IMG/M metagenome (GOLD analysis project Ga0180438, IMG submission 132455) | Hypersaline lake sediment archaeal communities from the Salton Sea, California, USA - SS_3_D_2 metaG | ecosystem: Environmental > Aquatic > Non-marine Saline and Alkaline > Hypersaline >... | reverse complement strand
TTCATAACAATCGTATTTTTGAAAATAGCAATATCTTCTACACTACAGGAAAACTCACTAAATGGCTGAAGAGGGCAGATATGGTTTTTGTTGACTATCCGAGCACTCCTATGTTTGAGACTTGGGATATGGGATTGCCTGTTCTCTGCATAACTCCCTCTTGGGACGTTAATGAGATAAGACCGCATCTTTTCTCTCAGCTTTGTTTGTATTGTATTGAGCCGAATGAGGCTTACAGGAAGATAGTTTTCGGTATGATTGATGAGTGGATTAAGAATCCGGAAATAAAGAGTGAAGTGGAAGGAGTACGATGTCCAGTATAGAAGACTATAATTGGCTTGGTGGAGCTACTGTGCTGGTTACAGGAGGGACTGGTACTTTTGGTAAGGCTTTTGTTAAAAGGGTGATGAATATATATCCAAGGCCGGAGAAGATAATTGTTTATTCTAGGGACGAATTTAAGCAGTTCAAGATGAGGGAGGATATAGGTCTGTCTTATAATGAAGGGAATATGCGGTTTCTTCTTGGTGATGTACGAGATAAGAGTAGGCTTGCTAGGGCTATGGACGGAGTTGATTATGTTATTCACGCAGCTGCTCTAAAGCAAATACCTCTATGTGAGTACAATCCAGATGAAGCTGTCAAAACAAATATAATAGGCACGATGAATGTTTTAGAGACTGCGGCTTATGCTGGAGTAGAGAAGGTGGTTGTTCTGAGTTCTGACAAGGCTGTTAATCCTATAAATATGTATGGTTCTACCAAGCTTGCTGCTGAGAAGCTTTGTATTGCTGCTAATAGTTATTTGTACAAGGTTGGTAAGGGTTTTGGTACGAAGTTCAGTCTTGTACGGTATGGGAATGTTGTAGGCAGTAGAGGATCTGTTATAGAAAGCTTCAGGCAGCAGGTAGAGACTGATGGGTGTCTTCGGATCACGTCGAAGCTGATGACTAGATTCTGGTGGTCTGTTGATGAAGCTGTTAACTTTATTCTTGCGATACTCACAGAAATGATAGGTGGAGAGCTGTTTATTCCTAAGCTGAGGAGCTGTAGTCTGGAGGACATTCTCTCTATGTACGAGGGTTATAAGGCCAAGGAGATAGGAATAAGACCAGGGGAAAAATGGCATGAGTGGCTAATATCGCCTGATGAGGCTCCTAGGACCTATGATTTGGATTGGTGCTATGTTATATATCCGGATGGGGATTATTTTGTCACTAGACATAAGCACGAGGGAGCGAAGTCACTTTTGGATTTTGTAGATTACTGCTCTTTTAATGCAGATTTAAGATTGAGCCAAAAAGATATAGAGAGGTATTTTGGATGACAACTTCGGCAGACTATTTGATACCAAAATGTGAAGCTAAAAACAAAGCAGAAGAATTAGCTGAAGCTCATTGGAAATATGTTTCTGGAGTAATTTACCATGCTAAAGCTGCTGGAGATGAAGCAGAGATAGAAGAGATTAAATACCATTACATAACAGCTTTTATTCATGGTTATAAGCATGGTGTGGAAGAAAGGAAATAGTGAAAACACTCTTTATAAATCCTAGCCTGAGGCCAGAATCTAAGGTACGAATACTGCCTGTCGGTCTTGCTTATGTGATGAGTGCTCTTCATAGAGGATTTTTTGATTTCGATCTGTATGATATGGATGTTCACAAATACACTCTGGAGGATCTTAGAAAGTATGTAAGGTTCCACAGAGGAGAGTACGATATTTATGCTTTTGGCTGTATTGTGACTGGTTACAAGCTGGTAAAGCAGATAAGCGGTATAATAAAGGAAGAAGATCCGGGCGCTTTGGTGGTAGTAGGAAACAGTGTCGGTAGTAGTATTCCAGAGATACTTTTAAATACTACTGATGTTGATTTTGTTATTAGGGGAGAAGGAGATATTGCTTTAGTTAGGCTTCTTAATCTGATGTCAATCTCTGGAAAGGAGTTGTTTAAGGATCAGCCTGTTTGGGAGCTTCATCCTATTGATGATTTGGATAGTATTCCTTTCCCAGAGTGGTCGCTGTTTGATGTGGAGAAGTATTTTGAGTATGAAGCTGATGTATGTGTAAAGGCAGAGAGGCCATTTTATATCAATACTGCCAGGGGCTGTAGTTTTAATTGCTCTTTCTGCTATCATGTTTTTAAGGACTATAAATTCAGGAGGTACAGTCCTAACTTAGTAGTGCTGGAGATAGAGAAGTTACAGAAGCAGTATAAGATTGACTTCATTACTTTTCATGATGATTTTACTTTTGCTAGCAAGCGAGATGTTAAGGAGTTTTTAAAAGAGCTGGAAGCTTTGAAGGAACCTATAAGGTGGTATGCTGTCTGTAGGGCTGGATTGTTTACTTGGATGGATTTAGGACTACTGCAAGAAATGAAAGAGAAAGGCTGTGTGAGTTTGTCTTTTAGCTTAGAGAATGGCGATAAGGGAATACTGAAACAGATGAATAAAAAGATTTCTGTGAAAGCATTCATGGAACAGGCTGAGACATTGTGGAAAGCAGGTATAATCCCAGGTACTAGTGTGATATTTGGCTATCCTACAGAGACAGAGAAGACGATTAAGAAAACGATAGATGTATGCCGGGAGTGTAATATTTATCCTAGTGTTGGCTATTTGCTTCCTCTTCCAGGTACTGCTGTCTATCAATTTGCTAGAGAGTATGGGTATATAAAAGATGAGGTTAGGTATTTGAATAATATAGGAGATAGGCAGGATATACATATTAATATGACTCAGATGCCTACTAAGGACTTTGTAGCTACTGTTGAGGGAGAATTGGAACAATTAGCAAAGGAGCAGGGACTTGAACTTGATAACTATATTAAAACATCACATTATCAGAAACCGAAGGGAGAAAGGAATATTGGGTGAGAAGCGTAAGGGATGGGTAGTTGCTTATGAAGATGAGAGGAAACAATTAGAAGACTTAGGAGTAAGGCTTGGGCCGTGGGATAGCAGGACAGTTACTTTTGAGAACTGTGAGTTTGATGATGAGGCAATAAAAAGACTGGAGAAACATTGGGGCACTTTTTACTGGGGAATGTATGGAGACTGAAAATATATTCTTTACAGGCATGGATGGCGGATTGTATATTTTCTACAATAATCGCTTTGAATGCGTATTCACCAAACCTGTTTATGGTATCACTTTTAAGAGAGAATATTGTTACTTTGTTGATAAGAGAGAGGAGAAGAGCAGGATACTGAGGTTCAAGGCTGATGTTGGTGAGGATGGGGTATTCAGTTATTCTACAGAGGCTTGGTGCTGTTTAGATGGTTTACCACCTAATGTTCATCAGATAGACTTTGTTGGTGATGACTTGTACATAACCAATCCTGTTGAGAATTGTATTGACGTTTACAGGGAAGAGAGCAAGTGGCATTGGGAGCTGTTGAGGAGGATAATGCCACTTGGTGTGGCTAGTGAAGGCAGGGACAGTGATAACTACGGTCATTTCAACTCTGTATTTAAGAGCAATAGCTATCTGTACATTATGGCTCACATGGATGGGGTGAAGAAGGAAAAGCAGAGCAAGATATTCATAGTAGACAATGAAAATAAAGTGTTTGATATGGGGTTAGTGAGTATCGGGGTCGGCGCTCATAATGTGCTTCTGCATGAAGACCATTTGTATTGGTGTGACAGCATTAGTGGTTGTTTGAAGAGAGATGGGAAAGTGTTTTTTGTTCCAGATAAAAAGAACTGGTGGTTCACTAGGGGACTGGCTATGAACAAGAATCATATCATTATTGGAGGCAGTAGGATAGTTGATAACAGCAAGGAGAGGAAGGTAAGGAATGGTAAGCTGTTTGTCTTTGATTATGAAAGAGAGAAGTTGGTTGGTGATGTTGATGTGGCTAACAGTGGTGGTATTTATGAGGTGAGGTATAGGTATGGGGATTTTGGTATTTCTAACAACTACACGAAAGGAGAATGATGATGGAGTCAAGTATTGATAGAGTCATTTTTCAGTATGTCAAGAGGAGAAGGAATGGTAGGATGGAAAAGAAGGCTATCCTGCTTGCAGTAGCTGATGGTTCTGATAAAATAAAGATTGGTTGGTCTATGTGCCATCCTTCAGAGAAGTCTTTTGATAGGGAGGTTGGTTATTATATAGCTCTTGGTAGAGCGCTGAGTAAAAGCTCTGAAAGACTAAAAGTTCCCCATTCTCTAATGGACTCCTTAGTAACTTTTGGAGAGAAAGCACATAGAAGGCTAACTAAGAAAAAAGACAAAAAGAGTAATGTTATGGAAGCAAAGTTTGTAATGTCACCTGTAGTAGGATAACTATTGTGCTAGACTTTTTATTTATAACTTCTCCTACGCATAGGAGATCTATCCATCCTCCATATTATTTTCTGTACTTGGCTGGTTATCTTGAGAGTAGAGGATGGAAGTGTAAGATAATAGATAGAGCAGATAAGGTACAGGCTAAGGATGCTATTCTGCGTAATCCTGCTAGGTTTGTGGGCTTCAGTTGCTTTACTCCTGACTACGCTGTGGTGATGGATTTGGCTAAGTATACTAGAGCTGTTCAGCCTAAGACCAGTATCTTAGTAGGGAATGCTCATGCAGCAGCTTGTATGGAGGATTTTTATTATGAAGGCAGTCCTATCACTTTTGTTGTTAAGGGAGAAGGAGAGAAAACGCTGAATGATTTAGCTAAAGGTGATGGGACTGCTGTTTCTCCTGAAAAACTAATAAAAGGTTCAGAAATAGCACAACCAGCATATCACTTAATAGATATGAAACCATACAGGAGACCACAACGAGATTTAATAAGGTGGATATACACAAGGTCCATAGCTATCTTCGGAAGCAGAGGTCGTCCTTATAACTGCAAATTTTGTAGTGCTAATATGGTGTGGCAGAGTGGAGGAGAGAAGAAAGTGCGGTATAGGCCAGTGTCTAGTGTGATTTGGGAAATGTGGAACTTGAAAGAGAACTATGGAATGGATTATATTTACTTTCAGGATGATATGTTTGGTGCTAATAAGAAGTGGACGGAGGAGTTCTTCGTCTTAAAGAGCACTAGCAAATGGACAAGCTCCGTGGAAAGCATGCCATATGCTGTTCAGCTTCGAGCTAATCATGCTACTGAAGAGCTAATAAGAGGATTGAAGGAGACTGGTTGTGTGCAAGTGGATATTGGTGTTGAAAGTGGGAGCCAGCGATTGTTAGATCTAATGGATAAGAAGATAACAGTAGAGCAGGTAAAGGAAGCATTTAGTCTAATCAAGAAGTATAAGATGAGGACGTTTGCTAGTTTCATGATTAATCTGCCAACAGAAAGATATACTGATTTAGCTTATAGTGATATACTTGAAATGAATATTGAGCCTGATGGCAGTGTTGTAAGTATAACAACACCATATCCTGGGACTCAGATACATGGGGACTATAAAATAAAACTAGACAAGAAAGATTATTGGAAATACTTAGATGCCAGGAATGATGAGGTGTTCAGGATGTCTGAGCATAAGTTAAATTTCTCCTGGCTGAAGAGGAGTGTGGATAGAGGATATAGAGTCAGGCCAGTTTTTAGGCTGCTAGGTCCTATGAAATGGTGGTATTGGAAGAGGGTTGATTTGAGATACCTCTGGGAATGGCTGAAAATTATTCCGATAGATTTCTTAAAATATTTTTTCTTTTACTTCAGAAATAGGATATAATATAAGTAAGGATTGAGAGAAATATAAGGCACAGGGAGTTCCTCTAAAAATCATTGTTGATAATACTCCCCGCCTTTACAATATAAGGGCATAGGATGTTCCTATAAAATTCGGCTGAGACAATAAATACATCCCGCCCTGTGGGAAAGTAGCTCAGCGGAAGAGCGCCAGATAAATACTCTCCGCATTTAGCATAGAAGAGTTCCTATAAAAAATAGGAGCTGGTGACGCTGGTTCGAATCCAGCCTTTCCCATTAAATTAAGAGGCAAAAGAGGTTCCTATAAAAATTGACTGATAATCAAAATTACCTCTCGCCTCTATACCGAAAGGAGAAAAAATGGAATCAATAATTAGATTGTTTAAGGCTGTTGAGATTAGTTCAAAAAGAACAAAGAAAGTTCCAAAGACTCTTTTGGCTAAAACTATAAAACATGGTTTTGTTTTTTCTCCAGAGGTGGTTTATAATTATAGTGAAAGCGAGCTGAATAGGATAACTGGGATTGTAGCTAAAGAAATTGGTTTAACTTCCAGTCAGATGAATAGCTCTTTTCATAAGTCTTGGCAGAAAATCAAAGAAGCTTCCATCGAGCAATTAGTAATAGAACAGATTATGCATTATATTACGACTTATGGATTTGAACTGTTAGGCTGCTATAACGAAACTACTGTTTATGTTCCTGTCGAGAAGCTAGAGATTCCAGAGCTTGATATTGATAGAATATATCTCACAGTCATTAAGGGATATAAGAAGGAAGAGATAAAAGAAAAAGCTTTGAATATTCTAAAGTCAGGTATAGCTCTTAAAGAGTCTACGATGGATGATTTAGTTGATGTTTTGGAGTACACAGGGCTAAATCTGTCTGATGTTGATATTGTCAAGAACAAGGAAGTGAAAGTAATGCTTTGTGATATTTTTAATCTTTTTCCTTCTGTTCCTGCTGAGTTTCTTAGATATCTAATATACAAGGCTACTGGTAAAACTCTTGTCATAAAAAATGATGGTTTAATAAATAGCATTAGAGAAGGGAATCTTAAAGGTATTGGGACTCTTCTTAGAAGGTACGACTCTGCTTATGGTTATAACAGATTAGCAGAGATCTTTTTAAGATTTAAGCCTTTATTCTTAGCCTTTCGAGTAAGTACTTCTGTTAGACCAATTATAAATAAGATTCGTAGATTAGCTGTTGAGAATCATAAACCTATGCAAGTAGATTATCTTAATAACGTAACAGCTGCAATAAAGCAAGATTTTATTGATGGGCGCTTGTTAGATGAGCATCTAAGTGACGTTAGTATTTTTAGGAAGATACGACTTGCGTATGCTTTGAATTACAGAGTAGGTCATTCTGGTGCTAATATTGTTCCATTCTTATACAGGATTAGGAATGGTAAATCTTTTGCCAAAGAGACTTCTATTGGCAAGTCCAGGATAACAAGGGAAGTGCTGAAAGTTGTGTTGGACTTTATTGCTGATGATTTACGAAGCAGGCTAGAGGGGAAGAAGATTTACATACCAAAGCATATTCAGTATGCTTTGCCTGCTACAGAGAAGCAATTTACTGGATACTATCCATCTGGTACTTGTGTTGCTGTACCAAGGGATATGATCTTTGGTATCCACTGGACTAACACAAGCAGCCATCGAGTTGATCTTGATTTGTCGACAATGGATATGGGAGGGACTAAGTACGGTTGGGATGGTTATTATAGAGATCCTGAAAGAGGAATACTTTTTTCAGGAGACATGACTGATGCCCCAAGTGATGGCGCAACAGAGCTGTTTTATATCAAAAGGCAGGTAGAGACTAAACTATTACTTAATGTAAATTTTTATAACTACGTTCCGGATTGTGAAGTGCCAATGGATATAATTGTAGCTCAGGAACAAGCTTCTAATATGGAACGTAATTACATGGTCAATCCTAATAACATAAAAGCTATTGCAAAGACAAGTATTAAAGACATACAAAAGATATTGGGTCTCGTAGTCTGTACGACAAAAGAATGTAGATTTTACTTCTGTGAGACTAGCATTGGAAGGTCAATTACAGCTAGAGACAATGAATATACTCGGCAGGCTCGGGAGTATCTTTCGTCTTTTTATCAAAACACTATCAGCCTAAGTAAAATGTTGGTTAGAGCGGGTGTTGTGTTGGTAGATAGCAAAGAGAAGGCTGATATTGATTTGTCTCCTGAAGTAATTGAAAAGGACGCGATAATAAAGCTTTTAGTAGGCTAGAAATATGATAGGGCTTATAAAAGCAATCTTGAAGGGAGATAGGTTCATTGTCAACAGTTACAGGCATCGAGCTGTGGAGAGGTTTGCGGCACTGGTTTATCCAGACTTGAAGATAGGAGAGTTTGGCCAGTTGTGGGGTAAGTATCCTCTGAACACCTATAGAGAAATTGAGTATCCAGTTACTAAGGACTGGAAAGCTCTAGAGCGGAGAGTAGTGCTCGTGAATCTCTTCAAGCTCGTTGACCATTTACAAGGCTGCACGGCAGAGTGCGGAGTAGGACAAGGGTTTGCTTCTGCTTACATTTGCGAATGTGTTCAGCTCAGTCCTTATCATGATTCTCACTTTGCTATAGATACCTACGAGGGGCTGTATGCTGATAGAGTATATGAGATGGAGGACAAGTATTGGAAGCAGGGAGATCTTAGCTACAGCTTTGAAGAGGTCAGCAGTAGGCTAGATAACATAGAAGCTACTCAGGGCTTGCTTGAATATGTAAAAGGCAGGATACCAGAGGCTTTTAAGCAGCTAGATCCTGAGGAAGAGTATCGTTTTGTTCACATAGATGTTGATCTTGCGGAGCCTACAGCAGACTCTCTTGATTATTTTTATCCAAGGATGGTTGAAGGTGGTATTATCCTCTTTGATGATTATGGCTATGAACAATGTCCTGGTGCCAGGTATGAGATAAACGAGTTCTTTAGGAATTTTGATGCTGAAGAGGGAGTGGTAGAGCTGCCTACAGGACAAGCGTTCATGGTGAAGAGATGATTAAACCATTTGTAGAACGCAGTGCTACTAGAGATAATGTCAAGACGAAGATAATCTGTTATGACACTACTAGAATATGTGAGATATGCAAAGGTGTAATATTCAAAAAATTACAGAAGGAAATAGATTTGAAAAGGAAAAGGCTGTTGAGCAAGATAGTTGTCTGGGATGAAAGGTTGACCTGTTGTGGTGATTGTAGATATCGCAGACTAAAAAGATTTAATGATAATGACAGTATGGATGAAGGAGAATTAGTATATGACTGAGAAGGAGTTCAGTAATCCTGTTGAAGTCTATGAAGTGATGGAGCTTTTTATAAATGCTCGTAACAAGAAGGATGCCAGTGCTGCTATCGATAAAATGATAAAGGAGGGAGATAGGATAGAGTATATAAGAGGGATCAGTGGAGGATACTCTGCTAGAATAAGGACTTTGCGATTGAGAGATGGATAGAAAAAAGAAACTACACATACACTCTGATAATTCCAGGTTCTGCGGTAGCGAGAACATGCCTGGATTGTTCCTCAATGACCCTATTGTGAACAGTCACTTTGATGTTACCTTCAGCTACCGCTACTCACCAGAATATGAAAAAGGACTAGAGGAGTGGATTGGTAAGGACAAGAGATGTATTCCTCTCAATTTTCCTTTCACTAATTTTCTGTGTAAAAAAAGAGAGTCTTTAGGCAGATGGATTATGGCACTGGGATATCCCGGCCAGTTGTTGGAGATTGATAGACTTCATTCTCTATTCAGGTATCTAGAACCTGATATAGTACATTGTAACAACGGAGGTTATCCTGGTGCCTCCACTGTCAATTCTGCTGCCATAGCTGCTGGCTTGCTTGGCATTCCTGTTACCTACATGGCGAATGGTCCTTATAGGAAGAGATGGTGGGAGTTTCCACTTGCCTGGCTGCTTGATGAATATGTAACCAAGTTTGTGTCTGCGTGGGATAGGGATTGCTTTTTTAGAAAAGAGGACAATTGGGTAGTAATACCAAATACAGTAGCTCCTAGAGAAATAAAAGTAGATAAAGAAGCAGTGAGAAGAGCATTTTTAGTAAAAGAAGATGAGCTGTTGTTTCTCTCTCTCGGAGTTATGGAAGAGCGAAAAGGTCATCATATACTGATAGATGCTTGGAAGGAGCTATTTCAATATAAAGAAAAAGCTGATGCAACTTTGATAGTGGCTGGTGAGGGTAGTGCTTTATATTGTTTAAAACTTATACAACAGAGGGATGTGTTAGAAGATAGTCATCGTTTAAAGGCCTGGATTTATAATCTTGATTCTTCTTTCGTCCCCATTAAAGTTAATGCTTATGACTTGATAAATGCTTGTGATGTTCTAGTGCTTCCAAGCTTGTATGATGAAGACTTTCCTAATGCGTTGCTAATTGCTATTATGATGGGGAAGCCTGTTATAGCTAGTGAGCTTGTTGGTATTCCTGACATTGTATTAACTCATTGGGATGGATTGCTTACAAGATCCGGAGATAGTAACAGCTTAAAGTGCGCTATTGAGGCTATGATAGAGGATAAAGAAGGAAGAGAGAATATGGGTAGAAATGCGGCAGAAGCTTTCAGAGACAGATTTAGTAGGGACATAGTAATGAAAAAGTATGTTAGCTTATGGAAGGAGCTGACATGAATTCAGTTGTAGTAGCCATTGTGCTGAAGACATTTTTAGGGCTATGTACTATAGGTCTAGAAGTTCCTGATATATACAAGACTGAGTTTACCGCTATGTCTCGTATGGCTCCTATTATGATGGGGAATGTTAGCTTCCTAGTTACTCATTATGAAGCCCTGCCTTATGTTCCGAAATACTACTTTATTCATGGCCTTTATGATAATAAGCTGTTAGGAGTTATTCGGTGGCGACCTTCGGTTGATTCGATGGTCTGTTGGGTGGTGAAAGACTGGAAATTGATAGAGGCTACAAAAGAAGAGTTTGAAATGTTCTTAAGGAGAAGCAGGTGGGAGAAAATATAAAGAAACCACTAGTTCATATAATAATGCCGACCTACAATAGGGTGGATTATGTTGGGCAGGCTATAAATGCAGTAAAGAATCAAAGTTACAAGAACTGGAAGTTGTACATAGTGGATGACTGCTCTATTGACGGGACTTGGCAAGTGCTAGCGAGCCATTCCCATACAGATAACAGAATACAATGTTTTAGGACTGGTAGACAGAGTGGTAGTCCTGTAGAGCCTAGGAACATAGCATTTGAAAATATAGTGGCTAATGAGGGTGATTTAGTGGCTTTTTTGGATTCGGATGACTATTGGCATCAATGGAAGTTAGATACCCAGATTGCTTCGATGATTGATCCTGTTGTCAATCTCAGCTATCATGATATGATGATTATCTATGAAACTAAATTTAGTTCTGAGGAGAGTAGGACTGAGCAGTGGAGCCGTACTGCGACTCCCTATGAAGGGGATTGCTTTCGGCTATTGTTGAGGAAGAATTTCATACCTACCTCTTCTGTCATAGCAAGGTACGGCGCCCTGAAACACTACTGGCCTATGGACAGTAGGCTACTAATTAATCATGATTGGGACTTGTGGTTGAAGATAGCTGCCAAGTTTCCTATAAAGTATGTGAATGAGGTACTGGGTTGTTTGTCTGTACCCTACGGAGAATCTGTTATTAAGGATAGACATAGAAGAAGGGCAGAGTGTAGAACAGTGGTGCGGCGTTGGAAACCTCATGTAGACAGCATTTGGTACAGGCGTATTCTGCTCTACTATTATTTGATGGAAGTGATTGATGTGTTGCCTCAGTGGCTACAGAAGTTTATCAGGAAATGGTGGTATTCTCAGGATAAGTATAAGTGAGGAAGAAGAATGAATATCATAGTCAAAATGAAGTTCGGTTCTCATCTTTATGGGACTGATAGTGAGGACTCCGATTTAGATTACAAGGGAGTCTTTCTTCCTTCTAAAGGAGAAATCTTGCTAGGTAGGATTCCTAAAAGCTACAGCAATTCGACTAAAAAGGGAAATGAAGAACGGAACACTTCTGATGACATTGATACAGAGATATATTCCTTGCATTTTAAGAAGTTGGAACAAAGCCCACTCCACAATGCGTATAGCGAAGGGACATTGATGGAATATATGCTAAAATAAAACATAAATGAAACCGACCTGTGGAGTGGGTTTTTAAAATGCTGATTAGATATGAAAAGACTTAAAATTCCTAAAAGAGTGAAGTTCAGATGGTGGTTACATAGGTGTGAAGGCAAGATTCATAGATTCTTAAGGAGTTGTGGTATTCCTTTTTGTCAAGGATATGAAGAGCCTTGCTGGAGAAAAGGGAAGAGTAGGAGACAGAGAACAGCTTATGTTGATGACGAAAGGAATTGGATTTTTATGTGTGATAGATGCGCGCAATTTAATGCTGAGTATTGGAATGAAATGTGGAATGACTATTATTCTCAAGTAATGTGATGGAGGATAAAATGAAACCTAAAGTCTATTGGGCAGGACCACTGTTTAGTGATGCTGAAAGAGAATGGAATGAAAAACAGGTTAGTAGACTGGAAGCATTAGGTTATGAGGTCTACTTACCTCAGAGAGACACAGAGCAGCAAGCTACGGCTAATGACATATATTTACAGGACAAGATAGGAGTGGATTGTAGTGATATAGTAGTTGCTGTTTGTGATGGTGCTGATATGGATAGTGGTACTGCTTGGGAATGTGGCTATGCTAAAGGAAAGGATAAAAAGGTATTCACGCTAAGAACAGATTTTAGAAAGTTAGGAGAGAAGCCAGGAGAACAGATTAATCTTATGATAAGCCAATCAGCAGATCAAAATTGCGTTTCACTAGAACAAGTGATTGGCTTATTGAAACTGCTGTATGGGTAGAAAAGGAGGGAAAGTGTTTGATATAAAGTCAATAGTTCCAGAAGGAAAGTCAGGTGATTGGAAGGTAGAGAAGTTCACTGTTTCTGAAGAAGAAGCTAGGTTTAATAATGCTAGAGCGATGTTCTCATTTAGTAGTAGAGGGAGATTTATTGAAGCTGGAGAATATACTAGACTTATGAAAGAGAACACTGTTGTAATGTCAGATACTCCTGCTGAACTGGATGATCATAGATGGTTCATTTCTCATGCTCATGGAAATGTTTTAATTAATGGGCTAGGATTAGGTGTAGTTGTTCAAGGACTTCTAGATTAATAATCATAAAGTTGAGAGGATAGTAGTTAATGAGATTTCTAAAGATGTCATTGACCTAGTAGCGCCTAACTTTCAATACGAAAGGTTGACCATCAACCATGCTGATGCCTTTACTTGGAAACCATCTAATGGGATTAGATTCAATGCTGTATGGCATGATATATGGAATTATATTTGTGAGACTAATTTGAAGGATATGAAAAGACTTCACAAACGTTATGGTCATTGGCTACAGCAACCTGCATTTCAAGGCTCTTGGTGTAGAGAGGAATGTGAGAGATGAAACCTGTTATCATAGCAGAAATCGGAATTAACCATAATGGTGATATCCCAACTGCTAAACTGATGATATTGTCTGCTAAGAACATGGGAGCTGATGTAGCCAAGTTCCAGCTCTACGATCCCGAAGTTCTACTCAACAAAGACGACTTCTCTAGAAGAGACTGGGAAATAATAAAGCAGGCAAAACTAGAAAAGGACCAAGTCTGGGAGTTGAGCGAGTACTGTAAGGATGTAGGGATAGAGTTTATGGCTAGCGCCTTTGATGATGAGCGGCTAGGCTGGTTGGAGCACCTAAATGTCAAAAGGCATAAGATAGCGGCTAGAACAATGGAGCACACAGAGTATGTTAAAAAGGTAATCAATACAGGGAAACCGATAATAGCGAGCACTAGTAGCTTTTATGCTTCTATAGGGGGAGCTTATATAGCTCTAGCTCAATGTAGACAGAAAGTGAGTTTTCTCTACTGTGTTTCCAATTACCCTACAGAGCTAAAGGAATTAGAGTTCTATCAACTAATGTTTTCTAAGAATGAGGAAGGCTGGAATGATTATGATGGTTTCTCCGACCATACTATAGGTACTGCTGCTGCTATGGTAGCTATCTCTCTAGGAGCAACGATAATAGAGAAGCACTTCACTTTTAACAGGATGGCTGATGGTCCTGATCACAAATGTTCCATGACTCCTGGCGAGCTTCTTGATATCTGCAACTTCAGAGACAGATTTAGTGAGATGAGGGTGTATGAGTCTTTCTGATTTTTATGTAAAGATTAAGGACAGGTTGATTCAGTATTTGTAATGACTGGTAATAGTAATGAAAAGAAAATAGAAAACATGAACTTAGACAGGTATTTAGAAATCTGACAATGCCTAGTAAAATAAATGTAGACGAGTTGGTGTTGGCTATTACTAGGAGGGAGGCTTCCCCATTTGAGACCTATCTCTTTATGGATGAATTTCTGTGGAGAGCCACTTATGACTTCCTTTGGTATGATGAGAGCAGAGAGGAGCATCAGGAGGCT
>Ga0180438_10007500_pt1 | contig 14192 bp, 17 predicted proteins | sample SS_ome_12_FD_132455 | JGI IMG/M metagenome (GOLD analysis project Ga0180438, IMG submission 132455) | Hypersaline lake sediment archaeal communities from the Salton Sea, California, USA - SS_3_D_2 metaG | ecosystem: Environmental > Aquatic > Non-marine Saline and Alkaline > Hypersaline >... | reverse complement strand
CTTCTACTGCAGCCACATGGACGAGGAACACCAGGACTCACACTGGGAGGAGCGCGAAGATGAACCCGAGACGGCAGAAACTGATGGAGAGATGGCGCGAGTCTCTGGCGTCCCATACCCCGTTGCAGTGGCCTCGATCAACAGAACAGGAGCAAAACTCGATGACTGACGAACTACCCGGGGGCTCCACGCCCTCACAGTACGCACTGCCGGACGGTGCAGCTGAGCTGCAGGACCTGATCGAATACCGGGACATGAACTTCGCCCTGGGCAACATCTTCAAGGCCGTCTACCGCATGGGATCCTGCAGCCACTCGAACGCGGCCAGGGACCTGCGCAAGATCATCTGGTTCGCCAACCGCGAGCTGGCGCGCCATGAGATCGCACAGCGCGAGGAAGAGATCAAGAGCCGGCAGCAGGAGATGTTCGAGGACTTCCACCGGGGCATCGTTGATCCGAACGACCACCGTGACGTGGGCCCGAGCGAGTTCTACAAGGGCGTGCAGTACCCGTGGCCTGTAGCACCGGAGACGGACTGATGTGCTCGCCTATGCCACACTTTCCACCCCCGCCAGGGGGCTACCCTCGCGGGCCCAAGCCATGGACGCTCTGGCAGCGGTTCCTGAACTGGCTGCTGAAGAGGCTCGACCGGCTATGATCATACCCATGAGCCAGGACCTCGGCATCGGGCTGCTGCAGACAGCAGCTTGGTGCTGGGTCATCCGGCTCCTGGTCATGCGGATGGAGAACCCATACGATGACGACGACTTCGATTAAATCACCATGCAGTGTCACCGACTGTCTCATGAACGACGACTGGGGGCACTGCGAAACATGCGGGAGAACACGCGATGACATCGCCAACTGGATCAACCTGGGGCCTAAAGAGCGTGGTGCTCGGGCTCGCGCTGCTAAGCAGCGGCTGCACGACCGTCGTCGTTACCAATCCGGTGGTGAACTTTGATGTCCATGTGGCCCCGCTTCCGATTCCCCCCTATCAACCTATGGAACGCCCCTCCGAGCCCGGAGACGCTCCACTCATTCTACTACCAGAGGAACTGCATTGATGCTACCGACTCAATACCAAGAATTCATCGCTCTCAGCCGCTACGCACGGTGGATGCCAGAGGACGTACGACGGGAGAACTGGCGAGAGACGGTGCGCCGCTACGTGTACTACTGGCTCGAAAAGGGATACATCTCCCAGGCTGAGGCAGACGAACTCGAAGAGGCCATCTACAACCTGTGGGTCATGCCGTCCATGCGCGCGCTGATGACTGCCGGCGAAGCTCTCGACCGCGACAACGTGGCCGGCTTCAACTGTTCGTACTCGGCCGTCGAGGGAGGCGGGGAGTCCCTGGCTGTGCTGACCGAAGAGATGCGCGAGCTGGGCATGACCGAGCCAGTGACCATCCACGTAAGCCACCCGGTCGACTTCGACGAGATCATGTACGTGCTGCTGTGCGGTACCGGCGTCGGCTTCTCGGTCGAGCGACAGTTCACCAACCAGCTGCCGATCATCGGCCACAAGACGCCGCGGTCGATCTACGCACGCAACCAGGAGAACTACCCTGGCGTGGAGAAGGACGAGCTGAGCACGTTCTCTCGCAAGACCAACACCGTCTACGTGGCGGACAGCAAGTACGGCTGGGCGAGCGCGCTCAGGATAATGATCGTGGAGTTGTACAATGGCAACTTTGATGTCCAGTGGGACGTATCCAAGGTGCGACCGAAGGGTTCTCCTCTCAAGACTTTCGGAGGGCGTGCATCAGGTCCTGAACCGCTCGTGGAGCTGTTCGAGTTTATGGGACCACTGTTCAAAGAGGCCGAAGGTCGTCGCCTCAATTCCATCGAGTGTCACGATCTCGTGTGTAAGATCGCGGACATCGTAGTCGTGGGCGGTGTGCGGCGTTCTGCGCTGATCTCACTGTCGAACCTGAGCGACCAGCGCATGGCAAAGGCCAAGTCCGGCAACTGGTGGGAGACCGAGCCGCAGCGTGCGCTGGCCAACAACAGCATCGCATTCACCGAGACCCCGGACGTGGGCTCCTGGATGCGCGAGTGGAGCAACATCTATGAATCTTTCAGTGGAGAGCGTGGCACGTTTAGTCGTCCGGCTGCTCAGAGAACTGCCGCAAGGAACGGTCGTCGAGATCCCAACCAGGATTTCGGAACGAATCCTTGTTCAGAGATCATCCTGCGTTCCAAACAGTTTTGTAATCTCTCGGAAGTCGTGGTTCGGGCTGATGACGACTACGGGTCACTTCGGGACAAGGTTCGGATTGCAACGATTCTTGGAACGCTACAGGCGACCCTCACCGACTTCAAATACCTGCGGCCGATCTGGAAGAAGAACACCGAAGAGGAGGCTCTTCTCGGGGTGTCGCTCACAGGGATCATGGACAATCCGTATCTGTCGGGACAGAAGCCGACCGACCTGCAACGATGGCTTGAGGAGCTGAGAGACTATGCGATCGCGATCAACAAGAAATGGGCGAAGAAACTCGGCATCAACCAATCGGCAGCGATTACGTGCGTCAAGCCGTCCGGCACGGTGTCGCAGCTGGTGGATGCTTCGTCTGGTATCCATCCTCGACACAATCCGTACTACATCAGGACTGTCAGGGCGGACGCAAAAGATCCGCTCACCCGCTACATGCAGGACGCGGGATTCCCATGGGAGTGGGCGATCGGCAAGGAGGGGAACACGGTCGTATTCTCGTTTCCTGTCAAGTCGCCAGAGAATGCCGTATTCCGTATGGATCGCTCTGCGATAGAGCAGCTGGAGCACTGGCTGCTGTACGCGCGTCACTGGTGTGAGCACAAGCCCTCGATCACGGTCTACGTCAAGGACCACGAGTGGCCGGAGGTTGGCGCCTGGATGTGGGAGCACTTCGAGGAGGTGAGCGGTGTGTCTGTTCTGCCGTTCGACGGTGGCACCTACCAGCAGGCACCGTATCAGGACTGCACCAAGGAGGAGTACGAGATTGCCCTGGCCAAGATGCCGACAGACGTCGACTGGTCCAAGCTGGGCGCGTACGAGACTGAGGACCGCACGACCAGCAGCCAGACGATGGCCTGCGTCGGTGGTGCGTGTGAGATCGTGGACGTGGAGGGATAAGATGGCACTGTCACGTAGGCGGTTTCAGACCGCAGAGCTGATGCAGAAGGCTGTGGACGAGTATTTCCTGCAGCTTGAGTACGACCTGAAGACGGGAGAGGAGAAGGAGAACCCGAAGCCGCCTACGATGACAGGTCTCGCACGCTACCTTGGGTTCTCGAAGGTGGAGAGCTTGCGCAACTACGAGAACTACCCGGACCAGGACTTCCAGTGGGTGATCAACGACGCGCGTATGCGGGTCATGGAGGCGTACGAGGAGAAGCTGCACACCAACTCCTCGGCCGGCGCCAAGTTCGCGTTGAGCAACATGGACCGTGACGCCTGGAAGGAGCGCAGCGAGCAGGTGGTCGACGTCACCAACAGGCTGGAGACCAAGGAAGACAAGAAGACGGCCCTGGCCAAGATCCGCGCGCAGAAGGAGGCGCGCATTGGCCAGACGATCGAACTGGAGAAAGAGCCCGACAAGGAGAACTCATGGATCTGATTCAGAAGCTGGCGATCGCGGAGAAGGCGATCGAGGCAGGACACGACGCTCGCTTGTTCGACATCGTCCACGACATCATCAACACCCACTACGACGAGCTGAACGCGGAAGAGATCGCGATCCTGCTAGACATGACTGGTGTGGGCCATGAGATCTGGGACCCGTTCCCAGGTCCCCAGGTCCAGGCCCTGGAGTGCAAGGCCGATGAGCTGTTCTACGGCGGTGCGGCCGGCGGCGGCAAGTCGGACCTGCTCATCGGGCTGTCACTGACCCGGCACCAGCACACGATCATCTACCGGCGTGAGGCGACGCAGCTGGTGGGCATCCTGCAGCGCATGAGCCAGATCATCGGCGACCGCAAGGGGTACAACGGACAGGACAAGGTCTGGCGGTACGAGGACAAGCTGATCGAATTCGGCGCCGTGAAGGACTCGGGCTCGGAGGAGAAGTACCAGGGACGTCCGCACGACCTGAAGGGGTTCGACGAGATCACTCACTTCATCGAGTTCCAGTACAACTTCCTCAACGGCTGGAAGCGATCGGCTGATCCGAAGCAGCGCGTGCGTACCGTGGCCACGGGGAACCCACCAACCCGGCCGGAGGGCCTGTGGGTCAAGAAGTATTGGGGCCCCTGGCTGGACCGCAACAACCCGCTGTACGGCAAGGTCGAGCCCGGGGAGCTGGCGTATTACTTCCGAAATGACGCCGGAGAGATGACATTCCTGCGTGAATGCGAACCACAGAAGGACGAGGACGGCGAGGAGATCATCCCGCGATCCCTGACATTCATTCCATCGAGGGTGGAGGACAACCCGGTCTACATGGCAACAGGATACAAACAGCAGCTGCAGTCGCTGCCAGAGCCTTTGCGCTCACAGATGCTGAAGGGTGACTTCGAAGCCTTCAGTGACGATGACCCGATGCAGGTCATCCCGACCAACTGGATCATCGCAGCACAGCGCAGGTGGGAGGACAAGAAGACTAAGGAGGAGAAGGGCCAGATGCTGGCGATGGGCGTAGACCCGGCGCGCGGAGGCATGGACAACACGGTCATCGCGAAGAAGTACGAGAAGCTGTGGTTCCCGGAGCTGAAGCTCTACCCTGGCGGCGCTACGCCGGACGGCCCGACCACCGTCAGCCTGATCGTGGCCGAGCGCCAGGACGACTGCCCGGTGGTGACAGACATCATCGGCATCGGCTCCTCGGTCGTGGACATCGGGAGCATGCAGGGCCTGCACATGGTTGGCTGGAACAACGCAGAGGGATCGCCGGGCATCATCGACGGGCTACGGTTCAAGAACAAGCGGTCGTGGGTCTACTGGAACTTCAGGGTGATGCTCGATCCGGCCAACGAGACCGGCATCGCGCTGCCCCTGGACGACGATCTCCTGGCCGAGCTGGCCGCCCACAAGTTCATCATGACCCCTGGCGGCATCCAGGTACTTCCGAAGGAGAAGGTCAAGGAGCTGATCGGCCGATCGCCTGACCGGGCGGACGCCGTGGTCATGGCCAGCGTCGACGTGCAGAGCCGGGGCAACTACCAGCCGAAGGGCAAGCCCTCGAAGTGGGTCAAGGACGGAATCGACATGACGATCCCCGACGACTACAACCCTTACGAATGATTCTTATTGACAGATACGAATGATTCACGTTATCTTCAGGTGAACGTAGGGGGAAATTCCATGCCGATCAAACCGAAACAGGCCATGGGCGGGGCTGCGTTCCGCCAGGGCGTAAAACAAGCGGGGCAGGCCCGACTGAAAGAGGCCTACCGCGGCGGCACGGAGTATTCCGAACTCCCAGGTGGCACTACCTACAACGCCCGGGGGCAGAAGGAGCAGCTTACCCGGCAGGGCCTTGTAACGCGACAGGTTACAGAGGAGTGGCGGAAGTGGAGCAACGCTGACGGCATGCACAACCCAGGCATGAAGGAGCCCCAGAAGTACCGCTACTCGGTCGAGTATGACAAGGGCTGGGACGACTACAACAAGGCGATGCGCGAGATGCGGCATCGTGTTTCTTCTGGTGTACGAGGCCGCAGGGCTGCAGAGAAGCAGGCCAAGACTTCCAAGTTTGGCGCCCCTGGCGCCTCTGGAAGCAGGACCGCGACGCTCATCGCCAGAGCATTCGACGACGAGGAGAAATACTGATGTGCATTGGTGGCACCCCGAAAGCACCTCCGCCCCCGCCCATGCCGGCTGCCCCGCCGCCTGACCCCAAGCCGGTCGGCGAAGGTGTGAAGGAGACCAGGGCACAGGACAAGCAGAAGGCCGCGTACCTCGCCAGCCAGGGCAAGCGCAAGGACTCTGGCAGCGCCGCCGCGGGCCTGCTGACCCCGGCCTCGACCAGCCAGACGCAAGGGACCCTGATCGGTGGCTGACATTGACGTCCGCACCCGGTTGAACCGTCGCTTCTCAGATCTTGAGAAGGACCGGTCCAGTTACATCGACCACTGGAAGGAGTTGCAGGACTTCATCCTGCCTCGCCGTGGCCGGTTCCTGGACACCGATCGCAACGACGGTTCGAAGAAGCACACCAAGCAGTTGGACAACAGTGCCACCCTGGCCGCCAGAACCCTGGCGTCCGGTATGATGGCCGGTTTGACGTCCCCTGCTCGGCCGTGGTTCAAGCTGGACGCGCCTGACCCTGGCCTGAAGCAGTACCGCCCGGTGAAGGAATGGCTACACGCTGTGGAGCTGCGGCTGCGTGAGATCTTCGCGCGGTCCAACCTGTACAACACGCTGCACAACGTCTACAAGGAGATCGGTGTATTCGGAACGGCGCCTGCGCTGTTCGCCTCACACTTCGAGGAGGTCGTTCGAGGCTACCCGATCACGGTTGGCTCGTATGCCCTTGGCCTTGGCTCGGACCTGACGGTCGACACGCTATATCGGGACATCCCGATGACGGCCAAGATGGTGTACCAGAAGTTCGGCAAGGACCGTGTGTCCCTGTCGATCAAGAATGCCATCGACAATCATAACTACAACCAGCCGGTTGTGGTTCGCCACTGCATCGAACCGAACCTCGATGACATCGGCTATGACGGCCCGGAGATGGCCTTCGTACAAGACGCACCGTGGCGTTCGATTTACTGGGAGAAGAAGGGCGACATGGACACGTCGCCGCTGCTGGAAGTACGAGGCTACAACAGCCAGCCGTTCATGGCCCCGCGCTGGGACGTCAACGGCACTGACACGTACGGCAGTTCCCCGGGCATGGAGGCGCTCGGCGATACCATCCAGCTGCAGACGATGCAGCGGTGGAAAGGTGAGGGCATTCACAAGCAGGTACGGCCGCCCATGATCGCGCCGACTGCACTGCGCAACGCGCACAAGACAACCGTCCCTGGCGGCGTCACGTACTACGACGGCCAGCAGGGCATGCGCGGGTTCGAGCCCGCGTTCCAGGTGAACTTCCAGTTGCAGTTCCTACTGGAGGACATCAAGGACACCAAGGATAGGATCAGCCGCGCCTTCTACGAGGACCTGTTCCTCATGCTGGCACGCTCCGATCGCCGCGAGATCACCGCTCGCGAGATCGAAGAGCGCCATGAGGAAAAGCTGATCATGCTCGGCCCGGTGCTGGAGCGCCTGGAAGACGAGCTGCTGGATCCTCTGATCGATCGCGTGTTCAACATCGCACTGGCCAACGAGATCATCCCGCCTCCTCCGCAGGAGATGCAGGACGGGGAGATCAAGGTAGAGTACATCTCCATCCTGGCCCAGGCACAGAAGGCCGTTGCCATCAACAGCCTGGAGCGCACTGCACAGTTCGTCGGTGGACTGGCAAACATCCAGGCGGCCGGCGGCGGGCCTGCCCAGGTCGTGGACAAGGTCGACTTCGACCGCATGGTTGAGGACTACGGCCAGTCGATCGGCATCAGTCCGCTGATCCTTCGCGACCAGAAGGACGTCGATGCCGGCCGCGAGGAGCAGGCCAAGAAGGCAGAGCAGGCGCAGCAGATGGCCATGGCCGAGCAGGCTTCGAAGATGGCCAAGAATGTCGGCAGCATCCCGACTGACGAAGGCTCTATCGGCGGCAACATCATGGATCAGGTCACCGGAGCCGGCGGCACTCCTAACGTAGGTCAGGGATGATCAAATCGAAGCGACAGCTACAGGCCATCATGAAGACGGCCGATGGGCGTGAGTGGATGTGGGACCATCTGGCACGCTGCAACGTGTTTGCTCAGACGTACACGAGCGATACGCACGACACAGCGTTCAACGAAGGGCGCCGGTCGATCGGGCTGAGGCTACTGGCGGATCTGCAGGAGCATGTGTTCACGCAGTACCAGCAGATGGAAGCCGAGGCGATGGCACGACTGGAAGACGAAAACGACAAGGTGGAGAACGATGTTTCTGAAACTGATTGAAGATTTCGAGCGGAAACTTTTCAACGAAGAACCGGGTGGCGAGGGTGAAGCTGCTCCTGCCGGCGGAGGTTCGTTGATTGGCGATGCTGGAGAGACCGGTGCCGAGGGTGAAGGCGATCCGGGGAATGCTGAAGGTGCTGGCGACGCGGCAGCTGCTGGAGGCGAGAAGCCCGCAGAGGGCGAGGAGAAACCTTCAGGCGAAGGTGAAGGCGAAGGCGAAGGTGAGGGCGAGGGTAAACCGGAAGGGGCACCCGAGCAGTACGAGGCGTTCAAGGTACCCGAGGGGTATGTTGTAGACGAGAATGCCCTGGGCGAGTTCCACGAGTATGCGAAGGGTAAGAACCTGACGCAGGAGCAAGCACAGGAGCTGATCGACTTCCATGCTTCGAACGTCCAGAAGATCTTCGACGAGCAGAGCCGAGCCTGGGAAGACACGAGGAAGGGCTGGGTCGACTCATCCAAGGGCGACCAGGAGTTCGGCGGGCAGATGTTCCAGGAGAACATGAAGCACGTCGCAACTGCCGTGAACAAGTTCGGCACCCCCGAGCTGAAGCAGGCCTTGAACGAGACTGGTCTCGGGGATCACCCTGAGATGGTTCGCTTCTTCTACCGCGTAGGCAAGCTGGCTGGTGAGGGGGAATTCCACACCGGCCATGGCGGCGGCTCTGGTGAGCGCGACGCTGCCAAAACCCTTTACCCTGACATGAACTGATACAGGAGTTTCACAGATGGCTACCATCGGTAACAACAACCCGACGTACGCTGACGTCGCGAAGCGCCTCGACCCGAACGGTAAGGTCGAGACGATCGTTGAAATGCTCAACGAGGACAACGAAGTCCTGAACGACGCCACCGTCATCGAGGGCAACCTTCCCACCGGTCACCGCACCACCGTCCGTACCGGTCTCCCGACCGCAACGTGGCGCAAGCTGAACTATGGTGTCGCCAAGTCGAAGTCCCAGACCGCGCAGGTCCAGGACTCGTGCGGCATGCTGGAGGCCTACGCCGAGGTCGACAAGGCCCTGGCTGACCTCAACGGCAACACCTCGGCTTTCCGTCTCTCGGAAGACCGCGCATTCCTGGAAGCAATGAACCAGGAGATGGCCACCACGCTCTTCTACGGCGACACCGATGTCGACCCGGAGAAGTTCATGGGCCTGACCCCGCGCTACGACGACACGTCCGCGCAGAACGCAGTCAACCTGATCAACGGCGGCGGCGCGGCTGGTCAGACCGACTGTACGTCGATCTGGCTCATCAACTGGGACCCGAACACCTGCCACCTCTTCTACCCGAAAGGTTCGAAGGCCGGCTGGCAGCACAAGGACCTGGGCGAAGAGACGCTGACCGACGCGGCCGGCGGCTACTACCAGGGCTACCGCACCCACTACAAGTGGGACCTGGGTCTGACCCTGCGCGACTGGCGCTACGTGGTCCGCATCCACAGCATCGACACCAGCACGCTGGTGAAAGACGCTGCCTCGGGCGCTGACCTCGTCGACCTCCTGATCCAGGCACTGGAGCAGGTCAAGGGTATGCGTGGCCGTACGGTGTTCTACGCGAACCGCACGATCACCTCGTATCTGCGTCGCCAGATCCTGAACGTCACTAACGTCCGTCTGAGCATGGACGAGGTCTACGGCAAGAAGTCGGTAACGGTGGACGGTGTTCCGATCCGCAAGACCGACGCTCTGCTGAACACCGAGACGTCGCTCAACACCTGACCGTGATTCCCTCCCCTTCGGGGGAGGGGCATTCGTCATTCTAGAACACAGATTAGGAGATCCATTATGATCCTCGACAAGGAACTTGAATTCAGCGACGGTCAGGCAATCACCGCTACCGCCGTTTCAACCAACGTCATCGACCTCGGCCAGACTGTCGACGTCGCCCCCGGCGTTCCCCTGAAGATCCGCCTCCAGATCGACGAGGCCTTCGACAACCTGACGAGCCTGAACGTGGCTGTCCAGACCGACACCGTCGAGAACTTTGCATCGGAAACGGTCCTGTTCTCGAAGGACATCGTCCTGGCAGACCTCGTTGCCGGTGCTGACTTCGACCTGGGCATCCTGCCCGAAGGTTGCCAGCAGTACCTGCGCCTCGACTACACCGTCACGGGCACTAACCCGTCGGCCGGCTCGGTCTCGGCCTTCATCGAAGTGTATCAGGCGCCGGAAGGCGACATCACCGGCATCCCCGGTAACCTCTGATCGCTGAGTAAGTGAAACATGGCCCGCATCCCCCGGCTTCGGCTGGGGGCTTGCGGGTCCTTTTGGGGAAGAATATGGGTATCAAGGTAGTCGCCACACGACGTGGATATTACGGTCAACTCTTGGAGCCGGGTCATCTGTTCGAGATCCCGGAAGAGAAGTTCTTCAACGAGAAGTGGATGAAGAAGTTCGACGACAAGAAGGACAAGGCAAAGCGGGCACCGTCGCGCAGGAACCGCAAAGTCTCGAAGGTAATTGAGCGCAACCCTGAGACGCTTACGGAGGCAGCAGAGGATCAGATCCCTGCACCAGAAGACTGGGTAGATTGAGGAGCTAACGCATGGCCACCAAAGTCGAGATCGTCAACATGGCTCTGTCGAGCTTGGGCTCCAAACAGACCATCCAGGACATCGACAGTGATCAGAGCGTGGAGTCCAGGACTGCCAGCCTCCACTACGAGAGTGCGCTGAAGACTGCGCTCGGGTTCAACGCCACACCCTGGTCGTTTGCCACGACCTGGGCAACGAGCGCGCTGCTGTCTGATGATCCGCCGGGCGACTGGTCGTACATGTACGCCATGCCGGCTGACGCAGTCAGGATCATCGAAATCATCGACACCCTCGACTCCCGTAGGAACCGCCCGGCGAAGTACACCAAGGCGAACTACGAGGGCCAGTTGGTGCTCCTCACCGACACAGAGTCGCCTGTGTGGCGCTATGTGTTCCTCAATGACACCCCGGCAACGTACACCCCTGAATTCGTAGACGCCTTAGCTGCGCAGCTGGCGATGCGGATGGCCATGCCGCTTACCAGGAAACGCGAGCTTCGGGAAGCAGCAAGGGTTGAGTATGCCAATCTAATCAACATCGCCAGCGCGGCTGACGCCAACGAGCAGACGGTGAACGAAGAGCCGGACTACATGGCGCCGTGGTTCGAGGATCGCGGCTACGATCAGTCGTCGCGCCGCTTCTTGTACACCGACGCGGATGGCAACATCCAGGAGTTCGAAGGTAGCCTCTGATGAAAGTAGGCCAGCCCTCCTTCACCTCCGGCGAGATAGATCCTGCGCTGCATGCGCGGGCTGACCTCGGTCTGTACAAGACCGCACTGGAGACGTGCTACAACTACATCATCATGTCGCAGGGCGGCGCCCGTAACAGGCCCGGCACTGCGTACAAGGGCACCACCAAGGGTAGCGCCCAGACAAAGCTGGTGCCGTTCGTCTACAACTCTGACGACTCGTACCTGCTGGAGTTCACGGCCAACCGGATGCGCGTGTACCGCAACGGTGCGCAAGTCAGCCTGGGAGCCACTCCCGCCGCCTGGGTGACAGCCACGGCGTACGCGAACGGTGACCACGTCTCGAACGGCGGCACCAACTACTACTGCTACACGGCACACACGTCCGCGGGTACGGATGAGCCGGGCGTGGGCGCGAACTGGGAGGACTACTGGATTGCGCTGACTGGTGACATCGTCGAGATCTACCACCCGTTCACGTACGCGCAGTTGCAAGAGATGGACTTCGCGCAGAACGCTGACGAGATCATCCTCACGCACTACACCGTCGACCCGCTGAAGCTGACCAGGGCGGACCACGACGAGTGGCTGCTGGAGACGATTACTTACACGCCGCAGACCGCAGCCCCGACCGGGCTGTCCGGCTCCGGTGGTTCTGGTACCAGCTACAACTACAAGGTCACCGCAGTCGACGACGAGACTTTCGAAGAGTCCCTCCCGAGCGCGAGCGCAGCCAACCTGGAAGACGGCGGTACGCTGACCTGGACGGACGTGACTGGTGCCTCGAAGTACAACGTCTACAAGGAAGAGAACGGGATCTACGGATTCATCGGCCAGTCGAGCGACGGCACGACAGGCTTCACTGACACCAAGCTGATCGCCGAGACGGAGGACACTCCGCCAGCATCGCGCGATCCGTTCGCCAACACGTCGCAGTTCCCGACGTCTGTCACGTTCCACGAGCAGCGGCTGGTGTTCGGCGGTGCAAACCCGCAGCGCATAAACACGAGTCAGGTAGGCCAGTTCTACAACTTCAGCGTGAGCGAGCCGGCCAGGGATAGCGACGCTCTCACGTTGGACATCGTGTCCAACCAGTTGGCGACCATCAGGTACATCGTCAGCCAGATCGACCTGCTGGTGTTCACCCAGAACGCAGAGGTGCGGATCACCTCGAACGAGAATGCGTTCGTACTCGACAACCTGAACCGGAAGGTGCAGAGCGACTTCGGCGTGCAGGCAGGCCTGCGCCCGCAGATCGTCGGCGACAAGATCCTGTTCGTACAGCGCGGCGGCAAGAACATCCGCGACTTCGCGTACAGCCTGGAGCGCGACAAGTTCACCGGCGGCGACGTCAACGTCATCGCGAAGCACTTGTACACAGACAACCCGATCGTCTCCTGGGCGTACTCCAACGAGCCGTACCCGGTTATCTGGATGGTGATGACGGACGGCACGCTGACCGGCTTGACGATCGCGCCGGAGCACGAGGTGCTGGCGTTCCACAGGCACGAGATCTCCGGCGGCACGGTGGAGGATGTGTGCGTGGTGCCGGAGGGTGACGAGACCGGCGTCTACTTCGTCGTGAAGCGCACGATCAACAGCAGCGAGGTTCGCTACATCGAGCGCCTGTCGGACTGGAACTTCGCCACGATCCAGGACGCCACGTTCCTGGACAGCCATGCGACGGGCACGATCACTGGTACAACCATCAGCGGCCTGAGCCACCTGGAAGGCGAGGACGTGTCGGTCCTGATCGACGGCGATGTTGTGAGCGGACTGACTGTGTCCAGCGGCAGCATCACGCTGCCTCGCACGTACACCAGCGCCACGGCCTGCGTGGGTCTGCCATACACCTCCAGGCTGCAGAGCCTTGAGCCGCCGCTTCAGGACGCCTATGGCAACGAGATGTCTGTCGCCCGCGTCCAGCTACGAGTCTTGAACACTCGCGGCGTGTGGGCCGGGCCTGACGAAGACAACATGACGGAGATGCCGACCAGGGACCTGGAGGACTGGGGCGATCCGCCGCAGCCGGTGACGGACATCCTTGAGATCGTCATAGAGCCTACCTGGGCGAACCGTGGCAAGATCACCATAGAACAGCGCGACCCGCTGCCCTCTTACATTCTCGCGTTGGTGCCCGATGTCGAAGTCGGAGGGTGAGATCAAGGTCGCCACGCGCGAGGAGACGGAGTTCGTAATCCAGAACATGCGAGCGCAGGATCGCCGTGAGGTGATGGACTCACACGGCGTGTTCGGTTTGAACCTCCTGCGCGATGCCGCAGACTGGGGCGACGCCCGGGTTGGCAAGGTTGGAGACGACATCCTCTGCCTGTTCGGCGTAACGCCGATGACGATCGTCGGCGGGGGTGGAATACCCTGGATGATCTCAACCGACGCGATCAGGAAGCACGCGCGCATCTTCCTCCCGCGCAGCAAACAATGGGTCGACGAGCAGCTGGAGGAGTACGGATACCTGACCAACTACGTCGACGAGAGGAACACAGTTGCGAAACGGTGGCTGAAGTGGCTGGGGTTCACCCTGGCAGAGCCTGTCCCTTACGGCTTGCGTAAACTGCCGTTTCACAAATTCGAGATGGGAGAACGATAATGTGTGGTCCGGCAGCATTCGCAGTTGCGGGGATGGCCTTCCAGGCTTTTGGAGCTATCCAACAGTCCCGCGCGGCACAGCAGCAGGCTGAGTACGAGCAGGCCGTCCAGCGCAACAACAACATCATGGCGCAGCGTGCCCAAGAGGACGCCATAAAGCGCGGCAAGCGGGAGGAGACTCTTCGCCGGCTACAGATCGGCCAGGACGTAGGGTCCGCCAAGTCGCAACTGGCAGGCTCCGGCTTCAACGTGAACACCGGCAGCGCGCTGACCAAGCAGAGCGACATTGAGGCGATGGGCGAGGTCGAGGCGCTGACCATCCGCAACAACGCACAGCGCGAGGCCTACGGGATCAACGTACAGAACGCCCAG
>Ga0180438_10007499_pt1 | contig 14192 bp, 7 predicted proteins | sample SS_ome_12_FD_132455 | JGI IMG/M metagenome (GOLD analysis project Ga0180438, IMG submission 132455) | Hypersaline lake sediment archaeal communities from the Salton Sea, California, USA - SS_3_D_2 metaG | ecosystem: Environmental > Aquatic > Non-marine Saline and Alkaline > Hypersaline >... | reverse complement strand
GTAAGGGACAGTCCAGCTAAGTAAGCCGTCGTTCGGCGTGTTGCGCCCGATGTAGTCGACATGGGCGCCGCCCTTGAGCAACCGTACCCAAACCGGCCCGACCGTGCCGGTCGACGTCCAGGTGACGTCGTACGAGAAACCGCCCTCGAGCGTCGCGCCGCCGGCCGGGGCCGTAACCGTGATGCCGGGCTGAACAATGGCGAACGGCTCACTCTGATCGTATACGTAGCCGCTGCCGGTGTCATGGATGACCTGGATAGCGTAGTCCGTATCCGCCGTGAGCCCCGTGGGCACGTCCCACGTGAGCGTGCCGTCGTTCGAGGTGTTCCGGCCGATGTAGTCCACGTGCACACCGTTCTTGAGCAGGCGCACCCACACCGTGGCCATATCGCCCGTCCAGTCCCAAGTCACGTCGAAGGACTGCCCGCCTTCCGCCTCGGCGCCCCCCGACGGCGCCGTAACGGTGATGCTGTTGGGCGCCGTGAAAGTCTTCTCCGTCGAGAGCGAGCACCCGAACGCGTAGTCCCATGCCGCCACCCGGCACGCGTGGCTGCCCTGCATGAACGCGGCCATATCCTGCTCGATCGCGCCCGACGCGCCGGGGCTGTTATTCAGATACCCGACGAGTTCGCCATTTACCAGCAACTCGACGCGCGCCAATCCCAGGTCGTTGCCGTCGAGTTCGTCGGCCGTGTAATCGAAGGAATACGTGGTCCCCGAGACCAATGTCGGATCGGAAATCGTGACGTTGGTTGGCGGCGAGAAATCGGCCATCACACCTGCGCCGCCCCAACCGTTCTCGAACGGATAGAGCCCCGAGGGGTTATACGTCGCGTACAGCGTGTTCCGGTGTATGGTAAAGGCGTCGAGTCCCGCCACGCGGATCTTCGCCGGGTCGTCCGTGCCCAGCCCGTCCAGGCGCGCCTCCTGAAGGAACTCGACCGTACTCTGATCGTAGCCGGCAAACAGCGTCTCGACCGTATCAATGGCCACGGAATCCGTCGAGGCCATCATGGCGTCGGTGAGGATGTAGTCGCACGGCCCGTTAACGAGTTCGCCGCCGGGAAGGTTCGGCCCGCGGCGATTGCCCGTCAGGCAATCCATGATAACGAAATCGTACGTGCGGGCGAGATGTTGCGCGCAAAGATAGTTGTCGAAGTTCGCCGGATCGTTGACGGGGTAACCCGGCGCGTTGTGCGAGCCCCGCCCGGTCTCCGTGAGAAAAACGTCCAGGGTGCGGAAACCGTAATGGAGCTTCATCGCCCCCGTCATCCCCGCAAAACCATGGCTCTTAAACAGCGGCAACCCGATGAGGACGTCGCAATACGTGTCCGGTTCCCCCGCGGCGATGGCTTCCGCCTCCGTGCGCAAGAACTTCGGATACCAGGGATCGATGGAGCCCAACACCGGCTCGTTGACCGTCGCCGGATACCGATCCGCTTGGCCGTACGCATCCGTGTTCACAAGTTGCGCAAACGACGTCCCATCCAGAATCCCATCCGCGTCGTAGTCGTAACAGTAGTCTTCGGGATCGACGTTTTGGTCGTCGGTGCGTTCCAGCCGCGCCCAGGCAAAACTCCGGATATTGCCCACGTCCGACGGGCCGCCCGTGTCAAAACACGCATCGACCACCGTGAGCTCGGCAGGAGCGTCGAATCCGATGATGTCGCGCACGAGTTCGGCCACGTGGCGCACCACCCGGGGGTCCGTAATGATCGCGCGGCCCGGTTCCCACTCGTTGCCAAGGTCGACATGAACGATGTTGACCTTGATGACCACCTTGTCGCCCGGGGCGACGATCTCCGCCAACCCATTCGGCCCGAGCGTCTGTTCGATCACCTCATCGACCATCGCGTACACGTCCTCGTCCGTCGGCTCGCTCGAACGCGAGGTGAACCCAACCGTCACGAGCTGTGTCGGATCGCCCACCTTCAAACGGCGCACGGCCTCGTACGCGCCCGCAGTAACCCAGATCACCGCGAGCAGACCCAGCGCCACCAACAAACGGGTACGACATTTCTGCACTTTCATTGGATCACCCTCCCGATGCGCAGAATAAAATGCAGAGCAAAACATGGCAAGCCTGGCCCACCCCATAATGCCAAAAAACCTGCCTTTTGTCAAAAGAAGAATAATCCCATGGCAATCGCATCAAAATGCAATGGGAACAGCACAGATATCTCCTGGCTCATCTCGTGAGAAAGGGCATCTTGGTAGGGTCGAGCTCCTCAAACTGTCCAAAAAACGCATTATTGAGTCATCCTGAGCGTAGCGAAGGATCTGATTTGCGGCAAGCCCGTGGAGAATCGAGATGTTTCGCTTCGCTCAACATGACCCCGGCGACGCCGAAAAACTTTTCAGATAGTCTGAGGCCCTCGACCCTGCCCTGACGCGCCTCGACACGCCCTCGGGGATGGGCGTTTCTTCAGACTGGATAGCAGGATGGCCAAGATTAGCCCGCAGGACGCTTCCGAGTACGAGTAAGAGTAGGAGGGAACATTCATTCGGTAATCGACGCGGCTCGTTCGAGTTGGTCACGTTTCCGTTTCGGCGGATGCTCGAGCGAGTCCTTCATGGTCGAGGGTATACAGCAGCCGTGCGGGTGAAAAAACCGTTTCGCCGTAACCCACATCTACGCGCGGATCTGGGCAATCAGAAGGTGTATCGCATTCCTGCGTAGACGTTGGTGTTGTGCTTGAATTGGCCGAAGAAGGTATGGTCGGCCTCGCCTGCAAAAACGTTCCCGCCCAGCTCGAGCCGCCAGTCGTCGGTGGCCTTGTAGAGCACATGTGGGCGCAGATAGGCGTCGCCGTCGCTCGGGCTGTAGTAGGCGAACAGGGACGCGCGAAGATTTTGGTTCATGAGCAGCTTCGTGAGCCGCACCGTGATCACATGTCGATCCCGGTCGCGGGGCTCGAGCATAAAAGGCAGCGCGTTGCCATAGGCCGCGTAATCCATCATGTGTTCGAGATAATACTGGACGGCCCCGGTGAACTCCTTGGCAAGTTCCCGCTGGTAGCCCAGCAGCAGCCGAAACTCGCTGTTGTTGACGAACGGGTCGTCCCCGGAACGGTCCTGCCTCGAGTCATAGTACCCGATCTCGGCGTTGATGATGCCCTTGCCGAATGTGCCGCGCGCGCTGGCGCCGTATACGCACAGCTTTGGAAACGTAGCCCGCAACGGGACCAGTTGCTGGCCGCCGGGACTCTTCCAGTAGCCCGCGTAAGCATAGACGGCGATCTCGGCCCGGCCAACCGTGCGATACAGGCGCAGCGCGAACTCGTCGTCTTCGAACCACGCGCTCGGCAGATTCGCATTGACTTGATCGTCGCGTCCGGCGTGGCGGCCGAACAGCGGATTCCAGAAACTGATGCGTTCCCCCGTGATGTAGCGATCCGGCGCGAACTGCGGCGTGTACACAAACTCGACGTTCAAGGCGTCGCCGAAAAACCCTATTTTGAGCGCGTCAGAGGGCGCTTTCAGGTATTCGACGTCCCGGCCGATGAAGAAAGACTGCCAGTCCTTCGGGAACAGGTCATTGATGAAGAGGAGATCGCCCGTGCCCCAGGTAAGCACCTGCCGGCCGACGCGCAGGTCGATGCGGCTTGCCGGGGACGCAGTCAGGCGAAGCTGCCGCAGGTCGAACTCGGCCTCCTCGAGCACGCCGTCGGCATAGGCGTCGGCAGTGAGTTCGAGCACCGCGTCGCCCAGGGCCTTCTCTGTCTCAAGTTGGAGCCGGGTCTCGCCCAGGATGGCGTCACGCGGCTGGACCGGATCGTTGCGGGTGCGGACGCCGCCGCGCGTTTCCCAGAACCCGTGAAACGGCAGGGGCCACTTGCCTTTTGGCTCGGTTTCCGGCTTCCGGGCAGGCGTTGCGGCGGACTCGTCTTCGGCCAACCCCGGCGGCAGCGCCGGCTCCCCGCCGTCTTCGAGGCCGGGCGGGAGCACCGGTTCACCGTCATCCGCCAACCCCGGCGGCAACGCCGGTTCTTCTTCGGCCCACGAGCGGCAGGCGCCGCAGTAAAACGACAAGAACATTCCTACGCAAGCAGCGGCGGTAAGCGCGGCACCCCTTGGTTTTCTTTGGGAAGGGTTCGGGAAACCCTTTCTTTTTCCCAAAAGAAAGGGTTTCCCGCCGATTCCTTCTTTTCTCCCCTTCACTCGATATATTCCCTTGGCGGATTCCGGAGGTAGCGTTCCGTGAAAATGTCCTCGGGGATATCGAGGTCGTACTTTACATCCGAATACTCGATCACGGTCGAGCCGCCGATATGCTCGTCGGTCATTTGGGCCTTTGTAACTGTTTTATAGCCTTGGATATCGTCGACCTTCAGTATCTTGCTTATTCGGTACACTTCCCCGCTTTTCTCGAACGCGACCTGAACCGGCAGAAAAGTCTCCTTGTGGATCCACATCTTAAATGCATCGAACTCGACCGATTCGGGATTCTTGGGCGTGTTCTTGATCACATAGTACGTACCGGTATCTTCGACGAGTTCATGCACGTCTTCATCGAGCCCGCGACCCGACACGTCCTCGTAGAAGTAGTGCGACCCGACAAAACTGGTCCGTTCGTCTGAGGCGGCGATCCGGTTGATGACGTCCAGCGCAGGCAAGTAGAGCCACCGGTCATCGTCCTTGCCCACGTGCTTATGCACCATGAAGACCGTGCCGCGCTCGTCGGCCGGCTCATGGAAATAGACGTAGAAGTTCTGCTCCTCGTCCTTCTCATCCTGGTTGCGGCGCAGTATCGTGAATTCCTTCGTGCGCGTCTTGAGCTGCCTATCGGTGATCGTCATCCGGACCCGCGCCGAACCGTCTTTGCCTTGGTAATACGCGACGCGATTGGTCTTTTCGACGATCTGCTCGACGGACAACGCCCCGCCTTCGGGTTCTTTGGCGCCAGACCCCTCTTGGGCGAACGCCGATGCGGCGAGGGCCGCCAACAGCGCCGCAAGCGCGACCGACATTAGCCACGGTTTACGCATGTTGCGTCTCCTTTCCAAATGCGCGTGACGTCGCACGTTCATTGTCGTGCCTGCACGCGGCATTTCTCCCGGCGCGATAGGATCCCACAGCCGAGGGCCAGCACGGGAACCACCGCCAGGCTTATCCAGGTCAGCGTGGTCCAGCCGACCGTGAGAAATTGCTTTATGCTTAGCGCCGCCAACGCCACCGCGGTGACCGCCGTCACGATACACGTGCCGCATTGGCATGTAACACAGCACAGTCTCGTTTTCGGAAACAGCAGCGGCTCGAGGAATCGAACCAGCGACGGCAACAACAGCAGCGTGCCCGCCCCCGAAACCAACAGGATCGACGCGAGGAAAAACCCAACCGTATTGTACGGCACAAGCGGCGCCGCTAACAACGGGAGAAACCCGACCGCGATAACGATCACGTTGCGGGTGATGGCCCGGGCGGGTTCCCCGAAAATGTGGGGGTGCGTAGCCGCCCAAGAACCGTGTTCCTGATAGAGCTCTCTGGCTCGCGCCAGGAAGTGGATGGCGAAATCCACGGCAAGGCCCAACGTCAGCGACGACAGCACGGCCACCGGCATGTCGTAGTCCTTGCCGACGAGCCCGATCACGCCGTAAATCAAGCCGATTGTCACGGTGAGCGGAATCATGGAAAGCAGTCCCCACAGCCCCGATCGGAACAGGATAATCATCATCAACAACACGACCAGAAAGCTGCCGAGGAAGGCCTGGAGCATGCCGCTGACCATCTTGTCCTGCCACTTGACGTTGATGTAGGTCAGCCCGAACCATTGATGGGCAAGTCCATGCGGCAAGGGATGTTGCGCGACGTAGTCGTCCACCGTTTCGATTACCTTCTCCATATCCTTGTTATCGCCGCTTTTGAGTTGTACCCAGACGCTGGCTTGGCGGTAGTCGGCGGTGACAAAATGCCACAAGTGATTCGGCCTATGGCTGCTTTGATACTGCGCCAGGCATTGGGCCACGCCTGCCGCCGTGTCCGGGAGCCGGTATTCGGCGCGTACGCCGCCCTTCAGCTCCCGGTGAACCGTTTTGACGATGTCGGCCACCGAATTCGATTTCCCAACAACGCCGCCGCCCAATAGCGCGTCCTGCAGGCCGCATACGTACTGCAACACGTCGGGCTGCTTGAAAATCTCGGGAAGCGCGTCTGCTTCGAGCGAAGGCGTTTCCCCCGGCGCCTCGACGCCGCCCAGGCCTGCCGGCAGTGCCGGCTCGGCTGGCTCGGGGTCCAGCCCTGACGGTAGCGCGGGCTCGCTCCCTAACCCTTCCGGCAACGCCGGGTCGAAGAGGCCCTCAGGCAACGCAGGTTCCACCGACGGCCCGCCCCCCCCGGACGGCAACGCGGCGGCCTCGGCTGACGCCTCGGGCGGGCGGGACGCTGGGCCCGCGGCATCGGCGTCAAGGTCTTCGGGGCGGAGCGACAGGTACGCCATGTACGTGCCCCCAAAGTGCTTGTTGAGCACGCGATCCGCCTCCCGGATGGGATGCGAGGGCTTGAACCACTTCGTCGGGTTGTCGTTGATGGTGATCCGCGTGATCCCGTAACCGGCCACGATAACGCAGACCAGGCCCAACGTCAGCACGAGCTTGGCCCGGGTATAGGTGAACTTGCCGGCCCCGCGAAGGAACCCGCCGAGCAAGGTCTTGTGCTCGACCGTTGCACTTCGTGCGCCGAAATTGGCAAGGCGCTTATCGGGAATAAACATGACGTACGCCGGGATGAAAGTCACCGTGAGAATCCACGCCAGCATGACGCCGAGCGCGACGAATATGCCGAAGATCTGAACGGGCGGGATGGGCGTCAACGCGAGCGACGCGAATCCCGCCGCCGAGGTGAGCGAGGTATAAAGCATCGGCACAAACAACGAATCCATTACCCCGCTGATGGTCTTTCGCCGATCCTTCGTCTTTTGATAGCGGTCGAAAAACTCCGAAAGAATGTGGATCGAATCGAGTACGGCTATCGGCATGATGAATATGGGGATCATAGAACTCATGATATGAATGGTGTTCCCGGAGATGACCAGAAGGGCCATGGTGCAGACGACGGACATGACGGCCAGGATCATCGGCGACACGATAAGCACGAGTTTCCGAAAGAACGCCAGCAGAAGCAGGAAGATCACGAGCATCGCTAACGGCGCCGAGACGGCCATCTGAACGAACATCTCCACGCCGAACACGTCGTTGGCCACCGGCAACCCCGTAATGTGGTATCGCTCATCCCCTTCAAACGCCGCGACGTATGCCCGAAGCCGCGAGTAGACTTCATAGCTGAGGTCTTTCGAAGTCAAAGGGATGTACAGGGCGATCGCCTTGCCATCCTCTGAAACCAGCGTGCCATTCAGGAAGGGAAAGCGCTGGGCTCGATCGCGGACCTCGAGCGCCGCTTCCTGCGTCTGCGGGGGTGCGGCCATGAGCCAGTTGAAAGCAATCTTGTTTGGGCCGGCCTGGTCGATTATGTCCACTTCCGACGGCGCTAGAACGTCCATAGGAATCACGCCCGCGTTTGGATCGGCTTGGCCGATGGCGTCGCCGCGCAGGGTGGTCGCGTATTTCGTCAACGCGTAGATCCTGCCAAGCGAATCGGGGTTAAACACGCCGTCAGGGTGTTGCTCATTAACGACACCGACCACCACTATATCGTTGAGGCCAAACACCTGCTTCATTTCGTTATGGAAAACGCGGACGGCCTCATTTCTGCTCAGCATGTTCTCGGGATCGGTGTCGACCTTAAGCGAGGCGAGCATAGGAAACGCATCCGGCCACAACGACGGTAGCGCCGCCAAGAGCGCCAGCACCACGGTTACCCCCGCGGCCACGATTGCCACAAGACGCGGATGATCGGTCGCCATTTGGGTCAGTTTCTCGCCGGTTCTCATTGCGTTTCGGCTCCTAAGCTCGGGATGGTGCGGCTCCGTTGCCAAGACCAGGGGCTCGGGCGAGCCCCCAGCATAGCCTTCCCCTGCCACGATTCGTTGTCATCATACCATTTTCGGGCGGCGGTTCAAGCGTCGATCTTGCAGCACTTGCAGGAAGCGGCCCTGGCGCCTGGAAGGGTCTCAGGAACAGCGCCTTAAGGGACCCGCAGCGTTATCGCGGGCGTTAGCCGCGCCGCATTCCGGCTTTCTCGAGGATCCACACCATTGGACACCAGTCGGTTATGCCCGACTGAAACAGGTTGGCGCCCACGAACGCCGTAAACCACAGCCAATGACGACTGTGAACCACGCTCAAAAGAAGACTCACAAGAACGAACAGGCCGCCAAGTAATCGTAGCATTCGCTCAATGTTCATGCTCCCTACCTCCGCTGATGAAGCCCGCTCCGCCAAGCCGGGGAGAACCCAAGAGGCCCACTCGCCATGACACGCCCAAACCCGAGGCGTGCCCGGACAGGCTCCCTGCATTCGAGCTGCTACCTTCGCCAACGCAGCCCCGCCTATGGGTTATTCCTGGGGAAACACAAACAAGGCCAATCGACAGGGAAGTGGACTGCCATCTTAACCTCCTGAGGGAAAGGCATTGCCCGGTGCGCACGCCGTAGTTGCGTGCCTGCAGGCCGTTACGCTGCATTGCCCATAGCGCCGGGGCCGCCTCCCGAACGCTTCGTGTAACCGATGTCGTGCAGCGTTTGGAGACGTTCTGCGCTCCAATATTACCGTGTTCGGTGAAGTTCTCTGAGGCCGCACGGGCACTGCGCGACATGACCGGCGAACGCGGGTTCCAGAACATGCGGGCCTATTGCTGGTGGGCGATCCGGGACGCGCTGGACCCGAAGCTGAGAGGCAAACTGGCGTTACCGCCGTTGGATGAACTGTCGCAGGACTTGACGGCGCCGCGCTGGTCGGTAAACTCGCAGGGGAAGATTGTCATCGAGAAGAAGGAGGATATCAAGGCTAGGTTGGGCTGGCCCCGAACTACGCTGACGCGCGGGCCAACACCTACTACCCGTAGGCGCGGGGCGAAGCCTTCGAAAGCGCCGTGTTTGAGGGGGTCGGGGTGTTCTAGGGGGCAGCAGGAAGGACAGCGGGCCTCGTCGCGAGTGGGCATAACGAAATGCGCATCACCTGCAACCGCAGCGCGTCAGGCGAATGCGCCGGTTATGCCATGCATCATTTCCTACTTGAACATGAATATCTTGGCCGCTGAAGCTGAAGTCCCGTCATCGTGATAGACGGGACCCGCCGGCAAGTGACATTGCCCGAGTATTCTGCAACACAAGGTAGCCTTGTTTATGGTAGTTTACGTTCAATGAAGAGTATTTCCACAGGAAGGAGGACTTCATAGAAAGCAAGTCCAGTCTGGTCGGCAATATTGCCTAGAACTTGTGCCGGTTCCCAGTCTTCCTGGAGAGCTGTGGAATTGTATTCCCAGCTCAGATTTCCCTGCGGTGGCAGTTCCACCTCATCTATTATCGGCCTATCCACAAGCTTTCCCAGGGCTATCAAGAATTCCCGAAAGTCGCCCGACCCGCCCGACCGCCCGAGTTCCTTAACCGGGAGTTGATCTGCAAATATGGCAATTCGACTATCGTTCGCCGCCAGTTCGTCTGACGCCGGCATGTATTCATAGGCTCCTCGGACTATATAGTGCATTCTCTCAACTTCCATGAACTGTAAACTCACGGGCAAGTGAAAATCGGCCAGTAGGATTTGTTCTAGATCGGAAAGGACCTCCTCCGTCGTGGAATTCTCCCGGTAAACGAAGTCTCCTTCAAGGGGCATCGTTAGTAACTCCATGTCACCTTCGACCTTGTACTTTGGGATCTTCGCAGCACACCCCAGGACTGCAAACAGATTGAACGAGGTGCCGTACGCCTCCCCCCAGTTACGAAACGCGTGCTCCGACCACATAAACACCATTGCATCTGGGCTTTCCGGCCATCCTTGCCGTGCAGGATGAAACGGGGGCTTTAAGTGTCTTAGGCTCTCATTCTCCTCCAATCCATAGATGGACGAGAGTTCATCAAGTGCGCTCTGCTTCGCAAGTTCGGTTCTTGATATCGCTCTTCTCGTCAGATCCTGATCCGTCACGGTTTTGCTTGTGTTCGCCACCTCGGCATCTGGCACATATCCCTCCCCTTCCGTGGCCATAGCGGTTATTAGAGAGTTCTGAGATGAATCGTCACGCGCGGCTATCAGGTATTCATTCGCAGATGATTGTCCTCGGTCGACGCCGGCCTTCGATGCTTCTTCTGCGACAATCTCGCTCGGCTGCTCGGCTTCCTGAGCTTGTTGGAGCACTTTCACGGTGACACCTGCGCACACGATAAGCACCAGACTTCCAATGACTATCTTCTTAATGATTAGCGCTCCTCCCAGCAGCGGCGCCGCGCCGGCGGCCGTAGCCGCTCCCCTGACGGCCTGCTCGACAGAACACGCCAAGGTGAGCTTGCCCAGGCTCGAAGCAAGGCCCGAAGATATCGGCGCCGCCTCGGCGAGATTCGCCCCCAGAACGGCCGCCAGCACGCTCGAAGCAATGCGTATGCCGCGTTCCTTGAGAGTCCCGGCAATGCGCTCGACGCCCTTGCTGATCCGATAGCTCACGGCGCGGCGTGAAAGGCCGAGCTCCCGGCCAATGGCGGCGTGTGATCTGCCTTCGATGAAATGGGCCACGACAGGCACGCGTAACTCCTGGGGAAGTCCAGCGACGGCTTCATCGATGTACTCGTAGATGTCGCGCCATTCCGTAGCCGTCTGTTTCGACTGCCCCGCTGCGAACCGCGCTTCGCGGCCTCGGCGGCGTCGTTTTGACCGCAAATACTGCAGAGACCGATTTGTGGCAACCGTGTGCAGCCAGGGGCCGACCCGAGGCGTATCGGGCACGCGTTCGCATCGGGCGAGAATCTCGAAGCACTCTTGTGTGACGTCCTCAGCATCGGTGTCATTGCACAGGATGCGCTTGCATGTGGTATAGACCATAGCTGAGTGTCGAGATACAAGATCCGCAAACGCCTGTGCGTCACGCAGGTGGACCCATCGTTCGAGTTGGGCTCCATCGGGCTTGCTCACTGACAAACGCCCCTCTGTTCACTTCACTATGGCCATCCTACTTTAAAGATGCCGCCGACTGTCAAAAAGGGAAATGGCGAGACAGTCGGTATTGGCAGCAGCGCCCCTCGAATTCCCCCTTTACATTTCCTGGGACACTTCCCCACGCTGGTTCTCATGAAGACCAAGTGCGGCATATATGTCCCGGGAGAAACCCATGCCTGCCGGGCTTAATCTGGACAACCAACACGCGGATTACACGGCCGCCAAGGCCGCGCGGGACAAGTCCAGGGACTTGTCCAACGGCATCCGTTCTCCGTCCGATTGTTGTGGCAGGGACCCTCGAATTGCCGTCAGAGCCGCTCGGGTTTGTCTTTGGTGAGGAAGTACCTAATCGTAGCGGATCGGCTTTGGCCCGGTTCGAGCGGGTCCTGATTGGGCAGTACATCCAGGTTGAGCTGGTTGTACGGCGGCTCGCTTCGGTATGCGAAGAGGAACGGCCGCGCCTCGCCGGGCGTAAATTCACTGACGAGCGTAACCCCGGCCTCAGGGAATCGCGCAGCCAGACGTTCGTAGTCGACTTCATCGAGCAATTCGAGTCTTGACGGTGCAGCCTCGGGGTTTTGGCGGCGCCATTTGCCGCCGAGTTGTGTCCATATTTCCGGATGCACGGGACCCTGCGTGTAAAACTCCGGCACAGTCTTCACAGCCGGGATTATGGCCGAGTCCGAGTTGTTCTTGAGTGTAAGCGCCAACTCAAGCACATCGTCCATCAGGCTAAGGCGTTTCTCGACTGACAGTCCGGAGCCCAGATCGGCCCGAAGCGTGATGCTGTCTTGGGTGTGGCGGATTACGTCGAAGGTTTCCGCGATAGGTTTGCCGATGGGATATGTGTGGGTAAATTCCTTCCAAACGGTAGGAAACGCATCAAGATACTTGTAGCCGCGCAGCAACTCGACGTCCAGCGCCTTGTCCCGCCACCGCAGAACCGCCCCCTCATGTCCGGGCGTCACCCAAACGAGATAGCGGTCGTTTTCGAGTATTGCCAGTTCGAACCGTTGCCGTCGTGGCGGCGTACGCCCGTCTACGGCGGCCATGACTAAGTCGACAGGTAAACCCCAGTGGGCATAGATGGGATCTCCGCGCCAATGCCGCCGCATTATGCCCAGGAACTCTTCAAGGGTAGGGCTGGGGGGGCGTTCGAGGAGGATTGCGTCCGCCGTCTGCCTCACTCTGGGCCTACACGTCAGCGCAGCGTACTGCATTTGCACTTGTACGGCCTCTACTCGGGCACGGACTTCGTCAGACTGCGCCGCGGCAATGGCCCTGTTTAGGATCTCCTGTGCGCCTACCACGAGGTCGTAGTCTATCCAATTGGGCGGCTCGAGCGTGCCCATCGTTACGCCCGAGTTGATAACGGTGCTTGTCAGCAGGTCGAGGTACTCACGAATGTACGGGCCGGCTTCCTTGTAGTAGAAATCGATAAACTCTCGCTTGTGTTTCTCGAAGTCGCAGTAGGGATCCCAGACCAGCTTGGCCAGCAGATAGCCGCGTAAGTCGCCCAGGCCCACGGCGGTGCCGCCGTTGCCACACATGAACGCCCCCGTACACCCGTGCTCGACCCACAACTGCATGTTTTCCTGCATCGTGTGGAAGCACGGAAACGGCGTGTAGATCGAATGGGCCGAGTCGGGGTAATCCCAGAAGTACAGGTTCGGAGCAATCTTGGACCATGCCTCGAGGTCTTCGACGAATAGTCGATTGACCGGCGAGCCGGGGTCGGACATTGCGCGGGACATGTCGCACTCGATGTTGCATAGACTTATAATCACGTTGTCTCGTGGCCGCATGTTTTTCGGGGCCTTGCGCGTGTACGCATAGGCCAAAGTCTCGATGTAATTGTTCGGAAACTCGTCCCTGATGGCGTCGGCTACCCGGTTCACGCCGGTCAGAAGCGATCCCATGGGGGTGCCCTCGGCCTCGTCGATACGGCGACACTCACTGCATTGACAGTTGCCGAAGTAATCGTTCTGAGAAACGCTCCAGATCTGTTTGTCAGGCTCAGCGCGCATCATGGGAACCAGCACGTCGACAAGTGCTTGGGCAACGTCCGGGTTGCTGTAGCAAAGCTGCGAGATCTTGTCCGGATACTTGGCCATTTCCACCGGGTCCGGGAAGTTCGCAATGCCCACCGGGGCTCGCCGTTCGCCGTCGATCTCGGAGTAGTACTCCGGGTGTTTCGGGAAATATTCATCCGGTCGCAGTAACAAGAAACTCGAGTGGACAAAATAGCCACCGAACTTCGGGTAAGGGGAAATACGTTGGACGGGCCTGAAGGCATCGGCGGAGGCACGGTCATAGCCCATGAAGGTGAAGCCATCGCGGCGCAGCAGAGGCGGCACGTAGCGCCGCTTAATTCCGGGGAATCGCTCCGGTGGGCCTTCCGGGATGTAGGTGGCTTTCGGTGTGTACCAGCGCACGCCAAGATAGTCCTCAAGAAACGTATAGACGCCGTACATCGTCCCGCGCTCGCGCCCGCCGACAATGACGAGTCTCGGCCCTGAGGCGTCGCTGGCGGGGAATGTCCGAATGACCAATCCATCCGTTCCAAGTCCGTCGAGTTCGATCTCTTCGAGCAGGTCTTCAGGCACTGCGTCGCGGCCGATCAGTACCGGAATGCCGCCTCCCGGCTCGTCCAGGATTGGGATGTCCTGCCCCGTGACTTTCAGCCAGTAGGCCTTGAACTCCTCCGCAGCAAACCGCTCGGAATCAGAGGCGCTGTCGGCCACAACGACGTGAAATCCGCCGTAGTCCGACGAAGTAACCCACGCTCTCCTTGGGACATGGGCGCATCCAACAAGAAACCCAGTTATCAGAACGGCAATCGGTGTGGCGCGCAGCAGACGCATAGCGAGTACTCCCCGTTTTCCAGCTCTCCCTTTTCGCATCGGTATCGCGCAAGGCCTGACTATAAGCAAGATAATTGCAGAGAGTAGACGCAGAACTCAATGTGACGACGGAAAGGACTGGCCGGATTGTGGCGTTGCCCCCACGGGATAAAGCGGGGAATGCCAACATCGCGTAGGGACGTTGGGGGGAAAACCAGGGACAGACCCGAATGGCGCTGACTTTTCGTTTAAGTTCTTCTATTTTCTTGGGTTGCGTTTGCGTTTCCTGACGCCGCGCGTTTTGGCTTCG
>Ga0180438_10007498_pt1 | contig 14193 bp, 11 predicted proteins | sample SS_ome_12_FD_132455 | JGI IMG/M metagenome (GOLD analysis project Ga0180438, IMG submission 132455) | Hypersaline lake sediment archaeal communities from the Salton Sea, California, USA - SS_3_D_2 metaG | ecosystem: Environmental > Aquatic > Non-marine Saline and Alkaline > Hypersaline >... | reverse complement strand
GTTGGCCCGCTCCCATTGGCCGGTGGTGGCCGTGTCGGTCCCACCTGGGTTGGCCGTCCAGCCCTTGTCGGTCTCAAAGTCGTCGGAAAAGATCACCCCCGGCTCTTGGGTCGGCGTCGGTGTATTGGTCGGCGTCGAGGTGGGTGTGGGGGTTGGCCCTCCGGTGACAATGTTGAGGAAGATGGCGCTGAAAGCGCCCCAGTTGTTGTTGGCATCCTTCCCGCGCAGGAAGATGATGTGCTTGCCTTCGCTCAAGCCACTGGTGTCCACCGTCGCTTGAACGCCCTCGGTCTTGGAGTTGAAACTGCCATCGGAGGCGGACATAGAGTGGGCTGTGGAGCCGCTCTGCCACGGCGGCACGTCCACATAGTATTCGGCCGCGGCGATGTTCTGCGTCGGCTCGGTGCCGTTGCTGTTGTTGTAACGGGTGTCGTTGACGGTGGCGCTGAGGGTGACGGGCGTGCCGGCGGGGACGTTGTCCTGGCTGAGGGCCAGGTTGTAGGCGTCGGGTCCGGAGGGCGTCATGTAGGGCGTGCGCGGGACCTTGGCGGCATAGATCATCGCCGGCATGTTGGCAGGTACGAGGGTGTCCTCGTAGTAGCTGCAGGATTGGAAGAACGCCGTGCCCAGCTCAAAGCAGTAGGCTGCGATTCCCAGGTCGCCGTAGGCAAAGTCGTCGGTGGTGCCGTCGGTGGGATACAGCCCGATGGCCTGTTCGGGTGAGTGGCCGTTAAAGTAGGCGAACTTGCGTCCCAGGGTTTGAAGTTGTGTCCCGTTGGGCGGCACGGTGCTCGTATAGCCCCAGGGCCAGAGGACCAGTCTGCCGTGGCTGTGGAAATCAATGTAGACGCCGGTAGCGTCGTCAGGGGCCGCACCAGAGCCACGCTGGTCGGGGAAGATGGCCTGCAAATAGTTCACGACGGCCTGGGTTTCGGGCTCAGAGGCGGCACTGGGGCCGCGATACGTGCTGTCGCACTCGTTGCCGCTAGACCCGCCGCAGCAGCCCCAGTTGTAAGGAAAGTTTCGGTTGAGGTCAGCGCCCCGATTGTTGCTCGTGGGGCCGCAGTAATTCTGGTTGGTGTTCTTGCGCCACGAGAGCCCGGTCTCGGCCTTCTTGCGGCCGTCGGGATTGGCGTGGAGCATCAGGTGGACTTCATGATAGTCCAGGATCCAGGTCGCGTCGGCATCGGTGCCATAGTTGTCCACCAGGTAGTGGGCGAAATGGAGGCACAGAGGAGCGGTGGTGTATTCGCGGGCGTGGATCGCACAGGTGGCGAAGAACTTGGGTTTGTCACCAGAGATGGCCGAGTTGGTCAGAATCAGGACCATCATGTCATAGCCACCCAGGCCGGCTGACTTTTCCCAAGAGTTGCCAGCGTCAATCCATTGGGCGAGGTTGGGATAGTCGTTGACGATGCCCTCCGCTTCCGCAAAGGTTTCCTCGACTGTCTCGTAGCAGGGATAGCTAGGGATGGACATCGTCGAGACTCCTTGCTCGGCCACTTCGATTTGAAAGCCGAGGTCGGTGAGGACGGCGATCTGATCCTGGGTCAATTCCATGACGAGATAGCCGGCCTCGTATTCGGATTCGAGCGTCTCTGCCTCGAACGAGATGACCACCTTGCGGGCCAGTTCAAGGCTGGGGAAGTACGCCCGAACGATCACCGTGTCCCCTTGGCCACCGGGGTTGGCCTGGACAAGATGGCCTCCGCCGTACGGTGTGGGTATCGCTATCAAGGCGACGAGCAAAATGAGGCTTGCTATTGAGATTGGGTTCCACCTTTTCACGTTACTCTCCTCCCTCTCTTTTAGATAGATCAGGGCGCGTGCTGCACCTGATCGGCGGATAAACGAGTTTTGAGCTTGTGTCCCTCACTCACCTGCGTACCACCAGCCCGAGTTGATAATGGCCTCATCCTGGGAAGTGAAGTAGAGAAAATCGTGCGACCCACGCCAGTAGTAAATCAAGAACTCGTAGGGGCTTGTTGCTGGTTTCTCAAAATCTGGCAGGCTGTTGACCAGATTGTAGAGTTCGTCGCCCTCGCGGGCGGTCAGGTCAGGGGGGGCGAGCAGTTGAATGATTTGTGCCTTGCTGTACTGACCCGTACCGAGGTGAGAGCCGAGCTGGATCATGAGTTGGTGTTTACGCCCCATCCATTTGTCCACGTCGTCGTTCCATGTGCCGCCTTCAAAGTGTCCTTTAACCTGGCGCAGGTTTCTGAATTCTGCTGCGACATTTTCGATGGGGTCCATGCTCAGTTCGTCGTATGCTACTGTCTCGATAGGGTTGCCGGGCGCGCTATTGCGAACGGCGCACCCGGTCAGGAGGAAGAGTGTGATGAGGATCAGCAATCTGTGGTATGTCATCGCGGGTCTCACTTTCATTTAAAAGCCCGTCAGTAACTTGACATGGTAGGTTCCAATGAGAAAGGGCTAGGTCTAGCGCCGGCCGAGTAGGAGCCCTTCGACAAGCTCAGGATAAACTCCGACGTATCGAGGCCAAGCGGGTTCTCCGTAGAGCCGCTCGCTTGGTTTCGATGACTCTGTTGAAAAACGACCCTCCGGTGGGAATCCCCAACTTGTTGGGGGCCTTCTCGCCTGTAAATTGGCATCGTAGTGGGGACACCCCGAACAAGTTCGGGACTCCGGTGCTTCGGAGTGGAGGTCTGTCCCACAATACGACGTTTTTCAAAGTCTTCGATACGCCTTCGGCTACTCAACCGGCGCCTGTCCTGAGCACAGTCGAAGGGCTCGCTCCCCCAAGATTTGGATACACCTCGCGCAAGGCCCGTTGGGGGTCTTATATGATGAAATGGAGACCTGGCGTGTGTTTGATGTAGCGTGGCTTATAGTTCAGCAGATATCGCCGGACCGAGGTAAGATGGAGGATGATAGAAGAGTGGTGATTGTGTGATATGGGTCCAACGTAAATATATTATAAAGAATTTGGGGCAAAAGTCAAATGAGGGTGGCTAAAATCTGTGGGTGGTGACGGCTTTGGCCGTTCCTCTTTTGAGAATTTCAAGCAGGTGTGCTATAATGTAAACGATATTCTCGTCCCGACGTTTTTCATCTGGAGGTGAACGACCAACCTCAATCGAATGTAACCTTTAACTCTCGGAGGTAAGGGACTGGGAGGGGAAAAAGATGACTGGGAAAAGGCTCACGCACGCCGAGTTGTTGCAGCAGCGACGGGAAAAACTGTTTGTAGGGCGCCAGGAGGAACGCGAGATGTTCCGGCGCACCTTGAGCTGCAAGGTGCCGGAACACCTGATCTTTGCCCTTTACGGCCAGGCCGGCATGGGCAAGAGCTTTTTGGTGGCGCGCTACCAGGCCATGGCCAGGGAGAACGGGGCGCTGACGGCGCTGACCAATGAAGCCGAGGCGACGGCGGTGCGGGAGCAGTCTGTCCTGCGGGCCATGGCGCGGCTGGCCAGGCAACTGGCCGAGGCCGGTGCGCCGCTGAGGGCCTTTGACGAGCGGTATCAAAAGTACCGGGCGTGTATGCAAGAGGTAGAGGCCGACCCGGCTGCGCCGCAGGGAGTGTTCGATTCGCTGGGACGGAAGACGGTGCGGCTGGTCATAGGCGGAGCCGGGATGGCGCCGGGGGGCCAGGCAGCAGGCGGACCCCTCAAGGACGTGGGGGGATATGAGCAGGCGCTGGTGGAACAGGTGGAGGGGTGGACGGCCTACCTGACGGAAAGGTTCAAGGACAAGGACGAGGTGGCGTTGGTCAAAGAGCCGGTGGAGACGCTGACTCCGCTCTTTGTGGAGGGGGTGAACGAACACGCCGACGAGCGACCGGTGGTGCTGTGTTTTGACACATGGGAGCGGACGGGGGGCCATCTGGGTGAGTGGCTGAGGGGCTTGTCGGAAGGGGGAGGGCTGAGTGCGGGGGTGTGGCTGGTTGTCGCGGGACGGAATCCTCCAGGTCACGAGTGGCAGCCGTTCCGGCCGCTGATGGCCATTTTTGAGTTGAAAGAGTTCACAGAGACAGAGACGCGGCATTACTTGAAGCTACGAGGCATTACCGAAGAGGCACGCGTGGCCGATATCCTGGCCTTTTCCGAGGGGATACCGGTGTGGGTGAGCACGCTGGCCAGCGCCAGGGGGGGCAGCGCGACGGAGGTGGCCCACGGGCCGGTGGACCGCTACCTGAAGTGGGTAGACGATTGGCGGCAAAGAGAGACGGTGCTGGATGGCGCGGCGGCGCGGCGGCTGGACAAGGACGTGGTCGCCGTGGTGATGGGGGAGGACGACGCAGGCGAGCTATTCGATTGGCTGACGGCGATGCCCTTTGTGCAGAGCCGGCCAGGTTATTGGGAATACCACCCCAAGGTACGAAAGTTGATGCTCAAGTTTGCCCGCAGCCAGTCGGTACAGGACAGCCAGGCCGTGCACGGCAAGCTGCGGGCTTACTACCAGGGCCTGTCGGCAGAGAAAGGGGAAAAGGCCCGTTACCCCGACGAGGTGTGGCGACGGCACACGATGGAGGCGCTGTACCATGGGTTGATGCAGGAGAGCGCCGAAGCCGAGCGCGAAGGGTTGGAGACCTTTTTGCTGGCACTGCGAGGCTATTACCCGCTGGCCGGCGAAATAGCGATGACGTGGCGGCAAGCGGCCGAGGAGCAAGAGGCGACCAACGAGGTAACCCGGTGGGCTGGGATCCTCGGCGCAGGATGGGCAGCCATAGAGAGCCGGTCCTGGGAGTCGGTGCTGTCGTTTTGCGAGGCGGTGCAGGAGAGAAAAGACCTGTCGGGCGCGGCCCGGGGCGAGGTCTATTTCATCGGCGGGCTGGCTTCCTATAACTTAAACGACTATGGGCGGGCCGCCGAGGATTTCGGACGGGCCATTGAGCTGAACCCAGAGCTGGCCCCGCCCTACTACGAATTGCCGGACTATGCGCGGGCTATCGAGCTGGGCCCGGAATACGCCATGGCCTACTATGACCGGGGGAATGCCTACGCAGAATTGCAGGACTATGAGCGGGCCATCGAGGAGTATGGGCAGGCCATCGAGCTGAACCCCAAGTACGCCCCGGCCTACAACAACCGGGGGCTCGCCTACTACAACTTGCAGGACTATGAGCGGGCCATCGGGGATTTCGGGCAGGCTATCAAATTGAACCCGGAGGACGCCAGGGCCTACAACAACCGGGGAAATGCCTACTACGACTTGCAGGCCTACGCGCCAGCCATCGAGGAATACGGGCGGGCCATCGAGCTGAACCCGGAATACGCCGCGGCCTACTACAACCGGGGGAACGCCCACTACAAGCTGCAGGACTATGCGCGGGCCGTCGAGGACCTGGGGCGGGCCGTCGAACTGAACCCCAAGTATGCCACGGCTTACAACAACCGGGGGCTCGCCTACGCCCGGTTGCACGACTATACCCGGGCTATAGAGGAATACAGGCAAGCCATCGAACTAGACCCGGAACTCGCCCCGGCCTACTACAACCTGGCGTGTGCGCACGCGCTGATGGAGCAGGCGGAGGAGGCGTATCAGTGGTTGGAGAAGGCCATCAGGCTGGATGAAAGGTACCGGGAAATGGCGCAGGGTGACGCGGCTTTGAACGGGATACGGGGGGATGAGAGGTTCAAGGCATTGATGGGGGAGAACAGGTAGATTAAACATCGGCTAAAGCTCGGATTTTCCTATCCATCGTCGTACCCCACCGCGCTATCGCCCGCAAATCCAGTTTGCCCTGGCTGGCAGCGGTGTGTTTGGAAGCAGTTCGCCGCTCCCGCTGCGGTTGTCCATCTCATACGCTACGATCTACCTCAACGACATGGCCTACTGGCGCAACGTCCCGCCCAAGGTTTGGGATTACACCATTGGCGGCTACCAGGTCATCAAAAAGTGGCCGAGTTACCGGGAGCGCGGTTTGCTGGGTCGCCCGTTGACCGCCGAAGAAGCTACCGAAGTCACTTGTATCGCTCGCCGCATTGCGGCCCTGGTGCTGCTGGAGCCGGTCCTGGATGCCAACTATCAGGCCGTCAAAGCGTCAACATACGCCTGGCCGGGCGCAAAACTATAGTCTGCGAAACACGTCAAGCCAAAATGGCTGCTGGCCGAGTTACGGTGTCGAGGTCCGAAATTGGAATGATAGATGAAATACTTCGTCTATCAACGAGTTTGGCGACATCCCGTTGCACAGGCAGGCGGCGTTAAAGAGTGGCGCAAATTCGTAGTATCATTGCACCGAGAGGAGGTAAATATGCCTGTTGTTCAAGTTGAAGCCCAGTTGCCGACTGATGAATTGCTAAGAGCGGTCGGACAGTTGAACCAAGCGGATTTGGAGCAGTTCGTTTCTCAAGTCATCGCGTTGCGCGCAAAGCGGCAAGCACCAAGTCTTCCGCGAGTCGAATCGGAACTACTGCTAAAAATCAATGAGGGAATACCCTCTGATATTCAGAAGCGATACAACGACTTGATTGCAAAACGGCAAGCCGAGACATTGGCGCCCGACGAGTACGAAGAACTGCTACGGTTGACACAGCAAGTTGAAAAGTTGGAAGCGCGCCGTGTGGAATGTTTGGCAGAACTCGCGCGCCTGCGCGGAACTTCGCTGACTGTGCTGATGGAAAATTTGGGGATTCGACCGCCCGCCTATGTCTGAAAAACGCGCGACTGCCGAACAAAAACAAGCCGTACTCGAACGCGCACGCGGCTGTTGCGAGTACTGTAAAAGTCAAGCACGCTTTGCGACTCAGCCTTTTTCCATTGAACATATCATTCCGCGTCATTCGGGCGGAGAAACCACTCTCGATAATCTAGCATTGGCATGTCAGGGTTGTAACAATCACAAGTACACCAAGACAGAAGCACGCGACCCTGTCTCGGATAAAGTCGTGCCGCTGTATCATCCACGACAACAACGGTGGCACGAACATTTCGCGTGGAACGATGATTTCACTCTCGTTATCGGATTGACACCCACAGGACGAGCAACAAGCAAAGCGTTACAATTGAATCGAGAGGAACTTGTCAGCTTACGCCGCGTTTTATACGCGATGGGGGAACATCCACCAGCGGAAGGTGATTGAAAGCGGTGTCTTTTAGCCAGGGTGCTTGCGCCAAACCCGCGCAGCCGCTGATCTCCATCCTGTCAGGCGGCTGCCTGGCGTCTTGTGTAGTACAGAGGGATATGCTGTCCATGGAGATAAAAGTTGCGCCGGTCAAACCAACCATTTCTTTTGACGTATTCGACAAAATTGACATTCGTGTGGGGACTATCGAGCTTGTGGAAGACGTGCAGGGTTCAGACAAGTTGGTCAGGCTCACTGTTGATTTTGGAGATCACAAAAGAAGCATATTGGCTGGGATGAAACAGGAGCGTCAAAATCCAAAAGAAATCGAAGGCAAGCAGGCGCTGTTTGTCGTCAACCTCGAACCCAAGAAGATGATGGGCGAAATTTCTGAGGGCATGTTGTTTGACATTGGATATGCTGACGGAATCACGCCGGTGTTGGCCGTGCCTGAAAAACATGTACCGGATGGCACACGAGCCGGATGACGGCGGGCATTTGTTTACTGCTGGAGGAGATGATTGGTGCTGACTGTTGTCTTGGACGCAGGCCCTCTGATTGCAGCCTGCAAATTTGAGACCCAGGGGAGGCTGGTGGTTGACCATCTACTCCTATCGGGATGCCGTATTGTGATCGCCCCAAGTGTAGAGGAGGAAGTCGCCGTGCTGGGTGCTGGCTATCCTGATGGTGTGGTTGCTGGCGAACGGATTGCTCAGGGTGATATCCAGGTGATGCCGGTAGCAAATCGGAGGTGGGCACGACACCTGGCAGCCTATGCCTTGGGAGACGGCGAGAAGGATTCCATCGAATTGTGCGGGCAAGTGGAAGGGGTGCAGGCTTTGGTGACAGATGACTATTTGGCTTTTGTGGCTGCCATACGATTAGACCTGGAAGCATGGATGTTGCCGGATCTGGTAGTGAAATTGGCCAAACGTGGAAGTTTGACTATCAGGGTTGCAGCAGCCATACTGGAAACGGTCCGTCCTCGTTATCGGGCCGGGGTGATTGAGTACAGTCTGGTACAGTTGGTGGAGGGGAAACATGGTGAAAGTAGTGGTACCGGTTAAAGAGGAGATTCTACGAGCTGCGGAGCGGCGCAAGGCGGTAGGAATGGATGAAGGAATCGCTCAGTTCTTGGCCGAACTGATTGATCTGGGTTTTGAATATCGTCTCCAGCAGCTCTATCAGCGGTTTGAAGACGGCAAGATTAGCCTGGAATATTTTGCCAATGAGCTGGGGTTAGGTGTACGTGATCTATACGCAGCACTTGAACGTCGAGGGTTGGCGACCTCGAACATTGGTGCCCGGCCATCTGAAACGGACAATGGACAACAGATCACACCCATCTAGCAGACGGGCACCATCCGTCCCAATCGCTGTCTGGTGCCTGCGTACAGTCCTGCTCTGTTAATAAACGGCGAAAATGAGGAGATTGCGAAAATGACCATAACCGATTCCGTTTCCCCCTCCAACTTTATCCGCGAGATTATCGAGGAAGACCTGAGGACCGACAAATACGGTGGTCGCGTGCATACACGGTTTCCACCGGAGCCGAACGGCTATCTGCATATCGGACACGCCAAGTCCATCTGCCTCAATTTCGGCCTGGCCGAAGACTATGGTGGCCTTTACAATCTGCGCTTTGACGATACCAATCCCACCAAAGAGGAAGTGGAATACGTGGAATCCATCCAGGAAGACGTCCGCTGGCTTGGATTCGATTGGGAGGATCGGCTGTTCTATGCGTCGGATTACTTTGAGCAATTATACGAGTATGCCGTGCAGTTGATCAAGAAGGGCAAAGCCTACGTTTGCGACTTGAGCGCAGACGAGGTCCGAGAGTACCGCGGCACCCTGACCGAGCCCGGCAAGGACAGCCCCTATCGCAACCGTTCGGTGGAAGAGAACCTGGACTTGTTCGAGCGCATGCGGGCCGGCGAATTCCCGGACGGGTCCCGCACCCTACGGGCGAAAATTGATATGGCCCATCCCAATGTAGTGATGCGAGATCCGATCATGTACCGCATTCTCCACGAAACGCATCACCGGACGGGCGACAAGTGGTGCATTTATCCCACGTACGACTGGGCCCACGGCCAGTCGGATTCCATCGAGGGGATCACCCATTCCATTTGTACGCTGGAATTTGAGAACAATCGCCCCTTGTACAATTGGTTCCTCGACGAGTTGGGCATCTACCATCCCCAGCAGATCGAGTTCGCCCGCCTCAATCTCACCTACACCATCATGAGCAAGCGAAAACTTCTGAGATTGGTAGAAGAAGGGGTTGTCCGCGGATGGGACGATCCACGGATGCCTACCCTATCGGGTCTGCGGAGGCGGGGTTACACACCCGAGGCCATCAGAAACCTTTGTGAGCGCGTCGGCGTGGCCAAGGCGAACAGTGTCGTTGATATAGAAATGCTGGAGCACGCCATCCGAGAAGATCTGAACCAACGCGCCCCCCGGGTTTTCGGCGTGTTGCGCCCCCTGCGGGTGGTCATTGACAACTATGCGGAAGACCTGGTGGAAGAGATGGAATGTATCAACAACCCCGAAGACCCCAGTATGGGGACACGCAAGGTGCCTTTTTCCCGCGTGCTGTACCTCGAACAGGAGGATTTCCGCGAGGACCCGCCGAAAAAGTGGTTCCGGTTGGCCCCTGGCCGCGAAGTGCGGCTGCGATACGCCTATTTCATCACCTGTGTGGGGGTGGTCAAGGACGAAAAAGGCGAGGTGGTCGAGTTGCACTGTACCTATGATCCAGCGACGCGGGGCGGTGACTCGCCGGATGGACGCAAGGTCAGGGGAACGTTGCACTGGGTTTCGGCCGCCCACTCGCTCCCGGCCGAAGCACGCCTGTACGATCACCTCTTCACAAAAGCAAATCCAGACGATGTAGAGGAGGGAGCTGATTTCAAAGCGAATCTGAATCCTAACTCGTTGGAAGTTTTGACGTCGTGCCGGGTGGAATCCAGTCTGGCGGACGCAGCACCAGGGAGTCGCTGCCAGTTCGAGAGACAGGGCTATTTCTGCGTGGACCCTGATTCGTCTGATGGGGCTCTCGTGTTCAACCGGACGGTATCGTTACGCGATACCTGGGCCAAGATCGAAGCGGCGCAGAAGAAGGGGTAGGGGAATCGCGAGTTCCATATTCCTCGGCAAGGAGGGAGCTATATGGGCCATCAAGAGACGGATGAACCAAAGGGTCGTTCGGTGGATTTTCTGCTCGCTGAATACCGATATCTTGGGGACTGCTTCTGGCGAAACGAGGAGGTCGGTGAGAGGCGGGTGAACTTTTTCATCACATTGGTGACAGCGGCGATAACGGCACTGGTCACGCTAGTCACCACCCAGCAAGACAATTTGGGAAAAGACAATGTCTATTCCATAGCCGTCTTTGCGCTCCTGGCGCTGCTGTCTTTTGGCATCGTTACGCTGCTGCGGATGATCCAGCGCAACACGGTGACCGATAGATACAAACGGGCTATGAAGATGGTACGAAGCCGCTTCCAAGCCTGGGACAAGGAGCCGCTCCAGGGCTATCAGCCCTTTGAAGAGGGTGGACCCCGCAAACTGGGAACCGGTGGCTGGGTGGAGATGGTTGCAGTTGTCAATAGCGTTATCGTGGCGGCGCTTTGTGTGCTGCTAGCCTATTTCCAGCCAGGTTTAGGCATCGTGCTGCCCGGTTGGGTTGGTTTCATCGCAGCCTTGATCGTTCAGTGCGTCCCAGGTTTAGGCATCGCGCTGTCCGGTTTGGTTGGTTTCGTCACAGCCTTGATCGTTCAGTTCGTCTATGTGAGATACCGTTATGGTAAGAAAGGCGACACCGGATGAGATCAGATTCCCGGGAGATTGAGGCTGCTCTGGTCATCGGGTCGGAGAATCCACAGGTCGTTGCGAGCCAGATCGCTGATCTCACCGCGATTGGAAATTACCGGCTGCTGCCTCAGGCCCCCCAACTCATCCATGATCTCTACCTCGACACGCCTGACCGTGCGCTGCAAACCCAGCAACTGGCTCTGCGGGTTAGGGAAATCGGGACAACGCACTGGGTCACTCTGAAAGGACCCTCTCAGCCGACCGGTTGGGAGGGCGGCGCAGAACGGCTCGAAATCGAATTGCTTTGGTCGAAGGATGCCCTGGCCAGGGTCCTCGCAGAGCTTGTGGACAGAGGAAAAGTCCCACAGCAGCGCCAGGATCTCGACTATGCCCATCCATTGGAGGCCATGGCAAGCTTGGGATTGCAAGTCATCCAGGACCGTGAGAACCACAGAAGGGTCAGGAACATTCTCAAGGGCGGAGAAAGCGATTCCGTGCTCGCCGAACTGGCGATAGACTCTGTGGCATATCATTTCGGCGGCCAGGAGATCCGTCAACACGAGGTGGAGATCGAAGCCAAGGAGGGGAGTAGCTCCGCAGTGATCAAGCTTTTGGTCGAAAGCCTGGTTGCCATGTACGGACCTGTGCTCCGGAGGTGGGGTCACAGCAAGCTGGCCACCGGCAGGGCCATTGAAAAAATGCTGAGCGAAGGACTCTTGGAGGGATTGCTCGACGTCAACAACAACCTCAAGCCCCTTGCCTACGACCGAATAGACGACTATCTCGAACGCAGCGGCATCTGAATTTGCTGCTTACCCCGCTTTATACCTCGATCCTCTTCCACGTTCCCCGCTGGAAAAGCAGATAGAGCAGAATGGCCCGCCCTGTCCAGTCTACAGCCGTGCCCAGCCACACGCCAGCCAGCCCCAGGCCCAGGACAATGGCCAGGAGATAGACGGCCGACACCCGGAAGAGCAGAGTGCCGACCACGGTCACCACCATGGGCGTGCGGGTGTCGCCCGCGCCCCGCAGGGAGCCACTGAGCACCATCTGCACGGCGACGGGCAACTGCTCCAAAGCGGCGATGCGCACGGCCAGGCCGGCCAGGGCCAGCACTTCCGGGGTAGCGCCAAAGGCCCTCACCACCTGAGGGCCGAAGAGGCCGAAGACGAGGGCCATGCTGCCCATCACCACCAGGGCAAAGGCCATGGCGCGCCGGATGCTCGCCTCGGCCAGGTCCCCCTTTCCGGCTCCCAGAGCCTGGCCGGCCAGGGTGGTGGCGGCCACGGCCAGCCCGAAGCCGGGCATATAGGAGAGGGACTCGACGTTCAGGGCGATCTGATGGGCGGCCAGGCTGGCGGTGCCCAAACTGGATACCATGCGCATAAAAAGGGCAAAGCCAGCTCGATAGATCACCATTTCGGCGGCGGCAGGCAGGCTCAGACGAAAGACGGTTTCCATGATCTTCCGGTCCCAACGCAGGACCCGCCATAGCTCCACCCGGATCCGCGTCCGACCGGTGAACACGACGAACAGGGCCAGGCATCCGCCCAGCATCAGGGCCGAAGCGGCGGCCACCCCAGCCCCTCGAACCCCCCAGGCCGGCAACGGGCCAGGGCCGAAGATGAGCCCATAGGCGACGACGGCGTTCCAGACGTTCATAACCAGGGTGATCAGCATAGGGGTCCGGGTGTCGCCCGAGCCGCGCATAACGCCGTTCAGCACCAGGAGGGGAAATCCAAAGAGGGCGGTGGAAAGGACGAGGCGCAGATAGGTGCTGCCCAGGATGACGACGCGCTCCTCGGCGCCCATGAGCACGAACAGTTCATCGGCCAGGGGGATGATGAAGGCCATGGCCAGCACAGCCGTGCCAAAAGCCAGGAGAAGGGCCTGCCCCGCCGCGTCCCTGGCGCGCTCATAGTCCCTGGCTCCCCAGGCGCGGGCCACCAGGGCCGTGGCTCCGACGGATAGGGCCATAAAAAGAGAGTTGATGAGGAAGACGAAGAACCCTCCCAGGCCGACGGCGGCCAGAGCGTCTGCATCCCGCAGCCAGCCCACCAGCATCCCTTCTGCGACTATGACCATCGTGTGCAGCAGGTTCTCCCCCACGGCCGGAAGGGCCAGCTTGATGATGTCGGATGTCAGTTTCTCGTGAGTCAGCTCCAATGTTCCGCCGGGGTTGAGCTCACCGCCAGAGGCCCGGGATTTCGAGATCAAAAGTCTATGCTTTCGCCCTCGTAGGCATAGCGGAAAAGGCGGGCCAGCTCCTCTCGATCTGGAATGCGCGCGCTGGTCACGGTGTCGTTCTCGCCGTCCTCGATCATCTTCTGCAAGGCAGCCTCAAAGTCCTCCCGTGGGATGCCCACCTCTTTGACCGATGTAGGTTGATTGATGCGCCGCGCCAGGTCTCGCACGGCCTCGGCCAGCCTGGCCGCTCCTTCTGCCTCCGACCCCACCTCCCAACCCAGGAAGCGGGCAATGTCCGCGTAGCGCGTCCCCCCTCCATTGGCTGTGAACTCGATGGTATAGGGCAGGAAGAGGCCCACAGCGCGGCCATGGGGTACGCCAAACAGCGGGCTCAGGGGGTGTCCCATGGCGTGAGCCAACCCGGCCATGGAATTGCCAAAGCCCAGGCCAGCGATGGTGGCCGCACTGTGCATTTTCTCGCGGGCTTGCTCGTCGTCGCCGTCGGCATAGGCCCGGGGCAGGTAGTCAAAGATCATCTGGATGGCCTTCAGACACAACCCGTCGGAGAAGTCGTTGTGCCAGGCGCTGGTGTAGCCCTCGATGGCATGGGACAGGGCATCCATCCCGGTATCGGCAGTGATCTGGGGAGGCAGCCTGGTCACGAGGGCGGGGTCAACGATGGCGATGTCGGCCACATTCTCACGGGAGCCCAAAACGAGCTTGCGTCTGTCCTCGGTATCGGTCAGGACCGCGACCCAGGTGACTTCGGCTCCAGTGCCGCTGGTGGTGGGGATGGCAATGAGCCGGGCCTTCTGGCGCAACCCCAGAGGGATCATGGGATTGATCTCCTCTGGCTCCATGTCGGGGCACTCGTAGAGGACCCACATGGCCTTGGCTGCGTCCATGGCCGAACCGCCCCCCAGGCCGATGATCCAATCGGGGCCGTACTGGCCCATGGCCGCCGCGCCCCGTTTCACCACCTTCAACGAGGGGTTGGGCTCCACCTCGGCAAAGACCCGAGATTCGATCCCGGCCTCTTTCAGTTGCTCGACGACCAGATCAACAAAGCCCAACTCTACCATGGTCTGATCGGTGACGATAAAGGCCCGCTGGCCCTCGATCTCGCTCAGATAGCCTAAAGCGCCTTCGCCGT
>Ga0180438_10007497_pt1 | contig 14199 bp, 10 predicted proteins | sample SS_ome_12_FD_132455 | JGI IMG/M metagenome (GOLD analysis project Ga0180438, IMG submission 132455) | Hypersaline lake sediment archaeal communities from the Salton Sea, California, USA - SS_3_D_2 metaG | ecosystem: Environmental > Aquatic > Non-marine Saline and Alkaline > Hypersaline >... | reverse complement strand
GACGGAGTGGCATGCCTACTGGAACGATGAATACCGGTTCCGGATCAAGTATCCCCCCAACTTCTCTGTGGCGAAGGTTCCCAACGCAATGATCGCGACGGGTGCCGTGGTCACGTTTGTGCCGACCTACGACCCTTCGATCGATGGAGCCGGAGCCAAGACAAATCTGGTCGCCTTCTCTGTGACCATCGGTGTGACAGATTGCCCCCATGCTTTCTCAAAGGGAACCCGGTCGTGTCTTCCGTACGGCTCGGGGAACAGGCTGGGCCGTTGCGATTCCGGCGGGATCCGCTTTGCCAAGCGCTATCTCGCAGAGGGGGCCGCGGGGAATCGCTACGAGACGCTCAGCTATCTCACGGACTGCGGAGGCAGACGCTACGAGATCGCCTTGTCCGTGCACTCAGGCAATCCCGGCTGCTACTCACCGGGCTCCATCACGATCTTCGATCCGGCCAAGATCACTCGTCTCTTCGAGGCCATGGTGAGCACGTTTGGGCTGAGTCGGTAGCGCTTGTCGAGGGCGGTTCGCTCCCGTGGCGCGAATGGCGCTTCCGGTCTCCATCCGCTGTCTGGAGCCTGGGGGCTGAGTGCAGAACGCGCTCGCGGGTAGCGGCGTGGTGATGGGTGTTCCGCTCAGGCCGGTCGCTCCTGGCGTATGCTCTCCTTTGATCTGCGTTTCCGCTGTTCCGTGTACTCCAGATCGTGGACTAGACAATGACCTTCATCCCCGTCTTAGGTCCAGTCATGATGCCGGAAACCGCGGTTCCGGACCTGCCGTCACGAAGGCCTTCTCATCCACCGGATGGCGGGGACACAAGCCTGTCGAGGCCGGCGGCCCTCTGCTCAGAAGAGAAACCGGAAACCAGATGGCAGGCAACTTGATGATCACGCTCCACCTCCACCAGTTCCGCGGGAATCGTCTCGCACCCTATCATGGCGAAGGGACAGCGCTGCCAGAACCGGCAGCCTCTGGGCGGATCGATCGGGCTGGGAGTATCGCCTTTGAGCAGGATCCTGTCGTGGGACTCCCGCACGTCGATATCCAGAACCGCCGACAGCAGCGCCTTGGTGTAGGGATGCAGGGGATTGGCGAAGATCGCGTTGGATACCCCGATCTCCATCGTTTTCCCCAAGTACATGACCAGCATGTCCTGGCAGATGTTCTTCACCACAGCCAGGTTGTGCGAGATAAAGACATAGGTGAGGTTCCGGCTCTTTTGTATCTCCATCAACAGATTCAGGATCTGGGCGTGCACCGACACATCCAGGCCGCTAACAGGTTCATCGCACACCAGGAACCTCGGATTGAGAACGATGGCGCGGGCGATCCCGATGCGCTGGCGCTGCCCGCCCGAGAAGTCCGAAGGATAGCGATGCAGATCTTCCTCATCCAATCCGACCAGCCTCAGAAGTTCCAGGACCTTTTCCGTCATGGCCGCCTCGCTGGCCCCACCCCGGATATACAGCGGCTCCTTGATGATGTCATACACAGTGAATCGGGGATTGAGCGAGGAGAAGGGATCCTGAAAGATCATCTGCATATCGTGCCTTGCGTCTTTGAAAGCCTTCGGCTTCAGTGAGAACAAGTCGTCGCCCCGGAAGCGCACGGTTCCTTCAGTCGGCCGAACCATCCCGATCATCGCATTGGCCAGGGTGCTCTTGCCACAGCCTGACTCGCCAACGATGCCATAGGTCTCTCCCTCCGAGACCTGAAGGGTGACGTCAGTGACCGCCTGGATCCAGCGTCTCCTGCCAAAAGGATGGGGGCGTTTGACCGGGAAGTTCACCGAAACGCTCTCCATCTCCAGCAACGGGTCGGAATGCCGGCTGTCGCTACTCACGATCACATCTCACGCTCCTGATGCAGAGGATGCCAACAGCGGACCTGTCGGCCATTCTCCAGGGGTTCCAGCCGGGGCATGCGTTGCGGGCACGGGATGCTGGAGCGGGAGCAGCGGGGATGGAAGTAGCAGCCACTGGGTTTGCGCATCGGATGGGGAACGGTGTCTGGAATCTGGACGAACGCCTGCTTGTCATCCGAGAGTCGAGGAACGGAAGCCAGGAGACCTTGGGTATACGGATGACGCGGTTCCAGGAAGAGCCCCTGCACCGCGGCCGTTTCGACGATCTTGCCGGAGTACATGACATAGACCGTGTCCGCCATGTTGACCACCACGCTCAGATCATGGGTGATGAGCAGGGCTGATACGTCATGGTCCTGCTGCATGGACTTCAGGACATCGAGCACCTGGGCCTGGATCGTCACATCGAGAGACGTGGTTGGCTCATCGGCGATGATCAGTTTCGGCATGCAGGCGAAGGCCAAGGCGATGAGCACCCTCTGGCGCATTCCTCCCGACAGTTCGTGCGGATAGCTGTTGGCTCTTGAGGAGGCTTCGGGAACCCCAACCAACTCGAGCGCGCTGACGGTTTGCTGCCTGGCGTCCTTTCTAGACAGTCTGGTGTGGCGCCGGTAGACCTCGTCGATCTGCTTGCCGACAGTCATGACGGGGTTCAACGCGGTCATGGCGTCCTGGAAGATCATGGCCATGTCTCTGCCGCGGACACGTTCCATCTCCCTGTCCGTCAGACGGGCTAGATCGCGACCGTCAAGCTGGAGTTTGTCGATCCGGCTGACTGAAGGAGGCGTTCGAAGCAGCTTCATGATTGACAACGCCGTGACGCTCTTCCCGCAACCGGACTCCCCAACCAGAGCGACACACTCGGCTTTCTTCGTGATCAGATCGATGCCCTCCACGGCTCGGATGACCCCTCCGGCGCAAGGAAAAGCCACTTTCAGGTTTCTGACTTCGAGCATAGGATCGGTCATGGCGGCCCTTCAGCATGGGAGGCATCCAGATAATCTGGCTCTTGAGAGGATTCAGGGCACTCCTCGTCTTCCATGGACCGGAACACCTCCTCGAGGTAGGTGTTATTCAGGTGTTTGAAGAGCTTGTAGATGCTGCTCGATGCCTTCATTCGGGGATTGAACACCTCTTCCATGACGATGCCGATGCGCATGAAGGAGAACACGGCGAGGAAGATGCCGGCTCCGGGCGCGAGAATCCACCACCACGCACCGAACAGCAAGGCTCCTCCGCCCTGGGCCTCGGCCAGCATCTTTCCCCAGCTGATCGCGGTGGGATCGCCCAAGCCCAGGAAGCTCAGACCTGCTTCCGCGACCATGATGCCGGCGCATGTCAAGGTAGTGTTCATGATGATCAGATGCGAGGTTCCCGGAAGGATGTGCTTGGTCATGACGTACCATCGGCTGGCGCCGGCCAGCTCAGCGGCCTTCACGTAATTGCTGTTCTTGAGCACCAGAACCAGCGAACGGATGATCCTCGCCAGCCCCGTCCATCCGAAAAGCACGAACACAAGAACGATAACGAAGTAACTTCTACCCAGGAAATTGGTGAGGACGATAATCAGCGGCAGCGTGGGGATGACTAGCAGGACATCGACGATTCGCATGATCAGGTTGTCGACAAAGCCACCGATGTACCCAGCCATGACCCCCATCAAGGCGCCGAGAAAGGCAAGCACCACCCCCGTGCTGATGCCGATCATCAAGGAGACCCGCGAACCGTAGATCAGCATGCTGAAGATGTCCTGACCGGTCGTGATCGTCGTCCCCAGGGGATGCTGCAGGCTTGGGCGTAGTCCCTTCTCCGCCCGCTGGGTGACATCGTAGGGATCGTACGGCGCCAAGACCGGGGCCAGCACCGCCACAAGCACCAGGAACCCAACGAGGATCAACCCCACCCTGCCCTTGGGATGCTGCCAGAGCTTCTTGACAAGGCTCAGAAAGGAGCTGCCTCTTTGAGCGACTCGGAGAAACACGCTACGCTCGCTCATCGTCTGTCTCCGACGGTGACACGGGGATCCAAAATCACGTAGAACAGCTCGGTCACAAGATTCGCCAGAATCGCAAAGGCTGAAAGGAACAGCATGATGCCCATCATCAGCGGATAGTCGTTGGTGCTGTTCGCCTCCAGGAAGAGGGTGCCCATGCCCTGCCAATTGAAGACCCGCTCGATGATGATGGCCCCGCCGATCAAGCCGCTGATGCTCATGCCGATCGAGGTCGCCAGCGGCAGCATCGCGTTTCGCAAGACATGTTTGTACAGAACGGTCGTATGACTCAGCCCCTTGGCCCGAGCCGTGATGACGAAGTCCTCGTTGGTCACGGCAATCACGCTATTCCGAGTGGTCTGGGAGTACCCGACGATGCCGCCAAGCGTCATGCTCATGATGGGGAGGGCGGCGTTGTTGAGCACCACCTGAATGGCCTTCCAGCTCCAGTCGAATTGCGCGACCATATTGGGATTCGTATAGGCCGGAAACAACTCCAGTTCGAACCCGAGATAGAAGGACAGCATCAGGGCAATGAAAAAACTGGGCAGGGCAATGCTGATGGTCGAGGCGTTCAGCAGCATGGTGTCCTGCCATCGCCCACGCTTCCAAGCAGCCAGGGTCCCGAAGAGCAGGCCAATAATCAGGCTGATGAGGAGCGTGCTCACGGACAGCACCAGAGTCCACGGCAGCCGCTGACCGATCAGTGTCGTGACCTTGGGGGATCCGGGCTGCAGTGAGGTCCCTAGGTCCAGACGCATCAGGCCTTGGACGTAGCGGATGTACTGCTGGAAGGTCGAGACATCGAAGCCGTACTGCTCGCGTGTGAATTGCTTGATGATTTCGTACTCGATGTCGGACATCGCCCCCCGAGGCGGGTAGTACCGCTCGGCCGGATCGCGCACACCAAGGCGAGGGATGAAGAAGTTGAGCGTCAGGACGACAAAGAAGATGAACACCGCATAGAGGATTCGCTTGATGACGTAGCTTCTCTTCATCGCGTCACTCCCTATTCACTGCGGCGATGATCCCGACGTCAGAACCGCGGGATGACGATGCCGTGCCTCCACTGGAGTCCATCCGCTGGATCTCCTGCAAGTTGGTCGAGTTGAACACCGTGGCCCCGGCGACGACCTGGTAGCCGGTGTATCGATCCGTTCGGGCAATGGAGACGACCTCCGAGCTGTAGAGAGGCACTTTGTAGTACAGCTCTGCGATCACAGGCTGCAAGTTGTAGAGCAGTTCGTACTTGCGGTTCAGATTCAGCGTGGACCTCATCTCTTCGATGTCCGCTGCCAGATCCGGCTCGATGAGCCTGCCGTAGTTGGACGTACGTCCCAGGGCCACGAAATGAGCGTTGAGCATGATGTCCACATTGGCCAAGGAGAAGATCACTCCTTGAATGGTCAAGTCAAAGCGGCTCGTCCACAAATAGGTCGTTTCCGGTGAGCTGCCCTTGGCTTGATAGCGTATCTCGATGCCGACTTTTTGAAGCTGGATCTCCAAGAACGAGATGAGTTCAATCTCACCCGGGTGGCCCAGAACGTTGAACGAGACCCGCTCCCCATCGAGGAGGCGATACCCGTGCTCGTCCTTCTCCGGCAAGATCCGATCCAGCAGGTCGTTCGCTTGCTGCAGTTTCGCGGTTTGCGCTTCGCTCAGGACATCGGCGTTGGGGTTGTAGAAGTCGCTCAAGCTTTCCCGGATCAGACCTGCACTCATGGGTACGGCCGCTCCATTGGCCACGAGTCGAATGAGCATCTCGGGATCGATGGCGAGCGCAATGGCCCGACGCACATTCTTGTCCGCCAGCAGGCCGCGCATGGGCGTCTGCTCCGATGCCACCGGATTCACATTGAAGACCAAGCTCTGCGCATAGGTGCCCTCGGCAACTGACACGAAGAGGTCGTTGCGGCCCTCGAACAGGCGCACGTAGTTTGCGCTCAATCCGGCATCGAGCATGTCAATGTGACCCTGTATCACAGCGTAGATGGCCACGTTGAGTTCCTGGTACAGGGTCAGGCGGATTGTCTCTACAGTGTACAGGGGACTCGAATCGTCCTTTGTCAGGTGATAGAGATCGTTACGCCGGAGAACGATCTGCGAAGGCCCTGATTCAGACTCATCCAGCACATAGGGTCCGCTGCCTACGGGATGCTGGTAGAGGTGCTGCATGTTGGCATCGGGGTTCCGGCTGTTCAGCTGGCTCTCCCGGCTGACGATCGGCTCCCAGATATGCTCAGGAAGGATCAGAACCGTCGTGAACAGGCTGGTGACCGCGCCCAACACGCCCCGGACATGGAGGTACACCACCTGGTCCCGCTCCGCCTCGCCGATGACGTAACCTTGTTCGGTCGCTCCATGGTTGTAGGTGAAGATGCCCTGCAGCTGAAGCTGGCCGGAGTTGGAGTACAGATGCAGCAGATCGGCGGTCCAGGCCAGGGCGCCGGCGTGGTTCGACAGGTAGTTGTTCCTGGCAATATCCAAGGTGTAGTACACGTCGTCTGCGGTCACCGGCCGGCCGTCGCTCCAACGGGCACGCGAGTCCAGTTCGATTCTGACGGTTAAGTAGTCCTCGGTTCTACCATTCTGTGGGTTGATCAGGGTCTTCACGCCCTGGGCTTCCAGGCGATCGTAATCGATGCTTCCGGAATCGGTCACGATCGGCCTGCCTTCGGCATCCACGTAGTACCATTGCCGGGCAAGACTCGGCAGGAATCGACCGGTATCGTCGTCATAGGAAAACAGCGTGCTGTAGAGCATGCTGGCAATGGTGGGAGCGATGCCGTCCCTGGAGAGCCATGGCATGAACGTGGACGGGAAGGACGATTGGACCACCCCGACATAGAGGGTGTTCGTCCGATCGGTCCGGCAAGGATAGTCAATCTTCTGGCAGCCTGTCAGGAACGTGGCGGTACTGACCACCAGCACCAACCAGGCCGCGAGCAACCCTTGCTTTGTGGAAATGACCCTGCCCCCTGTGATGATCGCCTGTACCTGTTTGGAGAAGACCCCGCCAGGCTCAGGCCGTGCTGGGGCCGGCGGGGTCGGACCGGTCTATCGACTGATCACGGCGTCACTGTCTCTTCAGGCCGAAGCCCAGACCGCCCGTACCGGAGGTGGCGGTCATCCCTGGGAGATTGATGCTCAAATTCAGCCCGGCGTCGCCTACGGTGCACATCGGAGCAGGGTCCATCCCCGAGAAGACCACCATGAGAGTCATGCCCCGTTGGATTTGGAAGGTTCCCATACTGTCTACGACGGCCTGTCCCGCAGCATCGGAGATCAGCAACTCGTAGCTGCCGTCCCGATTGAGTGTCAAAACAGCGCTGTATTCGACTCCCTCATGCGTCGCCGAACCGGCAAAAGCTCCCAGGACGGACTCGGCGTACATGACCATCTCAGTCCCCGGCATGCTACCGATCACCCTGAAGCTCCCGGTCAGCATCAGGTTTTCCAACGTTCCACTGTAGGCGGTTCCATCGTCTGGTACGAAGCTGATCTCGGTACCGGTGACATCGTACGATCCGGATTCCTCGTACGTCTCAGGCATCCCGACATCCGCGCTATAGCGATACGTACCGAACATGTCCAGCACCATGGTCGCCTCGGCGGAATACATGGCAGTGGCCTTCTCGCCGACATAGGTGCCGGCTACATCAGCATGCGTCGCGATGCGAAGTAGGCTTTCCGTCCTCGAGCTAGCCATTTCCGAGGGGCGGATCCCGACAGTGATCTCGCTGTCGGCGCTGATGGTTCCTTGCACCGGCGCTTCGTCGGCGGGGTCCAGCGTGAACTGCTCTCCATCAACATTCCAGCTTCCGGTTTCGCTGTACGCATAGACAGTCTCACCCATGACGAACTCGCTCGAGAACACGTAGCGTAGACCTGCCTTCAGGGTCAGGGTATACGCGTAGTCTACCGCGCTGCCCATTGCCTGCTTGGAATGAGAGCCTGCATAGGTCCCGTAGTACTCGGACAAGGCCAAGGTGTCCGCGGTGAGGGTATAGATGATCTCCGGGTCATCCGGATCTTCTCCGCTGTTGATGATGTTGCTAGAGCCGTAGGGTAGAGTGGACTGGAAGACTAGGTTCGGGCCGTCCAGCACAAAGGTGGCCGTCTTGGGGTTGTCGGAGGTGTGCTCCTTGTAGATCATCATGTGGACGCCCCCGCTCTCGGCAATTACCCCTTCGCCGCGGCTCTCGCTGGGATCGAAGTTGGTGTTGGGAGAAAGCATGAAGGCGCCATCGGCGTCGATGCGCAGATAGAAGACCAACGGCATGCCAAGCTGGGTGATATCGATTTGGTAGACGCCGGCGATCGACTCGAAGCGTGCAGAACCGACTGCCGCGGTGCCAAGAAGCAGTAGGATCGCCAACGAGAAGCCAATCCCTGCTCTGTACTTCCTTTTCATACCTATCCTCCTTCTCCGGCTTCGAAACAAGATCCCGATCCAGGTCGCGTCAGCACGGTACCCGTCCCGGTCCCAATCTCATCAGCCCAACATACTTTCCGCATCCTGTGATGTCAAGACTCGTCTCCGGTATTGGCGATGCAGCCGTCTCTCCAGCGGCTTGCGCGATAGACCCACAAGCCCCTACGAGGAGGGGCATCTGGAGCAGGAACCTCTGGTTCCTGTTGACGGGACCCCGCGAGCGGGCTAGCATCGCAGCAGGATGTCATGTGGAGGGGGTTCGTGATGAGGTCAGGAGAGGCGTTTTTCAATTGGGCGTTCCGGTCGAGGGCGCAAACCGTGATCAAGCTCCATGAGGGGGAGGAGATGGCCAAGGAGAAGGTCTTCCTCAGCTTCTGCTCCCACAACCCGGCCTTCATCTCACACGGTCCCGACGGACTCAACGGCAGTATCAAGGGGGTGGGATTCCTACCCAAGCCCGACTACTTGGAGGAGACCCTTGATGCCTACATGCAGCACATCAAGAGCTACGACGGGGATGACCAAGCCTACAGCAAGCGCGGCCTGGCCGTGCTAGTCAAGCACCTCTACGACCCGGAAGCGCACGAGCGCATAGATTTCACCCGACTGGGCACCCTGGAAATGGCCAAGAAGCACAGCTGGAACAACTATCGGGCCAATCCCGAGGCAACACTCATCTACTATCAGCCCCCGATGATCTCCTACGAACTCCGGGGCACCGTCGAGATCTATGATGAGGCGGAATCGGGCAAGCGGGAGCTGTACCAGCAGTTCATCAACGCCCAGCACGACGTGTACCACCGACCCGATATCAGTCGCTGGCTCAAGTACCCTGCCTATGTGTTCACCATAAGGGAAGTCTGGGACAACTGCGCCACCAAAGAGGGGTTTGGCGCCCAGATGGAGTATCCCTACTGAGTCTCGACACGAGGTGCGGGAATAGGTTCCGAGCTTGTGAGTCGTAGGAACGACTAGAGTGCGCATGGTCGATGCGCTCAGTGTTGGGCGGCTGCTGTGGGCGCGGGTTTTCGTTTCCTCTTCCGGTCTTGCGACCCGTTGAGTGTCGAGAGATGTGCTTGAGCGGTCTACCTAGAGCCTGGGGGACTGGATGCAGAACCTAAGTTCTCGCGACAGCACGGTAGACCAGGAAACCTGAAGCTGAATCCACCATCCAATGGGCAGTGCAATGCGTAGCGAACCCTGACTTCGTTCAGAATCGAGAACCTGACAAGCTGATCAGCCTATCAACCAGGCAGCATCGATGTCGGTGCCTCGTTATGGCCGTTCAGATGCCGATGCCCACTCCGGCGTTTTGCTTGGGTTGGATTCAAGGGTGAAGGTCAAGAGGGGCTGAGGCCGACTCTAGAAGCGGACCTAACACGGGGGCAGGACGAAGGCCAACCGACCCTGGGCTTCTCACGCCCACCCGCAACTTGCCCGCCCTGCCGGAGGGTATTGGGTGACTAGTCAGAGCATGTGGGACAGGGAATCGTTGCCGGACAGCCGTAGCACCATTGCGCGACCCACGGAGCTCTGCACTCCGTAGTGTTCGGATCGACATAGTGCTCAAGTTCATGCAGCAGAGTCAGCCCGTCTGCACCTTTCCGCAGGCAGATCATCACGTATTCCTTGTTGCCAGGCGTGTATCCATAGACGCCCACATCGCACTTCGTTCTCGCCCCAAGGTCGGGAAGAAAGTCATCGTCCGGATAGACAACCAGATAGTACATCGCGTTGAGAATGTCAGCAGTGAGACCATCACGCAGATATGGATCGCCAAATCGATCAAGTTCAGAGTTGCTGCGAATGCACCCATCGTTGAGCTTCCCTTCAATTTCTCTCAAGATCGCGGCCAGGCGTTCGATCTCTGGCGTGCGACCGCAGTCTTGGCAAGGGGAGCATCCAACGCAGACAGCCATGTTGTAGCCAATCCATACCTGTGGAACGACGATGACCCTTGCCTCCGAACTGCCGTGCTTGTTCTTGGCGATCAGCGTGTAGACTTGGCCCAGCTCGCCGAGGGTTTCCTGTCTCGAACCGCGCCCAGAAGTCAGAGCCGTGGAGGGATTCGGGCAGTCTCTCGTGACCCCCGACGCCAGTTCTGGTGACACTGCCCCACAACTCCATTCCAGAGTTATGCCTGACATCGCCAGATCAACGCTCCAATTGAGTGTGAATTCCTGGGTTGGGAATGCAGCGTACTCCAGAATTCCTGCTTCCTGACCGAGAAAGGGAAGCGCGTCACCATGTCGCGCTTCTGCCCTGGAGTAGTTGATGACAGGGAGGCTCTTGGGATAGGTGACCGAGATGTTCAGTTGAGCGACGACACTACTGGCGTTGCCGACCTGGAATTGCCACTTCCAGCGCCCTTGCCCCCGAGCCAACATCTCCGAGGTGACGGCGAATGACTTCGTCATCGGACTGGTCTCGATCACGTCGAGATACGCATCTTCCTGTCCAGGTCCATAGAGCAACAAGCGCAGATTGCGCGGCCCTGTCCACTGAAGTGTGAGTTCGATGGTTCCCTCTGTGTAGATCCAGAAATCCGTCCTCGTCGAGAGCCTGTGCGGCTCGATGGAGACCTCATATTCATTGGTCTGTTCTGTCTGAGCAGCCGCGATGCCGACCACTAAGATCAGGATGCTGAGAAAGACGGTTACTCCAATTGCCTTGCGCATCCTTGATCCTTTGCCGCTGACTCTTCTGCTTCTCATCTTGATCGCCTCCTCTGTGGCCCGCCGGTTGCGCATCTGTTCTTGGCCAATGACCACGCCCCCATCGCCAGCTCACTTCTTGAGTCAGTCTAGTTGACAACCTCCCGTGAACACCAATCCCGGAGGCATTGCTCAGATCTGAAGTACAGGCGACCCGTTTCCCAGGGCGCCGCAGGGACTGCTCTCGTCGTGCTCTCTACGCTCATCCTCAGTGCGGCATTCCGATGATCAGGATATGCGGGAAGTTCTCTCATCGTGCGTTGGACCTGCTCATTGGAGCCTGGTGGATTCGAACCAGCTGCGAAACTGCTTCATCTCGTGTCCCAGCATCGGCGGCTGCGAGTCTGATTGAATTGCCTTCGGAGGATCTTGCCCCCATCGGCGATGCGTATGCACCGCTCACGAGACATACCACCGATGAGGAGCCGACCCCAGGATGCGTGCCGGCGATTCGCGGCATGTTCCCTCGGACTCCCGGCCCGACGGACCTGTCTGCGCGGCGTACCGGGAAGACCACCTGATTGAGCTCGGTGCGATCGAAGACGAGGTCGGCGGCATTCCGCTGGGCATCACGCGCGACGAGGCGGGGATCGTACGGATCGTGAACCTGGGAACGGGGGAGGAGTTCATCAAGGAGTGCGACTTCTGGCTTGTGCGGTACGCCTTCCACCCCGACCCGCTGCTGTATCTCCCGGACGACGGCGAGTGGAGCTCGGCATCCGTGCTTGGTGGGGCGGGGACGCCGACCGGCTTCTCCCGTCGCACGCGGCGACGTACCGGATTGCAGAAGCCGACCCCGATGCGATGTTCGAAGACGGACGACCGCTCCTCAGGGGCCGGACTGAGGCTGCTTCGCGATGGCTTCGAGCAGAAGAGAGCCGAAATCGAGCTCGGCGCGGCGGTCGATCGAATCGAGGATGAAGCGGAACTGATAGTACCCATACAAGTACGGGTTCCTCGCCAACGCGCCGTATTGAGCGTTGAAGAAGTCCTGCTCGCCTGTACCGGAGGGCGTGGGATCCGCCAGCCGGGCGAGAGCCGCCTCGAGCCTTGGGCGCAGGGCGAGAAGACGCGTCTGGCCGTTCGGGCTGGCGACGAAGAAGGCAACCGCGAGGTCGTTCGCCTCCCGTTCCGAGGTGTAGCGGTCGAGTTCGATCCCCACCGTCCGATACAGCCAATGCGCCATCTCGTGGGCGACGAGGAACTCGTTGAACAGGCCGACAAACAGCGCCGCCGCGTCTTCCGCCGTCTCGGTCAGCTTGAGGAAGAACTCGCGGGAAGGTGAGCCCAGCGTCGGCCAGTGGGCAGTCACGATCGTCCACGACCGGTGGTCGAAGTACGCCAGATTGGGTGTGTTTCGAACCTCGACCGACGGAGGGACCCCGCGGTCGAGGAGATCGATGACCCTTGTGGCGAACGAGGCGACGATCCGCTCGGCTGCGCTCTGCACTTGGTTCACCGGGGCGTCAATCGGAATGAACGGCAGCGCGGATCCGGCGGCAGCGATGTAGCAGCCTCCACAGAGAAACCCAATGACAGCGACGAGCCCGGGCGTCCGGATCATGCGACCATCGTACAGCAACGAGCCGTGGCGGGTCGGGGACCAGGAAGCGCGGAAGCGTCTCGACCGGACCCCGCCCACGGAGATCTCACTGCAAGTTCCCGTCGTCCAAGACAGCGGCGTTCGTGTCACGAAGTCGGTGCCGGCCAGGGAGTGTGGCGGAGGCTCTGCCAGTCGATATCCGACGGTGCTGATGGGCCGGGCCGTTGAATCCGGTAGACTCTCATGCACCTCCTGCAAGGAAGACGGTGATCGATGTGACACGGCGGCTCGGTCGGAGCGGGATGACGGTCAGTGACCTCGGCTTGGGTACGGCGAGAATCGGGGGGCTCGGCTACTCGCGATCCGGAGATCGCGAGACCCGGCTCAGCCCCGAAGCGGTCGGGGAGTCGAAGCGCGCGGTTCGGCGAGCGCTCGACCTCGGGGTCACGTTCTTCGACACCGCCGACATCTACGGGGCGGGACGGAGCGAACGCATCCTCGGGGAGGCGATCGCCGGGCACCGGGACGAGGTGATCCTCGCGACGAAGTTCGGCGAACGATTCGACGAGGAGTCCGGGGAAGAGACCGACACCGAAGTCACGCCGGAGTACGTCGTCCGTGCGTGCGAGGGGAGCCTTCGTCGGCTTGGGACGGACGTGATCGACCTCTATCTGTTCCATCTCCGCGATTTCCCGATCGACCGTGTCTCGGCCATCCGCGATGTACTCGAGGATCTTGTCTCTTCGGGGAAGATCCGCGGTTACGGATGGAGCACGGACGATGTCGAGCGCGCTGCCCTGTTCGCCGAGGGGCCCCACTGCATTGCGATCGAGCACCGTCTGAACGTCCTGATGGACACGTCCGAGATGCTCGCGTTGTGCGACGCCCACGACCTGGCGAGCATCAACCGCGTCCCTCTGTTGTGCGGCGCTCTCACGGGGCGCTGGAGCCCGGAGACCGTGCTTCCCGCGTCCGACCGCCGTAGTGACTGGCTTGCCGACCCGGGGTTCCAGGACGCCCTCCGCCGCGCCGAGACGCTCCGTCCCGTGCTGACCGCAGATGGTCGCAGCTTCGTCCAGGGGGCTCTCGCGTGGATCTTGGCCCGCAGCCCGCGCGCCATCCCCATCCCCGGCTTCCGCACCGTCGAGCAGGTCGAGGAGCTGGCCGGTGCAATGACGCACGGACCGCTGCGTCCAGACCAGATGGCCGCGATCGACGAACTCCTGGACCGATCCTAGAGGGCGGAAGGACCCGGAAGCGTTTCCGCCGAGGCGTTCGCCAAGCCCCTCGCGCAAGTGGCGGGACGCTCGCTCCGTCTCGAGAAGCGCGGTCCAGAACGAGTGAGTTGAGGGCCATGTCCCTGGAGTTCAGACCAGATGCGCCATCGTCGTCGGCGAGTTGCAGTGCGCCGCCTTCGTGAGCCGCCAGCCACCGCCGGGATCTGATGCTGGATTCCAGAGCGTGACTGATGCACTTGCGTAGGGTTCCCAAAAGCAAAACCCTGCCCCCGCGAGCCTCCTTGCCGAGACGGAGGAATCCGGACGAAGAGGGGCTGACCCGAACCTGTCTGGCGGTGCCCGATTGGGGTCGAGCCTCCGGGGACAGCTCATGATGCTGCTCTTGACATACGTGATGGCCTATTCTAGACTGTT
>Ga0180438_10007496_pt1 | contig 14200 bp, 16 predicted proteins | sample SS_ome_12_FD_132455 | JGI IMG/M metagenome (GOLD analysis project Ga0180438, IMG submission 132455) | Hypersaline lake sediment archaeal communities from the Salton Sea, California, USA - SS_3_D_2 metaG | ecosystem: Environmental > Aquatic > Non-marine Saline and Alkaline > Hypersaline >... | reverse complement strand
GCGGGAATGACGAACATTCTTTTTCTGTAATTTGATGTCCATTGGCCGGTTCGGATCAGACAATCGCATGAATACTAGCGCCAGGTGCATTTGTCTTGTTCTTAGGTGGGACAGCACTGAGTCCGACCCCGATTGTTCCCCAGGCTTCACCTGTTCAGGAATAAAGAAAAAATCTGTCCACAGATGAACGCAGATAAACACAAATGTTTGTGTTTGTTTCTATGTCGTAAGCGCCTTTGATTTTCCCGGCGCTAGCAGATGGATTTAAGGTGTCTTGCGCTCCAAAGACGCAAGCGGTGTTTCAAAATCGGTTATAAGTTTGCGTTTTTTGCGTTATTCGCGGACATTTTCAACATCCGTGTTTATCTGCGTTCATCTGTGGACTTAATAAAAAAAACCGTTCAATTAGCGTTTTTCGCGACTAAAGTCGCTCCTACGGTTTGTCGATATTGCGAAGCGTGATCCCTGAGTTTCAACAAACAAAGAATATTTGCGTTCATTCGCGTGGGGCTTCGTAGCAGCAGGCGGACCAAAACACCTTTGCGCTCTCTGCGCCCTGGCGTCTTTGCGTTGAAAGTCTTTCGATTTAATTCTGCAGCGTAATGTTACCGAACGGATTGTCCTGCTCCAGGCTTACCACGATGGTTTCTTCCAGTGGTATCTCGTTTGCCCGTATGTGCGGAGCCAGCTGTTCCGCCACCTGCAGTATTGTCAGCATGCCCTGGCGGCTCGGGTCCTGTTCATCCAGGCCGGCGATATCGTTGGCCAGGCTGCTCATGTAGTTCTGCATGCCGTCAACCTGCTGGGCCAGGTTCATTGCCCTGAATTCCGCAGTGAAATCCAGATGCAGCTCGTGACCACCCGTGTCGTTCTGCTTTGTGCTGATTCTGAAAGGTCCTTTTGTTTCCATGGACAGATAACCCGTTTAATGGCGCGATTTCTTGATGAGTTCATAGGCTTCCTTGATCTGCTGGGTTTTCTCATTGGCCAGCTTGATCATTTCTTCCGGAAGCCCCTTGGAAACGAGTTTATCAGGATGGTGCTGGTTCATTAAGCGGCGGTAGGCTTTTTTGATTTCTGCGTCCGGTGCATTTTTTTCAACACCCAGCACTTCGTAGGCTTCCTTGATCGCGGCCTTCTCGGTTGTCGGCGATGCAACGCCGCCGGCGAGATGGAACAGGTGATCGAGCTGCCTGCGGGAGAAGCCGAGCACGTCGGCGATCTTGTACAGGATTTCCTTTTCTGCCGGATGCAGTTTCTGATCGGAAAAGGCGGTGCTGATCTGTACCTCGAGAAACATTTGCATCAGGTTGACGCGCCGATGGCATTCCTTGCGAAACTGCACCAGTACGTCTTGCAGCGGGAAATCATCCGCCTTGCCTTCGTTGAACAGGTTGATTGCCGCCTTGCGCTGCTCCGGATCGAGGTTCATGCGCGTCATGATGGCTTCTGCGTTGGCGATTTCCGCAGGCGTCACCTTGCCGTCGGCCTTTGCGATATGGCCCATGATGGAAAAAGTGGCGGTAAAGAAGGCAGCCTGTACGCGTTCGACGTCGCCGTAGGCCATTCCGCCGAACTCATCGGAAAGCTTCAGGCCCTTGTCAAAGTTGTGCCCCAGCGCGGCGCCGAGCAGGGCGCCAAGCGGCCCGCCCAGCATGAAGCCGAAGGCGCCGCCAATGATTTTTCCCCACCATGCCATCCGGGAAGCCTCAGTGAATCCGGGGTGTCAGAAACAGCTTCCGGATACCGCAATTATTCCTGGTCGTCCGGGTCACTGCTCTTTTCGTTGAGATACTTCCTTCCTGTGAACATTGCCGAAATAATGCTGCCACCCTGCCGCACCTCGGCATGCACAACAGCCGCGATGTGGACGATGATCAGGAACATCAGAAAGTAAGAGGTGTATATATGAACCGTGCCGAACGGTTTTTTGAACGCCTTGAGCGCATCAAATTTTTCCTCGTCCACCTCCGACTTGTCATAGGGGACCAGGGTGGAGGGGTCGACGCCCGGCAGCGCCACGTATTCGGCCACGCTCGAGCCAAATGGAGGATAGTATATGTCTGTACCGGCGCGTATCAAGCCTGTGACTGCCATGACAAGCAGGCACAGAAATATGACCGTAGCAGCGATCTGTCCCATCGGGTTGTGGCCGGTGTACTGCAACGGCGTACCCTGCCTGATCGAGTCCCTGTAAGCGCGCACCTTTTGCATATGACCACTGGACGGGATCAGTGTGCGCCAGCGCGCATGGCGCTTGCCGATAAAACCCCAGAGGATCCTGATCACGAGGTTGGCCACAAACACATAGCCGATGGTAACGTGCATGACCTTCAGGTTGATCTTGGCCTCGACACCTTCGATGCCGAGTTCTTTCTTGAACAGCATCACAAGGCCGAAAAAAATCAGCATGATGATTGTTGTGAAGTTAATCCAGTGGAACAGTCTTACCGGCAGGTCCCACGCTTTGTACTCGTAAACTTGTTTAGCTTGCATGGCTATTTTTGAATCCTCTGAATCAAGTCCCTTAGTCTATCAATTTTTTCTTCGGTACTATCGGTTTCCAGCAGGGTTTGTTTTACCAGCGGATCCAGCGGCAGCAGCTGTGACAGCTTGTGACAGACATCCTGAGCGGAGGAATAGTCCGTATCCACGGCCTGCTGTTCTGCATAGGGATGCTGTTCAAGCTGCTTTAGCGTATCGATCAGGTCCGGTATACGGGTGACGGCATCGATTTTTGCTTCGTCGCTGAAGGGCAGCGCTTCGATTTCCCCGGTCATAAGACCGTCGTCCTGAGCGCAGGGGTTGGTGACCCGCACCCGGCGCCTGGCCGCGATCGTGACTCCAAAAAGACCGTTTTCCAGCATTTCCCAGTCGACGATGTCGACATAGGTGCCGATGCTGTAGGTTTCCGGGGTGTCGCCGACCTCTTTGCCGGCGCTGATCAGGATAACCACGAAGCCGTGCTGGTCGCGCATGCAGGTTTTTATCAGGCGCAGGTAGCGCTGCTCGAATATCTGCAGCGGCAGCGTGCAGCCGGGGAACAAAACGGTATTGAGCGGAAATAAGGCTGAACGGTTGTCTGAATCAAGCAGGCTCAAGTTTAGGTCCATTGTTTTTTACACTGAACGGCAGCCGGTCCGGCTGACTGGCATCGCCGATGCGCGGCTATCAACGCTCTAAGGGCGCCATTCTACCGCCAGCGGCCCGAGCACACCACGACCATTTGAGTGCGCGTGTTGCCTGTGGCGGGGCGCGATGCCGTTGCGGGCGTAGTGCCGATTCACGTGTATCATGTAACAGATGATACGCACCAGGCAGGCTTTTGGTTCATGACATACGCGCGGCATTATCAGCATCGCTGCGTTTCCGACCTGGCGTGGGCGGTCTCCAGCCCGCCGCTGCTGGATTACCGGGGTGGCGGCTGTCGCTGGTTCAGCGGGGAATGGTATCGGGAGCAGTACCGTCAGATCGAGGGGCAGCTGGCAGAAATCGACCGCGATCCGGCCAGGCTCGAGGGCCTGTTGGCCGCGCAGAAGGACCAGCGACTGGGCAATTATTTCGAGACCCTGTGGGCGTTTGCGCTGGAAATGAGCCCGCGCTACAGCCTGGTCGAGCGGAACCTCCAGATCGTCGACGGCCAGCATACGCTGGGTGAAATGGACTTTATCGTGCACGACAACGACACCGGACGGCATGCCCACTGGGAACTGGCCATCAAGTTCTACCTCGGGATCGGCGATACAGCCCGGCACGATGCCTGGCACGGGCCGGGTAAGAAGGACCGGCTCGATCTCAAAATCAACCACCTGCTGAGCCGGCAGACCCGCTTGAGCAGTCACCCGGTTGCGCGGGCGGAGCTGGAGAGGCGCGGCATCGAAATAGGGGATTGCGCCGTGATACTGAAAGGGCGGCTATTCTATCCCTGGCAGCGGGGCGGGCCGGGCCGCTTTCCGCTGTATGCCAATCCGCTGCATCCGGACGGCGCCTGGCTGACCCGGCGGCAGGTCTTGCACTCGTATGGCGCGGATGCGCGGTTCATGCCGCTGATCCGCAGCGGCTGGATGGCTGGCGGTCCCGTAAGCCCGGAAAGAGCTTTCTCAATCAAGGACTTGTTGCACATGGTGGATGGCGGGCAGCTGCGCCTGCCGTTGCATGTGTCCAGGCTGGGCGCCGCGCCGGAGCAGGAAAGGCTGTTTATTGTGGACAATGATTGGCCAGCTTTCCCCAAAACATGACAAATTTACAGGAAATACCTATACAAAATATGTTGTTTGTTTATAATTCGTTGATGCCGTTCACAAAACTACAACGATAAAATGGAGCAATACCCGATGGACAGAAGCCAGATTGTAAAGCTGCTGCAGCAGTACGACATTACGCCTACGCGCCAACGCATTGAAATTGCAGGATATTTATTCCAGCGTCCGCAGCATCTTTCCGCCGAGAACATCCTCGAGGGCGTCAACTCGGAGGGCAGCCGGGTGTCGCGGGCCACTGTGTACAATACCATGGGCCTGTTCACCAGCAAGGGGCTGGTCCGCGAAGTCCTGATCGACCGCGAACGCGTTTTCTACGACACCAACCGGGCCAGCCACCACCATGTCTACGACATCGACAGCGGTGAGCTGCACGATGTAATGCACTCGGAAATCGAGCTCGCGACCATCCCGAAACTTCCCGACGGCGCCCGCATCGTGGATACCAACGTGATTCTGCGGGTCAGCAGCAAGGCCTAGCAGATTGCCGGGACCTGAGACATAGGAAGCCTGCATTAGCAGGCTTTTTTATCCGCAAAGAACGCGAAAAACGCAAAACGGCCAGGGTGGATATATTAGTACAGGCCCTTTCGCGTTCTTTTCGTTTTTCGCGGACTTGAAACAAAGAAGCCTGCTGTCGCAGGCTTTTTCATGAGCGGAGATTTTCGCGTCCCCGGGCGTTGTTCGCGGCTAAAGCCGCTCCTGCAGGCCCTTATTGTATCCGCTCGAGGTCCTGTGCCAGGGATTCGGCGACGTTGGCGGGTATCGCATCGACGGTCACATTGTAGTTTTCATGATCGACCCCGGCCGATATGGTCGCGCCCCTGTGGATGTCGGCGATCATTGCGGGTGCGAGTTCAAACCTCAGGAAATGCACGGCCGATGTCTTGTCGTCCGTGGTTCGTTCCAGGTCCTCATCGGCGATGGGGTGGACCTTTTCGTGGTCGCCGACCCGGAGCCAGACCCGGTGTTCGATCCCCACGAGTTTCTTCAGCATCTGCTGGCGCTCGGCCACGTCGGCATACTGGATCATCATAGTGGCCTTCCAGTTCGTTCCGTCGGGAATCAGCGGATTATAGGCGTCCAGCTCTTCCTGGATTCCATCGGCCTCGAAAATTCTTTCGGCCTTCAGCATTTCCTGGATCTGGTACTGCATGACCAGCCGGTCTTCGAAGAACAGCACCAGGTTGTCACCCAGGTCCAGGCGGCGGTTTTTCTTGTGCGCCATCACGCGGGCACGAAAATCATCGCGGATCTCCGCGTATTCCTCTAGCGAATACAGGTCTTTTCTGCTGAGTTTCGTCATGATAGTCATATTCCGTACGCTTTTCTGATCAGGGAAATCGGGTGTTCGGGCCGGCTTCCGTCGGCGAGGCCGGACTCGATATGATGCGCGGCCATCGCGCAGTCGCTGGTGTAGTGGTCGGGCTCAGCCTGCTTTACCTTGTTCACTACGGGTCGGCAGATCTTCATCGCCATGTCGTGAAATTCGCTTTTCACGGTATAGGTCCCGTCGTGACCCGAGCAGCGTTCGATGGCCGTGACCTCGGTGTCCTGGACCAGCTGCAGCAGGTCGCGGGTTTTCATGCCGATATTCTGTACCCGCTGGTGGCAGGCCGCGTGATAGGCGACCTTGCCGAGTGAGTTTTTGAAATTGGTATCGAGCTTGTTGTCCTTGTGGCGCAGCATCAGGTATTCGAATGGATCGAACATCGCAGCTTTGACTTTCTGCACGTCGTCTTCCTGCGGGAACATCAACGGCAGTTCCTGTTTGAACATCAGCGTGCAGGACGGGACCGGCGTAATGATGTCCCAGCCGTCGTCGACCAGGGCTGCCAGTACCTTGATGTTGCGTTCCTTTGCGGCCGTCACCGCATCGAGATCGCCGAGTTCGAGCTTCGGCATGCCGCAGCATTGCGTATCCTGGACGAGTTTTACGGGTATGCCGTTGTGCTCGAATACGCGGATCAGGTCTTCGCCGATTTCAGGTTCGTTGTAGTTGCCGTAGCAGGTTGCGAACAGCGCCACCTTGCCACTGGTGGTCCCGGTGCTCACGGCATCGGATTCCAGCGGTTTGCGGCCGGGGTCCCGCTTTGCAAGGGTTTTCGAATGATATTTCGGCAAGGGCGCCTCGGGATGAATGCCGATGGTCTTGTCCAGCACCTTGCGCGCGGTTTTGCTCGCGTTCACCGTGTTGACGGTCTGGGTGATCACCGGGATACTGGCGAATTTGCCGATTGCATCGGTCGAGGTGATCAGACGGTCGCGTTTTTTAGTGTCGCCCTTTTTGAACTTGATCGCCTTGGCCCGCAGCATCAGGTGCGGGAAATCGATATTCCACTCGTGGGGTGGAACATAGGGGCATTTGGTCATGTAACACAGGTCGCACAGGTAGCAGTGGTCAACGACCTGCCAGTAGTCCTGTTTGGCAACACCATCCACCTCCATGGTGTCTGATTCATCGACCAGGTCGAAAAGGGTCGGGAACGAGCCGCAAAGGCTGACGCAGCGGCGACAGCCGTGACAGATATCGTAGACGCGCTCGAGCTCCTTGAACAGCGCCTCTTCGTCCCAGAATTCCGGGTTGTCCTGTCCCAGCGGGTGCCGGGTGGGGGCTTCGAGGCTGCCTTCTCGTTGTTCTGTTGCCATGGCGTTTGAATTCAGTGTGGCCGGGGTCTGTCGACCCCGGCGTTTGCTGTGGAATAAGCGTTATCAGTCCAGGTTGTCCAGGGCCTTCTGGAAGCGGTTGGCGTGTGAACGCTCGGCCTTGGCCAGGGTCTCGAACCAGTCGGCGATTTCGTCAAAGCCTTCGTCGCGAGCGGTTTTGGCCATGCCCGGGTACATGTCGGTGTACTCGTGGGTTTCGCCGGCAATCGCCGCTTTCAGGTTGTCGGAAGTGCTGCCGATGGGCAGGCCGGTCGCCGGGTCACCGCTTTCTTCCAGGTATTCCAGGTGGCCGTGGGCGTGGCCGGTTTCGCCTTCCGCAGTGGAACGAAACACGGTCGACACATCGTTGTAACCTTCAACGTCGGCCTTGGCCGCGAAATAAAGATAACGGCGATTTGCCTGTGATTCACCGGCGAATGCGTCTTTCAGGTTCTGTTCTGTTTTACTGCCTTTCAGTGCCATGATTTTCTCCTTCGGGGTTTTGAAAAAAGGACAGAGATTCTACATCAGAATTCTATAGGGTAAACAATAATCAGGTTCCGCGCCGCATTCAATTAGTATTTCGCTATTTGTGTGATTGTTTTTCTCAATCGGCTATAAAATGGCTGCCGATTTATTTGCGCCTGACGTGCGTCCGGCATTTAATTCGAAGGGGCAGGTTGTTAAGCTGGAGTCATTTAGCAAGGGGTCACTGTATGTCACGTGAAGTCGATGTTGCGATTATTGGAGCCGGCAGCGCCGGTTTGTATGCGCTGTCACAGGTGCGGAAGAAGACGGACAGCTATGTGCTGATCGAAGGCGGTGAACTTGGAACGACCTGCGCCCGCGTCGGCTGTATGCCGTCAAAGGTGTTCATCCAGGTTGCCGATGATTACCACCGCCGCTCGATTTTCGACCGCGAAGGGATCGACGGGGGCGAGGGGCTGGCGGTTGATATACCGGCCGCCATGGAACACGTGCAGGATTTGCGCGATGTTTTCGTCGACAGGACGCTGGGTGTGACTGATGCGCTCGACGAAGAGCACCTGATCCACGGTTATGCGCGCTTTGTCGATGACCGGACCATCGAGGTCAACGGCGACACGTACACGGCCGGGGCGATTGTGATAGCGACCGGCACCGTACCCGTCGTACCGCAGCCCTGGCAGCCGTTTATCGATGACATTATTACTACCGATCAGCTGTTCGAGCTCGAAGACCTGCCTGCATCGGTCGCGGTCATCGGCCTGGGGTCGATCGGGCTCGAGATCGGCCAGGCCATGTCCCGGCTGGGTGTGGCGGTGACCGGTGTGGACTTGCTCGACACTGTCGCCAAGCTGCAGGATCCGGTTGTCAATCAACTGGCGGTCGAGGTCATTGGCAAGGAGTTTCCTCTCTGGCTGGGCGAAGCGGCGCAGCTGGAAAAGACGGACGGAGGGATCCTGGTCAGGTCCGGTGACAACGAGGTGGTCGTAGAGAAAGTGCTGGCCAGCCTTGGGCGGAGGCCGAATTTCGACAAGCTCGGACTCGAGAATACATCGCTGGAACTCGATCAGGACGGCGTGCCGCTGTACGATCCCGAAACCATGCAGTGCGGTGGTTCATCGATCTATATTGCGGGCGACGTGAACATGGAGCGCCCGCTGCTGCACGAAGCGGGACACGAGGGACGTGTGGCCGGCTACAACGCGGTGCGCAACAGCAGCGATGCGTTCAGACGCAAGACTGCGCTCGCGATCACTTTCTGTGATCCCAATATCGCTACCGTCGGCGCCCAGCTGGACGAGCTCGATGCGTCGAAGATTGCGATAGCGGAGATGCAGTTTTCTCCGGTGGGCCGTGCATTGATAATCGGCAAAAACAGGGGCGTACTGCGGGTCTATGTGAACAAGGCGGACGGCCGCGTGCTTGGCGCGGCGATGGCCTGTGTCAAGGGCGAGAATCTCGCCCACCTGCTGGCATGGTCGATTCAACAGGGTATGACGGTTTTCGACATGCTGAAAATGCCTTTCTACCACCCGGTTATCGAGGAGGCGCTGCAGGGTGCGCTCTACGGCGTGCTGTCTGAACTCGATACGCAGGAGGAAACGGTCGAGCTTGAAAAACTCTGATTTCGGGTTTTCAGCGCCTGCGTGCAACGAAGCCCAGCAGTGCGAGGCCTGAGCCGAACAGGACGATCGGCAGCGGCAATGGAACGACCGCCGCAGGCTGAAGGTGATGGGCGCCGACCAGTGACGGCACGGCACTCTTGTTCGAAATATCCAGGCTCAGCGTGCCTATCGCGTTTTGGCCCAGGGTGCCATAGAGGTCGAGGTCGATGTCCATTCGGAATATCGGATAATCATTTGCCGGGTCGCTGTCGTTGTCGCTGACATTGAAGCCTGTATGCCCGTAGTGTGCGTAACTGCGGCTGTCAAAATGGATCATGTCCGGGTAGGCGGTCGGATGGTCCGGCAGCGAAAGACCAAAGACATGTCCCTGTTCGCCGCCGCCAACGAAGAATATCGAGATGTCGAAACCGTCATTATTGTAAACATCTGTGCCGAATTCCAGGTCAAGCCTGCCATTTGATCCATTCGTGAAAATGAAGGTTGTAGCGTAGGCATCGGTGATATCGCTGGCCGGGGAAAGGTAGTTGCTCGTGTAAGCGCCGGCGCCAGGCGGTGCAAAAGTGGTCGAGCGCGCGATGTCAGCGAAGTCATATCCGGGCAGGTCGATCGTTACCGCGGCGGATCCTCGAGCGATGCAGAGCAGGGTGACGGTGAGTAGTATTTTTCTTAACATGATCTTTTCTAGTTCCTCGGGTCCGCGGTCGTTGCTGCCCCGGTGCTGAATCCGGGTGGTCCAATCGGGATCGGCGGCGGTGTCAGCGGCGTAGACGGCACCGAAGGTGCGGCCGGCGCCGATGGCGCAATGCCAACGGCTGGCGCTACCGGTATGCTCTGGACCATGTAGGCCGCATTATCGTTTGGTCTGAATTTCAAGCTCCTCGACCTGTCATTCACGACCGTGCCGGAAGGGGGCTCTGGCCCCGACTCGGGTTCCAGGCCGAGCTCCCAGATTCCCCAGCTGTATACAGAGTCGACGAAGACATCTTTCGCGCTGTCGGTCGTGGCATGCGCTGCGGCCGTGACGGCAAACAGGCAGGCGACAAACAGGCAGGCAAAGGTGCTTCTCAACGCGGGTCCATGCTGTGTTTTGGCTTCAGTTCGATACATCGCATTTAACTCATTTCTATCCGTGATAAAGCACAAACTGTGCCAGCTGCTAAAAAATGCATTACATATCAATAGGTTATGTTTCGTTTCGATGGCGGGCAGGCGTCGAATCGGCGAATGCGCACAGGCGACGGGCGCATTCTGTAAAACATTTCACAAGACAATATTCTTGATTGCTTGTGCGGCTGAAGCGGACGCGGCAGATCGCAGGATCGGCGTGACAGGGCGGCCGTTGCCCGCGGAAGCGATATCAGGTGGCAGGATTTATAAAAACCTTTTCAATATCATTAACTTAATGTGCTCATTCTGGTGACGCGAAGGAGGCAGTCGTTAGCGCCGACCGGGTTGGCTGGTTACCGTGCCTGCGCTCGGGCCGTGAGAAACGAAAAAGGCGTGCTGGAGTCAAGGATGTCGACAGAAGTCGGCAAAATTGACACTATAAGAAAAAATATGACCATATTTGATCAAAATAAGTGCATTTTTCGAGAGGGCCCCGTATTTTGCAATTATTTATGTTGGCAAAATTTACAAAAAATGCGTGTTTTTGATTATTTGAAGTACCTTGATGCGTTTACCGTCAACAGAAGCCGGTCGTAATCGTAGGCATCGATGTTTGATTTGTTTTCGGTGTAGGCGATCTCGGTATTGAGTGTCCATTTTCCGAGAAAGCCTTCCTTGATATCACGGTTGTAGCCGATGCTGGCGGTTATTTCGTCATCGTTCCGGATCACTGTCGTATTGGTATCGTCGATAATCGTGTCCGGCGCCTTGTAATCAAAATTCCTGTAGGTGGCCTTGATATAGGCCGTGCTCAATTCCGTGATCGTGGTATAGCCGCTGAAATACAGCGTAAGCCCGTTGTAGCCAAACTGGTCGTCTTCGGCACTGCGGTTACGCAGCCGAAAGCCGCCCTCGAGGCCGGTGTTCAGGGTCTGCAGCAAGGTGGTATAGGCCGCGCCCGCCATGACCAGGCTGCCGTCCTGGGGGGCGTTAGCCGCGTCGCTGTAATCTCGAGTGAGCAGGGTCGATTCGACCAGGATACTGCGGTAGTTGCCCAGATCGAAACTGACGTAGGGATTCACGGACAGCGCGGTCGCGAGCGAGCTGTGCCCAAGGTTGACGTAATCGAATCTGAGCGGAATTGCACCGAGCCAGCGCCCGGCTGAAATAAATGCCGGCCCGGTATCGGCGCTGACAATGTTCAGGTTGAAATCACTGGTCTCGGTATAGAGATTGCTCGACAAGGAAGCCTGGCTCTGCCACTCGAATATTGTTCTCGCGCCGCCTACATTAAACGGCTTTTTTCGCCGATATCGGTGCGACGCGCTCAATACAATATCGCTGCCGAACGACGATATCTCCTCCGACGGCAGAAAAAACTCCCTGCCGTTGACGATAATGGTGCCGGTTCCGGGTACGACGTTGATGTTCGTGTTGTATATCACGCCGACCTTGGCGTATTGCGAATAGTGATGTGAGCCTTCGGGCGCCAGTTCGTCGCTGTACAGCTGGTCGAGATAGGCGAGGATAGCAAGGCGTACCGATTCCGGGGTTTCGGGATCGTCGAGTACGATCTGAAATTGCTCCAGGGCCTTCTCGTAAAGGCTTGCTTCGTGATACGCGACCGCAAGTTCGAGCCTGGCGCGATTCAGGTATGGATTGGTTGCAAGAATGTTCTCGAAAATTTTTATCGCATCGTACACCTTGCCGGATTCGCGTTCCTCCATTGCCTGATCGAACTTTTGCTGAATCGGGTCGGGAGTTTCCGCCAGTGCGCTGCCGCCGGCGACAATGCATAACGCTGTAGTTGCATGCGTTATTTTATACAGAATTTTTTTCAGCATGTTTACAGGTTGTGCCGGTTATGAAGTGCCGACGTATCGGCCCTTGTTTTCAGGTTGAAGGATTTATTCGTGTAAGTGCTGGTTAAACTAGTTTTTAGCGTGATTGCAATGAATTATCCACCGATTGCCGAGATTATAACCCGCCGTTTTGTGTTACAGACAGGCGCGGGCTTCAAAAGAACCGCAAGGCAGAGCGGTTGTCTTACCAGTCATGTCCATTGAGCACGTTATAGCGACCCTGGTCCTGATGCTGCTGCTCGCACTGGCGGCAGAGCCGGTATCCCGTATCTTGCGCATGCCTTACGCCACTGTGCTCGTGATAGCCGGTTTTATGGTGTCCGAAATTGCGGTCATGTCCGGGATAGACACCGGACTGCGTGCTGAGAATTTTCACGACCTGGTTTTCTATGTTTTCATCCCTGTGCTGGTGTTCGAATCCGCATACAGGATCGACAAGCGCCTGCTGCTGCACAACATCATCCCGGTTGTCGTTCTGGCCGTTATAGGACTGTTGCTGACTGCTTCGCTCACGGCAGCCACATTATATTACGGTATCGCTCATCCGGCCGGGTTTCCACTTATAGCCGCTCTGCTCACCGGCGCCATACTTGCTGCGACGGACCCGGTCGCGGTCGTCGCTCGCCTTCGCGAAATCGGCGCGCCGGAACGGCTGGGCGTATTGCTCGAAGGCGAGAGCCTGTTCAATGACGCGACTGCGATCGTTCTGTTCGGTCTGTTCTTATCGCTGGCGCTTTCACTGGACAATTCCGTGACGGCCAGCGTTGTTGTCCTTGAATTTTTGACCGTGTTTGCAGGCGGCCTGGTGACCGGCCTGGCGGTGGGGCTGGCTGCAGGCCTGGTCAGCAGGGCGCTCAATCGCCGATTGATGGATGCGCTGTTGACGGTTGTCGTTGCATACGGCGCGTATCTGCTTGCCGAGCGGCTGTTCGGCGTATCCGGCGTGATGTCGACGCTCTCGGCCGCTGTCGTCATGTCACTGATGACCGGCGACCAGACGGGTGATGCTGCCGAAGGCGGCAATGACTTTCTCTGGCAGGTGATCGGACATATTTCGAGCGCGATCGTATTTATCGTTATGGGTGCAACCATCACGCTTGGCATGTTCGAGGAGCGCTGGCTTGCGATGCTGATTGCGATCGCGGCTGTCGTCATTGCGAGGGCAACAAGCGTATACGGCAGCCTGACGTTGCTTGGACTGCTGCAGAAAGACCCGGTTGACTGGCGCAGCCAGACCATCATGGTCTGGGGCGGGTTGAGAGGTGCGGTCGCCCTGGCGCTGGCCCTGTCGATTCCGGTATCGCTGGACTACTGGTGGACTATACAGTCCATCGCGTTCGGTGTGGTTCTGTTTACCCTGTTTGTCCAGGCGCCAACCGTCGGCTTGCTGGTTGGCAAGCTGAGAATACGCTGTCAGCCGTGACCGGCGCCTGCTGCAGAACTACCGTACTGACCAGATCAGGAGTACCACGAAGGCGATCAGGACGGCCGCGAGCAGGGCCAGCGTGCCCCAGTGCTTTTCCTCGGCATTCTTGCTGCGCTCGATAGTCGCCTTGACGCCCGGGCCGAACAGGAACAGCACCAGTATGGCCAATGCGCCCAGGACGAGTTGTTCCCATAGTTCCATGACTGAAATATCCGCTCAATCAAACTTGTAATGTTTCTCGATGGGCTCGATGATCTTCCAGATGCATTTCATGCCCCTGGGAAACACCACCAGGTCGCCGGCCTTGATCGTAACCGGCTCACCGTTGTCCGGCGTTACAACCGCGCTGCCCTCGAGGATATAGCAGGTTTCCTGTTGATCGTATTCCCAGTCGAATTCGGACACGTCCTTGGTCCATATCGGCCAGTCGTCGACGTACATGACATCGAGCTTGGCGGGAGTGACGTTGTGTTCGATCGTGATCGTGTTCATAGTCAGGGATGAATTCTGAAAAAAACCGATCTTATCAGCGAATATCCTCGATTGCGTGTTTTTTCTCGAGTACGGCCGGTGTGATAAGGGAATAGCCCTGTTGCTGCCAGTGGGCCAGTTCGGTGATCGCAGACGGAACCACTTCGATAAACTCGTAGAAATCCTTGATGGCATAGCCGAAATCCTGGGCCGCGAGGCCGCAGACCTTGAACTTGACGCCCAGGTCGGCGTAATAGCGCATGCGTTCGACTGCGTCGCGGTAGCGGTCATAATTCTTCTGCGCAACGGTGACGATCT
>Ga0180438_10007495_pt1 | contig 14201 bp, 9 predicted proteins | sample SS_ome_12_FD_132455 | JGI IMG/M metagenome (GOLD analysis project Ga0180438, IMG submission 132455) | Hypersaline lake sediment archaeal communities from the Salton Sea, California, USA - SS_3_D_2 metaG | ecosystem: Environmental > Aquatic > Non-marine Saline and Alkaline > Hypersaline >... | reverse complement strand
GGCGTACAACGCGCTGAGCTTCAGCGTTTTGCCGTGCGAGTGTGACATCTCTCAAGCGGGCTTTCGGCACCTTCGCCGCCCGCGGCGAAAGCTTTCGCAGTAGATGGTCCGGCGCAAAAGGTCGATCAGCTCATTCATGCGGCTGGTGTAGTGAAGGTGCGCGTCGGCCCACTCGGCCGATCGCTGCCGAAGGCCGCGGAACTCATCGCTGTCCATCTCGGCCAGGCGTTTCATCGCCTGGTAGCAGGAATCAACGTCCCACGCCTTGATGATGGGGCAGCCATCGCCATAGCAAAGTCCGACAAGACCGTCATCCCACGCACTGATAATGGCCGAGCCAACGCTCAGCCCCTCCCGGGCCAGACCGCCCAGGATGTGCCCGTGCTCCATGTCGGGTACGTCAACCACGACGCCGTTTGCCATGCTGAAATATGTCAGTACCTTCCAGAACTCCATGTGCGGAACATACTCGATGCATGGCTCGAGGCCTTTGGCGGCGGCCATCTTCTTGAAGGCGGCAATGTCCTTGCCGTACTCGCCGACTATAGCTTTGATGTTGCGCTTCTCGCCCAGGGCCAGGCGCTCCAAGGCGCCCAGAAACACCTGCGGCGCCTTGTATTCCGGGTCGCGCGGGTCGTGGAAGTTCACCCGGGCCAGCCAGATGAAAACCCGGTCGTACCTGGCGTATTTCCGGTTGAGCTCTTCAAGAAGCTCGGTCCCCACCCGTTTGCGATTTGCTCCGGTGTCTTCGGGCAGTCCCCAGACAAAAGTCTTATCGAGCAGCCCGAGCCGCCTCAGCACCCGCATCTCCGGCCAGAAGCCGTGCGTGATTATTCTCGCGGCGTGCCGAAGCCCGCGACGCATCAGCCATGCGGCCACGCGCCAGTGCAGGCCGCCCGACCGCAGGCTGAAAAGCCGCATGGGAAAGTCGTTGACCTCGCTGCCGAGCGTCAGGTGCACCACGGGCAGACGCCGGAAGTGCCTCGCCGCCAGCAGACCCGTCGCCCCGCTGGTGATAACGACGTCATATTCATCCTCGATCACCCTGGCCAGCCGGCTGGGCAGCAGAAAGGAAATCCTGCCCTTGTCGTCATACTGGTGGATCCAGTCGGGGTAGTGGCCGGCAAGTGCCCGATCGACGAACTCGGGAAAGCTGCGCGGGCCGCGCTCCTGGCGAATCATGTAGAGATGAGCGTCCAGGCCCGCCTCGCGCAGAAACTTGCAGCAGCGGTATGCGTTATTGTCCTGGTTGCCGACGAAGGCTACTTTCATTGCGCCAGCCCTGCTTCGCCGCGGCAGCTCCAAGCGAAGCGGTCAAATATTCTTCTTGGAGGTGTACTTGAGGTAGAAGCTCTTTGGGACAAGGTCGGCCCGGCTCAGCAGCCAGAAAAGGCCGCGCAGGCGCTCGAACAGCCTCTTGTATGTCTTGAACTCCTTGTATGTCCTGATGGGCTGGGTCATGTACTGCTCGAACTGCCCGTCCGTAAGACCCAGGCGCTTCTTGACCATCTCCACCAGGCCCCAGTCCACGTCGGGCGGCTGCTGAAGCAGCTTCATCCCCTCCTCGCGGCTCATTTGCCCCGAGCGGATCAGTGCGGAAAAGCCGTTTGCCCGCTGGTCGATGCCAAACCGCCGCGGGAGAAAATAGGTGTGGTAAAAATGCGTTATCCGGTTTTCCAGGTGGTGCCCGCCGTACCACTTCCAGCCAAACTGCTCGGTAAGAAACTTCTTGGTCTGCTCCTTAACGTGGTCGATGTAGTAGAGCGGGCGGATTTTCCTGATGCCTTTCCAGACCATCCATTTCATCTGCGACCAGAAGTAAAGGCTCGGGAAGGTCTTGAGCTTCATGGTCCCGTACGCTTTCTGGACTGACTTGATGTACTTTGCGTCCATGTAGAGCCAGCCCAGCGGCGAGACGCCCTCCGTGCGGAACGAGTGCCCCTCAAAAATGTATTTGATGCCGTGCTTCTCGGCGGCCATGTAAAGCACGGCCGCCAGGCCTATGTCCGTGGGGCACTCCAGGTCAGGCGTGCCGGACTTGAGGAACGAGCGGTAGATGTCATCGTATTCCTCGTTATCGACGACATAGGTGTATAGCTGCACGTCCAGACACTTCAGGACGTTATGAATGTTTTCAACGGCGGTGGTCGTGTCCCAGGTGTTATCGAAGTGCACCGCCAGAGGCCTGAGGCCCAGCTCTTTGGCGCGGTAAACAAGGTAGGAAGAGTCGCATCCGCCGCTGACGCCCACCACGACGTCGAACTTCCTGCGCCGCCCGGAGCGCTTTATCTTCTCAGCCAGCCGCGTGAGGATCTCCTCGCCGGCCTCGCCGGCCGGGTGCTGGGCGGCCAGGTCGTCGTGCATCTTGCAGTAGTTGCAGACGCCGGCGGAATCAAAGATGATCGCCGGCGTCGCCTCGTCGTACAGGCATCGGGCGCAGCGCACCACCGGCGTCTTGAAGCGATCCTGCCAGTCGGCCAACCATTTTTCCTGACAGACCGCGGTATCCATGTCGGCTTTGCTCATAAGGCATCTGTGGGCGAGAGGTTCGAGGGCTCAGCCCATCCCTCAAACCTGCAATCCATACCCTTTTTTAGGCCCCAAGTCAATCCAGCACTTCGCGGAGCTGCCGGCTGGTTGGAAAGTTTATGAGCACGGCGCGGTGAGGGCCCTGATAGACGACCATGCTGCCGGCCGCCACCGCCGAGGCCCCGCCCTCCGTGACCGCCTCTGCGAAATCCTCCACCTTGCCCGCCCCGCCGCATGCAATGACGGGTATGCTGACCCGGCTGGTAACCCTGCGGATAAGCTCGACGTCGTAGCCCTCGAAGGTCCCGTCGCGGTCAATGCTGGTCAGCAGAATCTCCCCCGCCCCGGCGGCCTCCATCGCCTTGGCGTAATCCGCGATATCCACCTTGAGCTCCTTCGTCCCGCCGTGAGTGCAGACGCGATAATGCCCGAACAGCGTCTTCCGGGCGTCTATCGAAACGATGATGCTCTGGCTGCCGAAGGCTTTGGCCGCCTGCGTGACGAAGGCGGGGTTCTCGGCGGCGTAACTGTTGACGGCCACCTTCTCCACCCCCAGCTCGAAGATGTTCTTCATCTGGTCGAGGCTCCGGATCCCCCCGCCGTAGGCGAACGGCATGAAACACTCCGAGGCGATCTCCGAGATCACCTGATACGGCGGGTCCGACCTGCGAGGCGTCGCCGTGATGTCCAGGAAGATAAGCTCGTCCACCTCCTTTTCGTTGTAGATGCGGACGGTGTTGATCGGGTCGCCGACGTAGGTGGGGTTCTTGAACTTGACGGTCTTTACCAAACCCCAGCCACGCAGCAGCAGGCACGGCATGACACGTATGCTCAGCATAACCGTGCGTCTCCCGCCTCCGTCTTGCGCGTCTGTCGGGCCATCTCAAGAGTCCTCCACTTCGAACGCAGCCGGATCAGTCCTGATCAACCTTGCCCTGCACCTGACACGGTACGCCGAAGGCCTTGCTGCCCGGCGGGATGTCGTTCAGCACCAGGCTGCACGCGCCTATGACGCAGCCGTCGCCTATCGTCACGCCCCTGGCTATGATCGCGTTGGGGCCGACGTAGCACCGGTCGCCGATCTTCGTGGCCGCACGCTCGATGGGCTCCTTCCCGCCGGACAGGGCCCGCTTGACCGAATCGTGCGTGTAGATGTGCACGCCGGCGGATATCGAGCAGTGCGAACCGATCTGGAGCCCGCCCGAGCCGTCGAGTATAGTGAACGGCCCGATCCACGTGTCGCGCCCGACCTTCACGTCGCCGAAGACCAGCGAGCTGTCGTAGATGCTCGAACCCTCGCCGAAGCCAAGCAGCCTGGCCTTCTCCCAGCGGTCCACCACGTAGTCGCCGAAAGGCAGCGTGCGGTCGTAGGCGGCGTGCTTTTCCTGGCGGCGCTGCCGGTAGAACTCCACGAGCGCCTCGTGAAGCTCCGGGGCGGATGAGCCTTCCCGGCCGAAATCCTTCTTGTGTTTCGTCATGTCGGCATGTCCTTGTCTGCGCCTTGCCGGCGCCCGATCAATCGCCGAGAAACTGCTCGAGCCAATGCTCGACGTTCAAGAGCGACCATATCAACAGGCGGCGGTTCTGGCGGCCTTCGAGATGCTCATCCACCAGCTCCAGCACGGCCTGGCGGTCGAGGAATTCGAAAATCCGCGCGTTGGGCCTGTAAAGCCTGCACCTCACGTAGTCAATGCTCTCGCCGCGGAACCAAGTAGCGTCCGGGGCGGAGAAGCCCTGCTTGGCGCCGTTGGTGACCTCAGGCGGAATGTACCGCGACATCATCTTCCGCAGGAGCACCTTGCCGTCGTGCGTCTGCTGGAAGTACTTGCGCTCCTTGCCCGGCTCGTTTTCGCTGACGCGCGTGACCTCGCCGAGGTTGCCGAGCTTCATCGACACCGGCACCTGCATGGCGAAATCAACCAGGTCGTTGTCCAGGAACGGCACGCGCACCTCCAGGCTGTGGGCCATCGCCAGCTTGTCCTCGACAGTCAGAAGCCCGTGCAGGAACGTCTTGGCCTCGAAGTAGAGCGAATGGTTTATGTAGTCTTCCGGGCGCTTCAGGCTGTTGGCGTGCTGGCCGAAGACGTCCCGGAATATGTCTCGCGTCCAGACGCCCTTGACCTCGTCCCAGACCGGCTGGAACGCCTTCCTTATGTACCTGTTGTCGATCAGCCGCTGCCAGTAGAGATAATACTTGTCGATGTAGTCCTCAAAATCGTCGTTGAAGGCGGCGCGGTAGTACCGCCACGGATAGCCGCCGAAAAGCTCATCGCCGCCCGTGCCAGACAGCACCACCTTGACGAACTTCGAGGCGAGCTGCGAGATGTAAAAGTTCGGGTAGCTCTGCCCTACGCGCGGCTCCTCCAGGTGCCAGGTGACGGCCGGCAGGACCCGCTCCATGTCGCCTGCCTTCAGGACCATCTCGTAATGTTCGGTCTTGAAGAGGTAGCTCATGTACTCGGCCTTTTCGCGCTCGTCGTAGGCCAGCTCCAGGCCGGAGACCGAATGCAGGTCGAAGCCGCACGTGAACGTGCGTATGTACGGCAGGTGCGTCGCGGCCACCGCCGTTATCGAGCCTGAGTCCATGCCGCCGCTGAGGTAGGCGCCCACTTCCACGTCGCTGACGAGCTGGCGGACGACCGCTTGGCGGAACAGCCGGTTGAGCTCTTCGAGATATTCGGCCTCGTCGGCTGCCTTCTGGGGCTCGCGGAAATGGAAGTCCCAGTATCGCACGAAGCGCAGCTCCTGCGAGGGCTCCGCCGCCGCCAGCTTGGCCCAGCAGCCGGCGGGGAACATCCGCACGCCCTTCAGCAGCGTCCGGTCGGTAAAAAAGTTCTGGAAGGTGAAATACTCCAGCATCGCCTCCAGATCGACCCGGCGGGCGACGTCGCCGCCGGCCAGCATCGCCTTCTGCTCGGAGGCGAAGATGAACCTGTCGCCCTGGAACGTGTAGTAGAGCGGCTTGATGCCGTAGCGGTCGCGGGCAAGGAACAGCTCGCCGGCGGTCTTGTCCCAGATCGCGAAGGCGAACATGCCGTTGAGCTTCTCGACGCAGGCCGGGCCCCACTGCTGGTAAGCCTGGAGGACTACCTCAGTATCGCTGCGGGAATGGAACGAGCGTTCCAAACCTTCCAGCTCGCCCCGAAGCTCGCGGAAGTTGTACACCTCGCCGTTGTAGACAATGACATGCCGCCCGTCGGCCGAGCTCATCGGCTGGGCGGCTGCGGCCGTCAGGTCGATGATCGCCAGCCTGCGGTGGCCAAGGCCGACCGGGCCGTCCGAAAAGACGCCCTCGCCATCCGGCCCGCGGTGGGCCATAGCGTCGGTCATCCTGTGAAGGGCGGACTCGTCGACCCGCCTTCCGCCGCAATCGAGAACTCCCGCTATGCCGCACATTTCATCACTCGCCGCTGGGGGGCGTCTGCTCCGGATAGAACTTCGCCGTGAAGTCCTCTTTGCGCATGTACCTGAAGTGCGAGCCCTCGGCCTCCAGGCGAGTCCTGGCTGTTTCGTCGCAGAAATAATAAACGCCGTCGGCCCGCATCAGCGCCACCTGTGCGACGCGCCTGTACCATGCCGGCAGATCCGCCTGCACCTTCTCGAAGAAGAACGCCCAGTCGAACCCGCCGTCGCGAAATCCCCCCACGTCCATCCGCGTGTCGGCAGACAGGGGTTCGATGATCAGCCCGCCTGCCTTGACCGCATCAACGAACTCGACCAGCGACAGCGGGCTTGCTAACTCTTCCGGGCTGCGCGCGACCCGCACCAAAATAACATGACTATCGAAGAAGACATTATTATCGATGTCACAGACGATCCAGCGATTGTGCGCCGGATCGAAGACTTCCAGCAGCGTGTGGCTGTCGTCGTAGTTGTTGCGCGGTTCGAGCGTCGTGACCGCGACGACCCGCGCCCGCACGTTGACGCCCTTCAGCAGGCCCTGGGCGAACCTGCACAGAGGCTCGCAGGTCATGGTCAGCTTCTGCGACAGCGCCTTTCGCTCCAATTCCCGCGCGGCCAGGCCGTCGTCACGGTTCCCGTGCGGGAAGACCCACGCCAGAGAGGATGCCAGCACGCTGACCTTGCCGTCGAAGACAATCCGCTGCGCGTTCGCCTTCCCCGGCATGACAAAGCGGTAAAGCCCTTCCTCGCGCAAAGAGTACGTCCCGCCCGGTGCGGCGTAGTCGCCGGGCGGAATGATCAGCCGGTCGGGCAACGGCCGTGGGTCGCCGACTTTTGTGGCGGCAATGGGCTCGATGCGCGGCCCGCGCGCCCGGTAGGCGAATCCCGCAGCCGTCGGCGCTGGCGCAACGGCGCGGAAGACGTACGTCCACGGCCAGGCGCCGGTGAGATACCGCACCGCAAAGACGGCATTGGCCGCGACGCTCGCAACCAGAACGGCCCAGATTATCAGTCGCCTGACTTTCATCAAATAGTCCCCCGCCGTGCTCAGCCGGATTTGCCCAGATCCTTGATCGCCCGGACGACGTAGCTGAAGTCTTTCTCAGTCATGCGGTTATGAAGTGGAATCGCCATTGTCAGCCGGTCGCAGTCGCGCGAGACGAGCAGATCGTCGTCGCGGAGGCCGAATCGCTCCTTGTAGTACCGCTGCATGTGCACTGCGTGCGTGCCCGGGCGCGTGCCTATGCCCTGCGCCTGGAGCGCTTCCATTATCTCGTTCCGCGACATCGGCGCCTTGTCCTCGTCAACGTAGCAGACGAACGCCTGGTAGCCGTGCCCGCAGCCGTCCGGCACGAACGGCGTCCGCAGCCACTCGATGTCCGCAAGCTCTCGCCGGTAGTACTCCGCCCACTTCCGCCGCTCGGCGATGAACGCATCAAGCTTGGAAAGCTGCACGAGCCCGACGGAGCCCTGGAGGTCCGTCATACGGTAGTTGTAGCCCAGGATGTTGAACTCGGGCAGCAGGTACGGGCGCGGGCCGAGGTGGCGCTGCTCCTCGGAGATGCTGGCGCCGTGGTTTCTCAGCATGCCGACCCGCTCGGCCAACTCGTTGTCATCGGTGACGACCATGCCGCCTTCGCCCGTGGTGATGCTCTTTCGGGGATGAAACGAGAACGCCGCCGCCCGGCCGAGCGTGCCGGCCGATCGGGCCTTGTACGACGCGCCCGAGGCGCAGGCCGCGTCCTCGATTATGTCGATGCCGGGCGCCGCGGCGGCGACCGCGTCAACATCCGCGCACAGCCCGAAGAGATGAATCACGATGATCGCCTTGGTCTTGGCGGTGACGGCCGCCGCCACCTTCGCCGGGTCGATGTTATACGTGCGCCTGTCAACGTCCACGAAGACGGGAGTAGCGCCGCAATAACAGATTACGTTGGCGGTGGCGATCCACGTGAAGGAGGGCACGATCACCTCGTCGCCGGGTCCGACGCCCAGGGCGGCGAGTATCAGGTGCAGGCCGGTGGTGCAGTTGCTGGTGGCGACGGCGTGGGCGGAGCCGTGCCGCTTGGCGAAGGCCTTCTCGAATGCGGCGACCTTCGGGCCCTGCGTCAGCCAGCCGGTCATGACGCTTTCGCGGAGCGCCTGCCATTCTTCCTCGCCCGTGCACGGCAGAGCGATTGGAATATTTCGCTTCTCACTCATCGCTCACGCCGGCCGCCCTGCGCCTGGCCTCGACCTCAGCCATGTGGGCCTTCCGCCACTCGATCAGCCGCGTCAGCCCGTCGCGAAGGTCCACCCCGGCGGAGTATCCGATCTGCTCTGCCGCCTTCCTCGGACAGCCCACGCGGTTCCTGACGAACGTCATCCCCGCCGGCTCATACTGGATTTGCACGTCCGAGCCGGTCAGCTCCAGCAGCAGCTCGGTGAGTTCCTTGATGGTGGTTTTCGTGCCTGTTCCGACGTTGTAGAACTCGTCGGTCGTCCCGGCCTTCATCGCGCAGACGTTGGCGTCGGCGCAGTCGCCGACGTAGACGAAGTCGTAAGCCTGCGAGCCGTCGCCGTAAACGATCGGCGGCAGCCCGCGGTCGAGGCGGTCGAGGATCTTCATGATCACGGCCACGTACGTGCCGCGGTAGTCCTGCCTCGGGCCGTAAACGTTCATGTACCGCAGGCCGACGTAGTCGAAACGCCTGTCGGTGTCCTTGTAGCGGTGATACAGCGCGCGGCACATCTGCTCGCCGGCTACCTTGGTCGCACCGTAGAAGTTCGTGTTGTTGTACGGGTGGCCCTCCGTCATGGGCTCCTCGACGGCGTCGCCGTAAACCGAGGCCGACGACGAGAAGACCAGCCGCTTGACGCCGTTGTTGATGCACGCCTCCAGGACGTTGAACGTCCCGGCGATGTTGACCTCGAACGCCGAGCGGGGATATTCCCAGCAATGCAGCAGCCACATGGCCGCGAAGTGGAAGACGCCGTCGATGTCCTTCATCGCCGCGTCCAGTATGTCGCGATGCATCAGCTCCCCACCGAGCGGAAAGACGTTGACGCGTTTATCCTTCAGCGCAGCGGCGAGGTTGTCCATCGTGCCGCGCGAGAAGTTGTCGTAAATGCGGATTTCCGCGACGTCCTCGGCCAGCAGGGCATCGACCGTGTGGGAGCCGATCAGCCCCGCCCCGCCTATCACCAGAAGCCTCTTGCCGGTCAAATTCATTGGTCCAGGCCCTGTTTCCGTGAAAAAACCTCGCCTTTCGGCGCATTTTTGGCAACGAGGCTGTGTTATATCACCGCCCGGCGCGACCGGCAATCGTATTCTTAGCCGCGTCGAGTCTGCTTCGGCCGAGCGATTATGCTTGTCCGCCTGGCGAGGTCGCAATTACGATATGCCGCCAGTAAACGCCGTAAGCAGCGACGGCAAGGGCAAGATGAATACTGCAACCGACAATACGCAGGGAGCTTACCTGGCGGCCTTCCCGCCGCGGCGCAGCCACCTGGTCGCCGCCGCCGCGATCATCATCCTTGTTTACCTGTGCGGGGTAACCAACTACTGGTGGCCGACTTCGGACAGCGCCATCTACCTGAGCCTGGGCAGGTCCCTTGCCCGCGGCGAGGGCTACTGCTTCAACGGCCAGGCGTCCAACGCCGTCACGCCGGGCCTGCCTGTGATCCTGGCCGGCCTGCGCATGGCGTTCGGCGAGGCGGTCTGGCCAGCGAATCTTTTCCTGGCCGTCTGCGGCATCGGCGCGCTGGCGCTGGCCTATCCGTGCATCGCGCGGCTCAGCGACAGGCGCATGAGCCTGGCCGTGGTGCTCTGCTGCGGATTGTCCTACGTGTTCTACCTCGGCAGCCATCGGATACTGACCGGCATGCCGTTTGCGCTGCTGTTCTGGGCTGCGGCGTACGTGGCCTTGCGCGCCGCCGGCGGCAGTGCGTGGTGGCTGGCGGCCGTGGCCCCGTTGGCGGCGGCGGGGCTGCTGATTCGCGCTCCCGGCGTGCTGATCCTCGGGCCTATGGCAATCGGGCTTCTGCTGGATAAGCCCGCGGCGGGCAGCCGCCGCAAGGCCGCCGTGCTGTGCGCGACCATGCTGGCCGTTCTGGCAGTGACGATTGCCGCCCTGTACTTGTTGGGTCGCCGGGCGGCCGAGGAAACGCCCATCTACGCCACGGCCGTCGGCGAAATCACCGGAAAGGCGATGCTCGCGCGGCGGATCGGGCAACTCGGGCAGATGGGCTTTCGACTTCTGGCGGCCACGGCAGAGACGTTTACCAGCCAGGAAGCCCTCTGGCCCGCGGCGCCGATCTTGCTCGCCCTGGCCGGAATCGGCGCGGTCGTTCAGTGGCGGCGCGGGCTCCGCATGCCGGCCGTAACAGCCGCAATCTACCTCGCAAGCATGGCCGTCTTGGGCGGGCCGGCGATGATCCGCCCGCGATACCTGCTGCCCATCCAGCCGCTGGTGGTGCTGATGACGCTCGAGGCCGTCATCTGGATTACCATTCGTGTGCACCGATGGCGAGGCAAAGCGGCGACGGCAAAGACCCGTCTGCTGGCCGCGACGATCTTCACTGGCGTGGTGATCGCCGCCAACGCGCCGAGACTCTCGCGCAACGCTTTTTACTACAGCTACTTAAGCTACAGGGGGCAGTACTATCAGAAGGTCCGCAAAGGCGAGCACGCGGAGCTTCTCCAGGTCGCGGCGGCCCTTGCCGAACGGTCATCGCCGGATGGCCCGGTGGCCGCTGACGAAGAGGAATCGGGCGTGCTGCATTACCTCAGCGACAGGCGCGTGGTCCTGCTGCCGCAGACGCCGTGCCGCACCGCCGCCGACGCAAACCGCGTGGCCGAGTTCGTCGAGAAGACGCCGGCGGCCGAATGCGTCGCAATCAAGACCGCAGACTGCGCCGCCGAGTACGTGCAATCGCTGACGGCCGCCCTCGACGCACGCGCAGACCTGGAGAGAATCCACAAGGGCAAGGGCTGGCTGGTCTATTGTCGAAGCGGGCAGTTAAGGACTACGGGGAGATAATCTCTTTACTTCTGCCGCCGCCGGGCCGCCGACAATCAAGGCGTGCATACAGTCAATTAGCGGGCGTTATTACGCCCATAAGCCCCCGCCGTGTTGATGCTCTCCGGCAGCACGACTAAACTTAAGCTGATGTCGGCGCAGCGGCGCGGCCGGCGGATACCCGGCCGGTCGATCCGAATCCCGTTTACAAGCAATGCCGAAAAGAGACGACATCAAGACGATCCTGATCGTAGGCTCCGGGCCGATCGTCATCGGCCAGGGCTGCGAGTTCGACTACTCCGGCACGCAGGCGTGCAAGGCTCTGCGGGAGGAAGGCTACCGCGTGGTTCTCATCAACTCCAACCCCGCGACGATAATGACCGACCCTGAGATGGCCGACCGGACGTACATAGAGCCCATCACACCGCAGGCCGTCGCGAAGGTCATCGCCGCCGAGCGCCCAGACGCGCTGCTGCCGACGCTCGGCGGGCAGACGGCGCTGAACACCGCGTCGGCCGTCGCCGACGCCGGCGTGCTGGAGAAGTTCGGCGTCGAGATGATCGGCGCGACGCGGCAGGTAATCCACCGAGCCGAGGACCGCACCGAGTTCAAGAACACGTGCATTTCGATCGGCCTGGAGGTTCCGAAAAGCGGCGTCGCCCACACGATGGACCAGGCCAGGGCGATACTCGCGGACGTCGGCCTGCCTTGCTGCATCCGCCCGGCCTACACGCTGGGGGGCACCGGCGGCGGCTTTGCGTTCAACACCGACGAATTCGAGACAATCGCCGCCCGCGGGCTGGAGTACTCGCCCATCAGCGAGATACTCATCGAGGAATCGGTGCTCGGCTGGAAGGAATACGAACTCGAGGTGATGCGCGACAAGGCCGACAACGTCGTGATCGTATGCGCCATAGAAAACTTCGACCCGATGGGCGTGCACACCGGCGACTCGATCACCGTCGCTCCCGCACAGACGCTGACCGACAAGGAATACCAGCTCATGCGCGACGCGGCCGTCGCGATCATCCGCGCCATCGGCGTCGAAACGGGCGGCAGCAACATCCAGTTCGCCATCAATCCCGACGACGGGCGGATGGTCGTCATCGAGATGAACCCCCGCGTCAGCCGAAGCTCCGCCCTGGCGTCCAAGGCCACGGGCTTTCCGATCGCAAAGATCGCCGCGAAGCTGGCCGTCGGATACACGCTTGATGAGATACCTAACGACATCACGCGCAAGACGCCCGCGTGCTTCGAGCCGACCATCGACTACTGCGTGGTGAAGATCCCCCGCTGGACCTTCGAGAAGTTCCCCGACGCCGACGAGACGCTCACGACGCAGATGAAGTCCGTCGGCGAGGCGATGTCAATCGGCAGGACGTTCAAGGAAGCACTCCAGAAAGGCATCCGCTCGATGGAGGTCAAGCGCTACGGGCTGGGGCTGGACGGCAACGACAAGTGGCTCAAGCACACCCGCGGCCAGGCCGCCGAGGGCGCCGACGACTCCTCGGGCGAGGTCACGGGCTACCCCGTCGACGAGCGGCACCTGCGGCGCAAGCTGGCCGTCCCCTGCCAGGGGCGGCTCTACTACGCGCGATACGCATTCAAGATGGGCTGGTCGGTTGACCAGGTCCGCGAGCTTACGCACATCGACCGCTGGTTCCTGACGCAGATGAAGCAGCTCGTGGACTTCGAGGCCTCACTGGCGATGGCCGACGGCCCGGACAACATGCCTGTGGAGCAGCTGCGCCAGGCCAAGCAGTGGGGCTACTCGGACATCCAGCTTGCCTCGATATGGCAGAGGCCGCCGGAGGCCGTGCGAGAGCTACGCAAGCGTCTGGGCGTCGAGCCGGTATACAAACTGGTGGACACCTGCGCCGCGGAGTTCGAGGCCTACACGCCCTACTATTATTCGACGTACGAGACGCCAATCCGCCAGGTCGCTCCGGAAAAGAGCGAGACCCAGACTCCGAAGTCCGACTTCGCTGACGATGAAGTGCGCATCACGGATAAGAAGAAGATCATCATCCTGGGCGGCGGGCCGAACCGCATCGGGCAGGGAATCGAGTTCGACTACTGCTGCGTGCACGCCGCCTTCGCGGCAAAGGAGCTGGGCTACGAGGCGGTGATGGTCAACTCCAACCCCGAGACCGTCTCGACGGACTACGACACCTCCGACATGCTGTTCTTCGAGCCGCTGACGCTCGAGGACGTGCTGAACATCTGCGAGAAGCTCAACGGCAGGCCGCTAACCACAGAAATCACAGAGAACACCGAAAAGAGAGGACAGAAAGAGCCGGAGAAGAAGAACAAAGACAGCAAGAGCGCTGCCTCGCAGTCATCGGCTGCTGATTCGACATCTTCTTGCTCTTGTTCTTTGTCTTCTTCTGTCTCTGAGCCCTCTGTGTCCTCTGTGGCGGACTATTCTTCCCCCGGCCTGCTGCACGGCGTGATCGTTCAGTTCGGCGGGCAGACGCCGCTGAACCTTGCCCGCGGCCTGGAGGCAGCCGGCGTGCCCATCATCGGCACCAGGGCGGAGTCGATAGACCTGGCCGAGGACCGAAAACGCTTCGGCGAGGTGCTGGCCGAGCTGGGCCTTCGCTGCCCGGCGGGCGGCACGGCGTTTTCCGTCGAGCAGGCGCACAAGGTCGCCGAGCGGATAGGCTATCCGGTGCTGGTCCGCCCCAGCTACGTCCTGGGCGGCCGCGCCATGGAAATCGTCTCCGACGGCGAGCAACTGAACGTTTACATGACCAAGGCCGTCGACGCATCGACCGTCGGGCGCGACCATCCGATACTGGTGGACAAGTTCCTGGCCCTGGCGACGGAGGTTGACGTGGACTGCATCGCCGACTTCGGCGCACGCCCGGACGGCTCGCGCGAGAAAAAGCCGCGGGCCGTCATATGCGGCGTCATGGAGCACATCGAGGAGGCGGGCATACATTCCGGCGACTCGGCCTGCGCGCTGCCGCCTTTTTCGCTCTCCGACGACGTCGTCGCTGAGATCGAGCGCCAGGCAAGGCTGTTGGCGGATAAGCTTTCCGTCCGCGGGCTTATGAACGTCCAGTTCGCCGTCAAGAACGGCAGCGTGTACGTGCTGGAGGTCAACCCCCGCGCGTCGCGCACGGTGCCGTTTGTCTCGAAGGCCACCGGCATGCCCTTGGCCAAGGTGGCGGCTAAGGTGATGGTCGGCACATCGTTGGCCGAACAAGGCTACACCAAGGAGCCCATCCCGAGTCACGTCTCGGTCAAGGAAGCGGTCTTCCCGTT
>Ga0180438_10007493_pt1 | contig 14204 bp, 21 predicted proteins | sample SS_ome_12_FD_132455 | JGI IMG/M metagenome (GOLD analysis project Ga0180438, IMG submission 132455) | Hypersaline lake sediment archaeal communities from the Salton Sea, California, USA - SS_3_D_2 metaG | ecosystem: Environmental > Aquatic > Non-marine Saline and Alkaline > Hypersaline >... | reverse complement strand
GGGGCATACCCCTGAACAATGCCAATTTTTCCTCAGTAGATTTGCCCAATTTATTCAATTTCGCTGCTTCGTCAATAAATTGCTTCTGGAAATCCCCATACCTTTCCCTAATGCGCTGAGGCATCGGCTCTTTGGCTGCTGGTTGTCTAATAGATTTCCAAAATTCTTCAAAGTATTGTGCCGCAGGATATGATGATAAAGGTCTGCCTTTGGGTTCAGGTGGAGTCGGACTAACAGCAGTCGGCGGTTTCGGTGGCGGTGGTTTCATTCCGCCTGCCCCAGGTTCTATCACATATCTGCTGGATTCCTTAAATGCTCGTCCAGCGGCCTCACCGGTTGCTCCCAATAGTCTGCCTTCTTCCGTAGTCAAGAGCTTTAGGTCACCCTTTTCGGCTAAAGTCCTGAAGAATTTCTCTCCCTGCTCGGTGAGTCCGCCGCTGAGTAAGGCTTTATTCTTTGCTTGGGCTTCCTGAATTAGGTCAAGAACCAGTTGCCGCGCGTTACCTTTGCCTTGTGCCTCCGGTAGCGTCTCTATCATGTCAATACGTATATTATCCGGGTTCTCTGTATATTTGAGTGAAGCCTGCAAATTACCAGTTTTATCTTTTATGCTTGTGATAAATTTGCCCGGGCCGAGTTCTTGCTTAGTAACTCCAGCGACTTCACCGGCTTTACTCGCTAATTTCTCAATAATACCTCTGGCTTCAGTCTCAGGGACGAGATGTGTCATGCCCCGCACAATATCTTCCACGGCACTCGTACCACGTTTGGCTAACTGGGACTCAGCGAACCTAGTAGCCTGCTCTATAGCTTTCGTACTGCCTTTTACACCCCTACCACCAGGCACGACCCAAAAAGGCAAGTAACCGAGTTCTTTGACTGCACCTCTAACACCGAGCTTCGCTTTGCCCTCACCTTCCATACTGCCCCAAGGTAGTTCGATAGCAGGTTCTTTCTCCCAGCCAGCACGTTTAGCGACTTCGCCATAGGCGGCCTCTCCTACAGGTTCACCGATGTATTTACCGTAAACATCAAATAATTTCTTAGCTTGATATGCTTGCCCGATGCCCGGTAAACCACCTGCAATAGTGGCTTCAGCTATATCCATAGCTGGTTTCTTGGTTGTTTCCCACCATAAAGGAGTAGTTGTTGACGGTTTCGCGACCTCGCCTTTAAATTGCTGCCAGAGTTCAAGAGGATTAAATGAAACAGTCTTTTGTCCAGTTTCCTGTGCTTGACGTCCTGCCTGCCACCAGTCCATAAATTGTCGGACAAGGCTATCTAACCAACTGCCCTGTGCTGGAGGAGGTGGTGCTGTGCCCTTAGCAAACCAATTATCAAAAGCCTTCAATGCCATCTTAATAATTTATCCTGATCATCCTCGGACTGTAGACGTATTTCTTTTCGCCCCGTTCCGTTGGAGATTGTGCATACCACTCCCCTTCAAAATCGTATTGCTTTAACCAATCTCCCCAGGACAAATTGGAACCTGATGTCTCCCACTTACGCCGGAGCTCGGCAAATTTGCCTGGCTGACTCCAATACTCATTCGCATCAGCGTAGAGTTTCATATCGTCAAGTGCGGCATAGTATTCTCCCCAGCCTTCCAGTTCCTTCTCGTGGTAATATTCGTAGGATTCCTCGCGCTCTTTTTGTCTCTGAGCTATCGCTTCATCACTCCAATACCACTCATTCAAGAAGCGCTGCCATTCTATATACTGTTCCTTCTCGCTTGTGGTGACCTTAGAGTTCGGAGGATAAACAGTTACGAATTGGCCAGAGTTAATTTGTTCACCCTTTGCGTTGTACTGTATTTCGCCATTCCATATTAAGGGTTCAGTCTTAAAGACAAGGGTGCCTTCGTTTTCAATGAGTTTTTGCCATTCCTGTGGTGTCATCTGGGCCAGTTGTTGTTTTACCGCCTCAATGTTGGCATAGGTCAGGCTACTAAGAACTGTGGGGTCAAAGTTTACAGGCACTCCCTGAGATTGAAGTTGCTGTATCCCAGTAGTAAATTCATTCTTGTATGCGTCCGACTGATAACCAGTATCGTAAAGGATGCCAAAGTCCGCCCCACGTGCCATTGCATCAAGTCTCGCCTGTGAAATTTCATCTGGCAATTTGGTTTTATCTACACTTTTCACAAAGTTCAGTGAAGCTGCGAGATGTTCGTCCTGTTGACTCTCGACCCATTGTGGGTCATATTTGTCAAGTAGCATCATGTTGGTAGCCAACTGATCATGCAACTCTGGGTTTTTACTGATTTGCTCTATTGAATAATAACCATCTTTGGCATCATCAATTATTGAGTTCCACGCATCGGCCTGAGCCTGTTTGCCAAGGTTAGTCGGCTTGCCCTCATCAGTGTAATATTCAGGATGAGCCTCCGAGCCAAGTAAAGCCTCCAGGTATCCTTGTACGTACTCTGGCGTATTAAGCTGCTCAGGTGTGGGTATGCCGCCTCTTGTGCCACCTTCCCACCAATTCTTTTCTCCCTGAAGACCTGTATAGGAACCTGGGGGTGGAACTGCCGTCTCGGGAGCCTGTATGTTTTGCCACCCTTCAAGGGGTGCCCGTCCCTTCATTGATGACCAATCTATTCCCGCAGTGGATGGTTGTGCTCCTGCCGGAGGAGCAGCACCTACAGGCTTTGGAGTGAACGGAGTTGAAAACGAGCCTAGAGCTGCACTTCCTAGCCAATCCTGTATTGAGCCAAGTAATGATTTTCCTTGCTCGGACGATCCGACGATACCTTTCGCCGATTTTGTCCAGTATTCTGGTGTACCCGCTGCCCTCGGTGTTATATCTTCGCCCGTGGGACTAAACATAGTCGGATATTTGCCCGAAAGCCAGCTTTGGGCTTGCTCAAGTGTTTGGTAGGGTAAACCTGTTGGCAGATAGCCGGTTGGCTCACCACTAGCCTTTAAGGCAAATGTAGGATACAGTGATTTATAAACCTGTTCTTGAGTCTTATAACCCGCTAGCTGCTGCTGGAGAGCATTTATTTGCAGCTGCCTTCTGATTACATCGTTTGCTGCATTGGACGGCAAAGTTTGAGCCCAAGATTGCGTCAAAGTAGACATAGGATTCTGTAAGGCCCATTCAATGAAATTCTGAGACTTCGGCCCTAACTGCGCCGGCTGCTGTGGCGAGAACCAGCCTTTAATTTTGTCAATAATCGACTGAGGCGTTGTGGTTACTGCGGTAGTCTTTGTCGGGGTCGTAGTGACAGGAACCCAATTCGTTGCGGCCGATATCTGTGAGGCAGCCGGTGCCGTGAAAGGCGCTAAAGGAGTAGTTGTGGCTTTAGTAGTAGATGGCGTAAGCCAGGAGCTAACCGTTGAGGTTACCGGCTGAACGACATTTTTCTTTAGCCAATCAGTGATACCACTTAGAAAATCCATTACCATAGCCTCCGCAAAAGTTCATTCGTGATATTCTGTGGCAATGACCGCTTCCAGGGTTGTTCTGATTTAGAATTTGAAGCCGCAGGGAGATATTGATTCAGCCAATCAGTTATCATCTGCATTTTGGGTGATCCTTGTCGCCCGCCAGCAGTAAACCAGCTCAGTAATGCACTCAATGGCTGAGTAAGTTGTGCTGTGGTTAAATTGCCCCCGACACGGCCTGTGAACCTTTGAACTGGACTGGTCGGTGCGATAGGATGCGGAGCGACCGCCATGCCTATTCCTGGTGGTGTTGCAGGAGTTGGATTCACGACTTTAGTAGTGCCAGGCGGCTGTGTCGCACTGGTAAACGCATCATAAGGATTACGTGCTTTTAGCAATTTTGCCGTTTTTAACGTTAGAAGTGGCATATTTCTTGGCATATTTTACCTCCTCGGCGGCCCGGCCATTAAAGTTCGTGGTACTCCGCCTTCTGCTTTGGGCTTTGGCACATTGAATCCAGGCGGCAATGCCGGTGTCGGCCCTTCTGGTGCGCCACCAGCCCCTTGTAGCGATTGCGTCATCGCAGCTTGCCTCTGCGTCTCTTCAATCGCTAGAGCTTTTTGAAACTCGGCCGACAGTATATCGGCATATAAGTCATACCCTCTCTTGCGGTATGCCTTGATAACCTCCAGCATCATTATCTTTGGACTCAGTTGCTTGCCTTGCATCATAAGTTTCCTGTCCTCTATACCGGCCGGGTCTTGGAACTTCATAATCTCTTTATCAATGAACTCGTCGTCAGCCAAGCCAGCAGTCTTCATCATCTGTGCCTTGGCTATATTCGAAGCCTCTTCCTGTGGGGTTATTGACAGAAATTCAAAGCGTATCTCATGGTTACCAGAAATATCAGATGGTTCTATAGCCTTGAAAAAGTGGTTGCCCTTGGTATCATATCCCTCAGCCTGCCAGACCTCACCGTAAGACATAAACTGGTCTTCCACCATCCTAGCTACCCTTTGAAATGAACTACCAAGCGAGTCTAATATCGGTGTGACGATCTTGCTTAGTCCTTGTTTTAACTCTTCAAGTGCATTACCTGAAAGCTCTTGGCCCTTCCAAAGTTGACCGTAAGTAACCCAAGATATACCACCGCGTTGAACTGCAGCAGCAACTTGCCCGAATAATTCAGGCGTACTACGCGCAATATCCGCTGGTTGTACCGGCACCCAGGAGGAACCGATAGGCAACTTCATAGCCGTACCGCTCCCATACGGCAGCTCTTCCACGTTTACTTCGTCATCATCCGTTATGATAAAACCGCCAGGCTTATGTGCCTTTACCACGAGGGAGAGCCAGATGCTCAGGATTTTGTTAAGCACTGGATATAGTTTCCTGTTGGCAGCAAACACAGATTCTCCCCAACCTCGTAGATGCTTCTTAGCCTCGCTCATATCACTGCCCATTATCTTCGGTTGGTTAGAGCAAGGAATTATGACGAATGGGGGATATCCGACGTTATGCTTAAATCTTTTGATCTCTTTGTCATCTAGTAGGATGATATTTTCATTCCCTGTCCAAAAGTCGGTGATTTTACCTACTTCTGCATCCGATCGTACGCCGTAGTCAAGCAGAATTTCCTCTGCCGTTCTCCAGGTCTCGTAAGCCACCCAGACAAAGCCACCCATGCCTACACCCCACTTGACGTGTCTCGGGTCCAGTGCCATGATGCAAGGAACTAATTTGCCTTCGTCATCTCGATATACTGTTACTCTCAGGACCATCCATCCACGAACAGCCCCATAAAACGATAACGCTTGTTTCAATTTCGCTTCCAGCATTAAAGATAGCCATTCATCGGCGGATTTGAGGAAAGACAGGTGGAATTGCTCGATGATAGAGTCCTTATCTTGGTCTTGCTCCTCTGTCTCGACAGTCAGCATCAAGATTGACCCGGTACATAGCTGAATAACCATGTCGCCCATATGCCGGGGTTCATTGAAAGTCAAGCTATCGCTGAAAATATCAAGCTCGAAGTCCTGGAGCTCATAGAGCCCCATGTCCTCGTCCATACGGTCATGTAGTCCCTTGTGAACGTTATCGAAGTTCTCAATAAGTTTGCGGATAGTTCCCGAGTCAAATTTGCGTTCTTTAAGACCAGTGGCTATCTGAGCGTTCTCAGTTTCGGTCACATCACGAGCGATAATATCTGCTTCGGGAGCATCGCCAATGCTCGTCGCTGAAAATTGGCTATCGCTATATTGTTTGGCCATAACATTTGCCCTCCTAAAACAAAAAGGCGCTCATCAATAAGATGTCGCGCCCTCGGTTGTTCCGTTGAGCTAGTCTACTATCTGTGCATCAGGTTTATTCCCCTCTCTCTTAGGTTACCATACTTTTGGTATAGCGATTTACTTTTTTACCTTCCGCCTCCGACAAAGGAACGAGCCTACCTTGACGTCCCCGCGGCACAAGCAATTTACCGTAGTTACTTTCCCGCTTCCTAGTCGTATAACCCAGACGGGAGACTAGATAGTAAATCAATGCCTTGGTAGAATGGCAATTAGATTCAAGCGGTTTGTTCGTTTGTAGGTTTCTCTGCCATGGACCGCCACCAATAACAGGGCTTGGACCTCCGCCGAGTTCAGATATAATGCCATAGCACGAGTAATTAAAGACGATTTTGCAGAAGCCGGTTCGCCTATCCGGGAGCATCAAGCCACGTAGTAATTCGATACCACCTTCCACATCGACTATTTTCTTGCATTTCAAATCAATTTTAACTGTCTTTTTCCATACTTCTATCGCCGATGGGTGAGCTGGATGTGCTTTACCGGCAATATCAATAGCTCCAGTCGAAACAGCCTTACCCCAGGGTTTCTCACGCAACATCTTCTCGGCGATTTCCTCAGTTGTTATATTCTGTAGATAAATTTCATCGACACAACGAATCTGGCCACCTTCCATCATCTGAATAGCCAGCACTGCATGAGCACCGGGTATGCCATAGCCAGGGTCAACCGTTATCTCAACAGGAAAATCTGGGTTGTATGGGTAGTCACCAACATGGTATTCAATGTTAAATTCTGGTATTACCATGCCAGCAGGCTTCACACGCCGTCCAGCATAACGCTCCATGCAGATATCGGGCGGCGTATTGCTGTTATACCACAGGTCATAGAGTTCCTTGCCCACGTTCTTGACGACCGTACCATCAGTTAGGACAATCTGGTATTCACCTAGCTTATATTTCGCTGTGTTGGCCCAGGTAGGCATGATAAAACTCTTGCCACCTTCAACATTATAGCCGCTCCATTTTTCTACCAGCTCCGGCCACCAACCAAGGCTGCCTTCATAAGTTCCCGAAAGCAATAGATCACCTTGTTCGCGAGTGACACGGCCACGTAGTCTCTGATAAGCAGCCAGCGATTGTCTAGCTGATTCGCACATAATTATTAAGTCCGGGGACTCACGGCCTATTTTCGTCACATCCTTAGTTGCTACCGTGTAAACATGGCATCCTGTTATCGTTTTGAAATGGCACTGTCCCTCTGAAGGAAAGGAAATATCACGTGTGGAAACTATGCCCAGTTGCTTCCCCCACTCAGCCATATACTCAAATTCTTTCCTACTGTCCAGAAATTCATCACCACACAGCCAGATGAGCTTGCTGATATCGAGGTATTCCATGGCCCGCATAGCACAACATTCGGACTTGCCGCTACCTTCGCCTCCAGCTATGGCAATAAAGCGGCTGTCACACGTCATTACAGGCAGCTGCAGAGCCTTGGGAGTCCACTGCAGGGCTTCCCAAATCATTTTGCGGACGGCCATTCTGTTATCGGTTGCTAATATGGGCATAGTTAAAGTATTATCGCTCCACTTGCCAGACCGTACATTTCGACATCGCGCTCGGCTTTCATCTTTTCGTACATCTGCTTGTTGAGTAATAACTCATCATACAAAGGCTTCAGTTGCTCGTATTTCTCTTTGTAGATAACTATGGCGTCATAGTTTATTCTCAGCCTATCGTATCTGTCTTGTAATTCCTCAAGATTAGCTGGGCATTCGCCCACAGCATCGTACTTAATTTTCAACTCGTCATATTTTTGTTTGTAACCACTGATAACGCCTAGAAGATCTCTGCACATTTTTACCTCCTATCGTTTACTTACTTCCATTAAAATCGAATCAATAAATTCCTTCATGTCAGCCAGCCGCGTACTGGCCAATCTCCACCCTTCGTAATCCATCTGGCCGCCTGCGAGAAAGCATATTGGATTAGGTGATATTTCTACAGTTAGCATTGGATATTCCCACACTGCACGATATTCGACTCCGTGATTCTGAGCCGTAAATATCAAATTGTGAGCCTGGTGAATTTTTACTTTCATTCGTCTAGCCACTCTCGGCTGATTACATGACTTTTAACTATCTCGCACATGGCAATTACATACGTCCCCGGCACTTTAACGGATCTATAGCTGATTGTTCCATCTGATTTACGCCAAATTGCCAGCAGGCCATCTATTGAACCTCTAAGTTTCTGAATTTCGCCTAGAACAGCAGTTACATCGTTGGCCTCAATTACATCATCAATGGTCACTTTGCCTAAAGGCAAACTGCCGAGGTCAACAACTCGGTGCTTAACTTTCTTTGGAATTACCTTTTTAGCGCTTGCCATCGCATCTCCATATTTTCATAATGCCAGCGTTTTTCTTGATTTCTCCAAAACCATACGGTCTTTGTCAGGCTCAATTACTATGCGGGGACAACCAAGAGTGCTAGGTGGGCTGCCCCATCGTTCTAGGTAGCAGGGCGGTACTCCCTGCATATAAGCTCGTATCCAGGAACCTGTCATAGTTGCGATAGTTTCAAATGCCTTTATTTTGCCTCTTTGAAGAACAAGACGCTGGGGAATATCAGGTGACTCTTGACCATGTAGATGTCCCATAAGCGTGATATGAGCATTTACCATTGATTGCGCAAGCCTGAGTACCGCCAATGCCCTTGCCCCTGATGTCCTTGCTGAACCCTCACCATGTCTAGCATGAATAATATAGTCATGACTTTCATTTGTATTTGCACGTTTGAAGTTCAACCGTACAAAACAAGAAACACCGGCATTTTTAACTTCGCATTTCTCATTCGCCTTTTTCAACAATTCCGCCAAGAAGTCGTAGTGATTATATCTACGAATATTATCTTCGTGGTTCCCTTCTATTAAACCTAAACATTTATCCCATATCGGAGATAACATTTCATTGACCCTCTCTAATTGTGTTGGCCCAATATTGTCCTCATGCCCCTTCATCCATGATTCCACAATTTTACCTTCCCAACGCCTAAAATCAGACGGAACAATACAATCGGCATAGTCCCCCATGCCCAACCAGAAGGCATTTCTCTCATTTCTTATTTCTTCTATTTGTTGTTTCAATAAGTCCTCATCACAATGCACTACTCCAAGGTGCATATCCCCTAGCGGGTAGAAGTAGAATTTGTCTGGTCTGGAATATTCGATAACCTTTTCAATAACTTCCATCGTTATCAGCCGATGCCTCAGAATCCTCCTTTTCAATAACAGCTATAATACATTGACTGCAGTATTCTTCACCGCAATCGCAGGGATTTTTACCGCAATTTTTACAAACGCAAGGCATTTATTTCACCCAATCATATTTTTGCCGAAGATAAACGCTAGCCATATGGTCACCAAACCTAAAAGACCTCGAATCACTCGGATTACAAGATCGTGAATTGGCTTATTGGTGGGTGTTGGCTTCCCTAACCATGTCACTATACTAAACCAAGCATCGGTTACATTCCAAGCACCCACCAAACTTAGGAGGATAATGAAAGCATAAAGCGTCATATTATTTTCCTTTCAGTCACTCTTTACTAAAGTCATTGTCCGCCGGTGTAACATACTGTGCTCCCTCTGGCTCCCAGCGCTTATTCACGTTGAGCCAGACACCGCATTTCGGACAAGCGGCCATCTCCGTCTCACTTTCTATCTCCGACTCCTCACCACAACCATGACATCTAACTCGTATTTTCTTTGCCATCAGTCCATCCTTTCATCCGAAATTTCTCGTGTTATTAAATCTGCATCCATGTTCGAATATCCTGCGACAATTTACACAATGCGAACGTGGTGCCGAGCACGTACCCCTGACCTTTTCACGCTCTCGCCGTATACGTTGTGCCACTAGCTGATTAGGATTGGCATAATTCCACAGACCGTCTGCTATCTGTACAAGTTCGCCAGACTCTATCAACTGCTTTAGCCGCCTCTCACGCTCTATCACCGCAGCTTCATTCATCATCGTAAACTTATCTTTTACAGACATCTATCTCCAAGCCTCAATACGATTGTTTGGCAGTGCAAAATGCTCCAATTTACTTTCTCCTTCCTATTGGCCCTTTACCCTTGCCGATTCCCAGACCCCGGCCTCGTCCCTTGCTTCTGATTTTACTGCCTGGACATTTCTTACCTGCCACCTTTATTCCCTCCCTTTCTCTTGGATTTCCGTTTATTTTTTCTGGGGCGGAAACCAGGATCGTGTTCCTCGGCCCGGAGCAACCTTATCTGTGCCTCTGCCTTAGCCTTAGTCGTTCCTTTGGCGTGAACTCCGCTGGGCCCGGTCACACGGTACCTATCCTTGCCTACTCGCGTCAGTTGGTACGGCATTTCGACCTCCTGCCAAAAATTTTACGCAGCAGACGCAGCCACCACGGCGCCGTCCGCTGGAAATACTGGATTCCGTTACCATATCGTTCGGCCTTCACTCCCGCCTGCTGCAATTTTCCCATTTCCTCACGATTCCGCTCGCCAATTTTCTCTTCCGCCTCTGCCTCCATCGCCCTACCAAGTATCGCCCGCTCTATCCGCCTCTTCAACCTCTTCTCGTACCGATGCCTCTTTTCCCTCCTCCTCTTCCGAACCTTTAACCTGCTCATCTTGTTTCCTTTCTTCATAGTTTCCTAGCTCTCTACTTTTCGACCTCTTTTTGTTTTATATTTTCGGCGGGGGTGGAGACCACCACTTCCCCCCCCGTCACTTCCAACCTAGGCAGTCAATCAATCAATTATCTCCACCCTCCGAATTTGTGGCTGCGCCGCCGCCTGGTTCTGGCTCGTTAGCTGCTTTGGTCTTCGTTTTAGCTATGAGCTCGAATATAGGACGGCGCTTTGGTTGTTCAGAACTATACTTCTGTGGTGTCTTTGTAGCTTCGCCGAGTGGCTTTGCAATGAGATTTAAGGCTGATCCCCCGGGAACTTCCTCTACAATGGGCTCTTTGGCTATCTCTTCAATAGCTTTAAACTCACCTTCAATCACCTTTGCGGTCCTGGCCTTCTGTAGCCGCTCTATAAAAACAACACCGGCCTGTTGAATATCCAGGCTAGAGTGCTGGCCGTACTTCTCCCACCTTGTACGTTCGAGAATCCATGCGTTAGCTGTCCAGTCCGCAGGTTTCCACCGCTGTAGCACTTCTACCTTCTCCGTTCCATCTTTGAGTTTGTGTGTGATCGTCCGCTCTTCTATTAGCGTTGCAACGGACCCTGCGGTATCTATTCTTCCCAAGAGTCCGCTTTCACTTCCTGCTTGTGTGCGTTTTACCTCTTCGAAGAACCTTATATACTTGCCCCCCTCTTCCTCTATCTCCTCCTTTATACCTTCTTCTTTACCTAGTAATCTAGTTTGATAGGATTCTGCTTTATCGAGCCAGTTATAGAAGGTAGCTTCAGAGATACCAGCGAGGGCGCAGGCTGTTGAAATATAATTGTGCTTCTCTAGTGCTTCTACTATTATGGCCTGGGTTTGTGGCGTTAACTTGTCCGGCCTGCCACCTACATTGACACCATCTCGTATCTTACCCATATACCTATTATAATTGCCTTCCTTCCTACTCATTTAATTTTTTTCAATTTCTACCCTTCTACCTATTGACAAACCTAGGAAAATAGTTTATCTATGAAGATAGACCAGTTATGCGGAAGCTGGTCGATACGTTCGGCGGGACACACCTACACGAGACACAAGCAACGGAAATCACGCAGGAAGCTGCGGAGATTATAAGGTCGATAGCTCAATAAGGAGGTAAAGGAAATGTGGAAATGCGAACGACACGAGGCCTGGTGTGCGGACAAAAGTCGGTACTCAGTAATCTATGACGTAATGATTATTGAGGATGCCCAGGGCAAAATCCTGGAAGCGGATGCTCACCCCAGGGACTTAATCAACGCTCAATGCGAGAATTGCGGAGCAAAAGCATTCTGGGAAGATAGCTGCGTACTTAGCACAACCGCAGGAGAGCAAACAAGAGATAGCTAGCCATGACCAAGCATATTCTGACTAAAGAACAGCGAGATGCCGGCCTGATTACACAAGAAGACGATCACCTTCTCTATATTATTGACAGTAACACAGGCAAGGTCGTCAATGTCTTCAGTGACTTAGCCAAAATCGAGTACATACAGCAGGCGGTTAACGATTATCTCATCAATAAGCAAGTTAGGAGGGAATAGAGGTAGTGTCAAAAGATATCATAAGTGGTACAATAGCTGGCGAAACGAAAGGAGAAACGCCAGTGGCACAGTTGAATGTAGAGGTAGAGGACAGTCTTTTTAAGCGAGTTAAGATAGCCTGCATCGAAGACGGAACTAATCTTAAAACTTGGGTTGGTACAGCTCTGGAACTGGCACTCAACTTTGACGAGATGGCCATGGCTCGGTGCCGGGATCTAGGATGGACGCCTCCAAGTAAGCCAGAATTGGAAGTAATAGACGTCCCGCAAGAAACGCCAGCCTCAAAATCGAAACGAGTCAAGAAAGCGTAGCAACTCCACAGCCGAGCCATGCAGGACAGGAGACTCAGGTGACCAACTACGGTCTGAGTCTCCTATTTTATTAGGTGAGTAATCTGATAGGTTTGAGATGGTGTCGTAGATGTGAATGCAAACTGCATAATCCTGGCAGGAGTGGTCACAGTTTAACCCATTTGCTTCAGCATCATCAGCGCACATATCGAACAGAGACAGAAAGGCTATAAAGTCTGCCGCATGTAACCTTGTCTCCTGATTAAAGAATAACCACCCGCGCAAACGCTTGTTAAACTTGTGGCCAGTACGCAGACGATACAGATTAAAGAGACGAGAGCAAAAGACAAACTGCTCATCGGTGAGCTTCCAATGCCCCCTAAGTTTACTCATAGTGCCATTAACGGCTACGACCATGAGTAAAGAGCCCTATGCCCCACTATACTTCAACATTCGACCTTTGTAAAATCTCATGTACTTAAACCCACCAAAACTTCTACAACCTGAATCATATCCACATTACGACCAAGAAGCTCTTGAGGATATTTACGAATGAAAATAGCTAAATCTTCACGCCTGATATGCCAATAGCCAGAGCCGTTTTTTTGAGGTTTATGTCCATGATGATAAGAAGCACCTATTAGCCCCAGGTTTATCCAACGGCTGACTTTATGATGGTCTACTCCCAAAATCTCACAGACTTCTTTCATTGTGTACCAGCCATCACGATTTCTACGGCTCAGGCCAAGACGTGTTAAACGTACCTTGATGGAGTTTCGGGATCGCCTTAGTATTTGACTAAATCTTTTCTCTGAGTAATGGTCTACATGATTTCTCAGAAAATTGTCCTCTTTCTCAGTCCAGTATTTCTCGTTCCACCTATGGTTAAGACACATGCCTTCAAGAGCATAATGTACTTGCCACCTAGTTAATCCAAGATGCTGAGCAATCTGCCTCTGTGAAGCAACAGTACCCTTATAATCTCTGCGGATTATCTCCAGCTCATCATCTGTGAATTTATGCGTTCTTCTGGTCACCTTGTAAAATCCTTACGATAGTTTCAAAGTCAGTTGGTCTCCAAACATATGTCTCGACTGCTTGGCACCGCTGTAGGACTTCTAGCCAGTCCTCCTCACCCATTGTATATCTCCGTTTCGTAAAGAAGCCTTTGGTTAATTTGCCTTTCTCCGATTTAAGTTCTGCAAAGATTATGCGCGGCGGTTTGAACATGATGCAGTCAAAGAAGCCAGCACCGTCCCCCTGGACCGGCGTGCGCCAGCCATCTTTAGTCATGGCAGGCCGAAAGTGGACAATGTACCAGCCAAGACGGTGAGCCAGGTCAATAATTTGGCTCTGAAATTCCTTCTCTGAAGTTTTTATCACTTTCCTAGTTTCTCCCGGGTAATCCTCCTGGCGGTGGTGGAAATCCTATATCGGGCGGCAATATAATTTTGCTACCGTCCCTGTGGATTATCTTCTTCTCAGGTATTTCAATTTCCTTAACCTCAACTAAGTAGACGTATTGCGTGCCACAGTTGGAGCAAATGTCAGCGAATGAAAAAACGACTCGTACTTTTTTGCCAGCGAGAGCCCCAGACTGTAGTTGGCCTTCATCAGCCAGGACTACACTATGCCGGCCATACCCAACCGGTACGTCCTTCGCTAAAATGCCTTCGCTCTTCTCTCTCATAGCGAGGGTCTGCATTACGCCCTTATCTGTCTTACAACGAGGACATTTGAAACGAAGCGGTAATTTTAATTCATTAGTCATTGCTATACCCTCTCAATTATCTTTTTTCTGTAACTCGTACCTTTAAGCTCCACGATATTGCCTTGTGCCATCTCAAATATACGGTCAGCCGCAGCTCCGCCTACGTGGTCGAATATCTCCTCCAAGTCGAGATTGCTTGTTATCACCATGGGCAAGCGGCGCTGGTAACGCCCGTCTATGATGTGGAAATAGACGCTTTGCATGAATTTGATGTCCCGTGGTTTG
>Ga0180438_10007492_pt1 | contig 14205 bp, 34 predicted proteins | sample SS_ome_12_FD_132455 | JGI IMG/M metagenome (GOLD analysis project Ga0180438, IMG submission 132455) | Hypersaline lake sediment archaeal communities from the Salton Sea, California, USA - SS_3_D_2 metaG | ecosystem: Environmental > Aquatic > Non-marine Saline and Alkaline > Hypersaline >... | reverse complement strand
CGGTTTAAAGATAGTAAGAATTGGATTAAAAGATGATTAGATATTTAATCTATTTTATAGTAGCATTTGTAGGTGGTTATCTTGCAGTTGAATTTCTTGAGTGTATCAAGAAAGCAAAAGAAACAAAGATAAATTGCCACATGTGCAATAAAGTTATCAAGTTTGAAGATAGTGAAGAATATTTTTTTAAGGCTGATGAACAGGCTACAAGTATGTTAATTAGAGTATGTGAAGATTGTGCATGGTATATTGATGAAGGAAATGGGAGGTAATAATGAATAAAAAATTAAAACGAATTAGATTATTCCTTTTATTGAAATTGAAAGAGGTAGGATTTGTATTAGCAATTCTAGGGGTTATGTGGGGCATACTTTATGGATTGGATAGATTATGGGAAATCGTTTTAACTAACTTGAAATTGGCTGACTTGTTATTGAATATTTTTATGGGATTAATAATGTTAGGGGCAGTTGTAGTGGTCAATATAGGAATATATTGGTGGCTTAAATATAATTGGGAAAAAGTAAAGGAAATGATACCATGATAGATAGATTGTTATATATTTCAATGTTGGTGGGGTTTTTAGGTTTATCACTACGAAGCCCATCATTAAAGATAAAGTTAGTGGGGATATTATTAACTTTAGTAAATGCAATTTTATTTTGGAAGTAGGAAGGAGAAAAGTATGCGAAAGGTAGTTATTTTTTTAGTAGTCTTAGGGCTTTGCTTGGGAACTGTATATGCCGTTCCTAACGGACAAGGGCAACATGGTGGAGTAACAGATACCAATGATTGTCAAGAAGGGGATATTCTTGTAGGAACAGGTAGAAACACAGGTGCAAGAAGCGAAGGCACTTGGGTTAGTGCTGATTTTCTAAGAGGAGAAGATGGCGAAGACGGACAAGATGGGCGTGATGGCAGAGATGGTCGAGATGGTAGAGATGGCGTTGACGGAAAAGACGGAGAACAAGGCATACAAGGAGAAAAAGGAGAGCCAGGCGAACAAGGAATTCAAGGCGAAAAAGGAGAAAAAGGCGACAAGGGAGATAAGGGCAATAAAGGAGATAGAGGTAAAAGAGGTTTAAGGGGATTAAGAGGTTTACAGGGCAAAGGTTTAAAGGATAGATATGAACTAATGCTTGAAGGTAGGCTTCTTGATACTAAGAGGACAACTTGGAGCGTATATGTAGGTAGAGATATTAATAATGATGTCAATATCTATGGTGCGAAATGCACAATTAAATTTGGTAGCAGTTATGAAGAAAGACTTTTAGAAGAAGTTAATGAAAGATTGAAGAAGTTAGAAGAAACTCCTCCTATTAGGGTAATGCACAAAGACGGCAAGTTTTGGATTGAGAAGTAAATAGATAATGGGTGGGCGTTGCCCATTGGTAACGCCCCTCTCATTAAAAAGGAATAATATGATTAGAGTAACGAAAATTAAAGTAAAGAAAGACCACAGAAGAAAAGGGGAGAAGGGTGGAGTAATTTATAAATATACTGTTATTGTATGGAATTATTTTAGTATTCATTTTAAAATCAGTATAGGACAGGTAGGTTGGAAAAAAGTGGATATTCAAATCAGAATAAGTAGAGGGTGGGAAAGCTAATGTTAGGAATAATTTTTATTGTAGCAATTGTATGTTATTTAACTTTTAAGCAGAAGGAAGAAGCTGAAAATAATGAAATTCCTTATGAGTATGAGTTTATAGATAAAACTGCTTTACAAGAAGCCCAAACAGTTGTAATGAAAGAACCTTCTTTTAATGTAGGGGCGATAGAAGAATATAAAGGAGAAGGTATCAAGAAATTTGAATTTAGACCGCAGAATTTTACACAATTTATTGGACAGGCAGAAGCTAAAGATAAATTAAGAACTGTAATTAAGAAGGCTCAAAGAGGTATTAAATGCCATTTTCTTATTGACGGAATTCAAGGACATGGAAAAACTACCATTGTAAAATTATTTCCTAATGAGTTGGATAAACAAAATACAAAACTTATCTATCGAGTAGGAAAACAAATTGACGAAGATAATCTTGTTGAACTTATCAATGAAATAAATAAAAGCGAAGAGAAGTATGTTATTTTATTTATTGATGAGTGGGATACTATGGATTGGAAAGTTATCAAAGTATTAAATCCTATTATAGAAAGTTTTGAGATTGCAGGAAAAAAGATTAAGCCTTTTATTTTTGTAGGGGCTACAATTAATAAGCATATTCTTCTTTCAAAAAATCCTGATACATTAGACAGGATACCTACTCATATTAAATTTGAAAGATACAACGCAGGGGAGATTGCTGAAATTTTGACTCAATATAAAAAACAACTATATCCCCAAGATGATGTGGCTCAAGAGGTTATAGAAACTATTTCTAAGAACTGTAAATTCAATCCACGAATTTCAATTGGTATGTTGGAAGAATATATTGTAGAGAAAGATATTCAAAGAGTTTTAAAATCTTCTAAGATAATTAAAGACGGATTAAATAGTAAAGACATAGAACTCTTGCAAGTGCTTTCAAAGGCTACAAGACCAATGGGAGCAAAGGCATTAGCTATGAAGGTTAGACTATCAGAGAAGGAGTATATAACCGAGTATGAACCTTTTCTGGTGGAATATGATTATGTTAATAGAGTGCCGAGTAGGATTATAACAGAAAAAGGAAAACAATTATTGGAGAAATTAAATGAAGATAACTAAAAAAGTTGAGGAGTTTTTAAAAGAGTATCAATATTTATGTAACAACTATGGATTATATATTCACGCTTGTGGGTGTTGTAGTTCTCCTTTTATTGTAGAAAAAGAAGAAAAACACGAAATAGAAGAACATATAAATCATTTAAAGAAAGAATATGAGGAAGATTGTTAAATGACTAAAATTATTACTATACCTTTCAAGGCTGAAGGAATTTATGAAGTGCCTTTAGATTGTAGAAAAGTGCTTAATGTTTGGATGAAGGGGTATAATATTCATTGGGAACAGAAGGAGAAACTTTTATTTGTAACAACGACTTCTGCTTGGACTTTATTATCAATGCAATTACATGGAAAATTTGATGATAAAATTACTATTAGATATTTAACAAAGGAGAAAGTATGAGGTTTAGAATTGAATTTCATGACTATTGGGGATTGCAATTTGGTTTAGCTTACTATCATTACAAAAGATATTGGTGGACTTGTTTTGGGTTCGGTTTGTTTACATTTAGTTGGGCTGATTACCCTTCTTTAAGGAGATGTGATTTAAGATGAAAGATTGGGCGAAATTAGTATATGCAACTTTGTTTTTGGTTTTAGCAATAGTAACTATTCAGTTTTTTCCTAAACTATTATGGTGGGAATATGTTAGGTTGAGTTTTATTGTTTTTTGTGTATTTGCGACAGGACATTTTATAACAAGGTAGGAGGTTTTATGTATAATTTAACTAAAGAAGATTTTAGAGATACTTTGAAAACTCTTGAATTGCAAATCAAGAAGGAAGAAGGTCATTTCTTTGGTTTGTGGAGTATTGCTACTGAACTAACGAATTATTATTTTACTAACTTTTATCCTTTTAGTAGGAATCATACTTTAGAAGATGACAAATATGTGCTTAAATTAGCAAAGATAGTCAATATAGATTTGGTATCTTGGCTATCAAAAAATTATCATTATCTTTTAGAGCCGACAGAAGAAAATAAAGAAAGTGATGATGGTTTTAATTTTGCAAAATCTATTGAACAAGCGAAAAGGTTTTTGAAAGTATGAAGAAACAAGAATTCTTAAAAAAGTTTAAAGACTATTTATTGCTTAATGGGAAAACTCTATCTACTACTACTACCTACTTATCCCATGTAAAGAGTTTTATAGACTATTTAAATATTAATAATATACAATTGTCTACTATAACAACTACTCCTACTACTACCCTAGAGGGAGTAGTAGGTAGATATATACTAGATAGAGGTAGTCGGTGTAGTATCAAGACCACTAACAACGATACTATGGTAGTAGATTGGTTGTTGAAGTATTTTAATCTAGAGATTAAAACACCTAAACTCCGCAGAGCAATCCAAAAGTTGCCAGAGCATATTGATTTAACTTTCTTGGAGGAAGAAGTAATACCATTGATAGATGAAGATACCTTCCGCAATCCAGAGAAAGCGATAGCGGTATTGTATCTACTGTTCTTTACAGGAATAAGGCAAAGTGAACTTATATGCTTACGCAGGGAGAATTTTGATTTTGAGAAACGAACCCTCAAAATTTTTGAAGTGAAGAAGAAAAGAGAACGCATGGTATTTTTTAATCAGAAAGTATCTGAAGCGGTGCAACGATATTTTGGAACAGAAGAAGAGGAACAAAATGCGTTTAATCTTGGCTCTCAAGGGGTTAGCTACATTTTTAGAAAGCTAAGAGAGGTTGGGAGATTTGAAATAAACCTGCACCCTCATCTGTTAAGACATAGTTTTAGTATATATGTATTGGAGCAGGGGATAGATTTAGCGACATTGAGCGAATTATTGGGGCATGAAAATATAGCAACGACAATGATTTACGCCAAAAAGACGAATACAAAATTGAAGGAAATTTACGATAAACATATAAAATAGGAGGATAATATGGAGTGGTTTATTATAGTAATGATAGTAGTAGGTTTGTCAATATGGGGGGTTGTTACTTCTACACTTAAACAATTTAAAGATAGAAATACGCAAAAGGAAGAAGAAAAAGAGGAAGAAGATAAGTATGCGTGTTTCAGATGTGAGATATGCGAGTCTTTAAATTGTCAAGAAAAAGAGAAAATAGAAAACGAATATCATCCTTTAGATTGTGAATATTGCGGTGCAAATGTAAGAACAGGCAAATTTGATGATGATTTTATGTATGTATGGGGTTATAATATAAGCGTATTGCAAGAAAAAGTCAATTTGCTCATGAAATATGGATATAAAGTTGTAGGGAAGGTTTTTGTTGGGGGCTATGGATATAGTAATTATATGCAAGGCATGATAAGAAAGCCCAAATGTAAGTGCAAACGGAAGAAATAGTAAAATTTTACTATATTGGCGGAGCGATTATCAACGAGTGCCAGATTTCAGGAGCAATTGCATAAATTATTTCATTTATTTTTGGGAGATTTCGTTAAATGATTGTAAGACAACAACTTAGCTACGACAAAAATATCGTCAAAACCCTTGACAAATGCTACTCCTATATGGTATACTCTAACTGTAAGAGTAGAAAAAAGCTAATAAACGTAAGGAAAATATGGATTTAAGCCCTAAGTGGATGAAGCGAGTGGGGTTAGGCAAATACGCCCCAAAAAAGACGAAAAGGCGTAGACCGAGAAATCGGACTATGGCTACTTTTCTTAACAAACAGAAGAAACTCAAAACTCTATATGGTAGATTGTTTCGTAAGAGCAAGAGAGCCAAAGAGAAAGAGAACAATCCCGATAAAACTTATTTTTGCGATAAGTTTCCTACCTATGAATCTTATGCCAAGAATTATAATTTGAAACAAATACAAAAAGCAGAACCTAGAGTATCAAGGTCTACGACTACGACCAGAAGGAAGGGAATATGGGGAATGTAATTAAAACAATATTATATGCAATTATAGCTATAGTTTTGATGATTGGAGCAATTAATATTGCACTTACTCAACCAGAAATTTCAAATGCTACGCTTCTTTTTTGGATATTACTTGTGTATGTAGTAACAATAATAAATAACGGACATCTTAATCTTTAAAGGAGATAAATGATAATATTACTTTTTATTTTAAGTGCAGTCATAACAATAAGTTATACAATAGGTTATCAAAAAGGCGGTAATGAAGGATATATTAACGGATACCAAGACGCTACCGATTTTGCAGTAAAAGAAATTGATAAGTTAAGTAAGAAATCTTCAAAATTGGTTAGAGAAGCTTTATCTCCATTATCATTAAGAGTAAAACCAAAAGGAGACGATAAAAATGTTTAACCCTTTAGCATATCTAGGAGAAACAATCCAATTCTTCATAATGGGAGCTTTAGTTACAATTCTCGTTATGATATTCAAAAGATGGTTATTTAGACGAACTAAAAAATTACTAACTCCTCTAGCCCCTACCAATTCTTCAATAGGAAACAAATACACAAGAGATGGGCGAGAAGTCTTTCAAGGAAAGAAACTAGCAAAAGGATTCTTCTCCTTCAACGCAGTTGATTGGGCAAAAGACTTCATTGGTATCTTCAATATGAGAAAAATCCTTATATATCTTTTTATTGCTGGAATCATTATGGGATTCGGGTATTGGAGAGGTAGAATCGAAAAACCCATTGAAATCGAACTAGGAACGCTCCAACACAAAGAATGGTCATTAAAAGTGCCTAAACACTCAAAAGTGTTATATCACCCGAAGGGTTCGAAGAATTTATTTTGGGTAGACAAATACGGAAACAAGATTTCGGTAGATTATAGTGATGTTCCCGAATTGAGGAAGATGTTGAAGCCTTATGGGATAGTTTTCGAGCCGATAGCGGTGGTCGGTGTAGGTGTCGGTGAGGGTGGTTCTGGTGTGGAAGGCGGTGTTGGTGTTAATTTAGTTAGATATTATAGATGGAGATTATGTGCCTTTGCTACCCAAAGAGGGCTATATGGTGGCATTACTTATCAATTAGATGGGTTGAGCCTTGATAACTCTGCCGTAGGATTGGCTTATGGTAAGGGGTATAAAGGGGATGACAGAGTAATGTTTATATTTACTTTAAAATTTTAATAATGAATAATCAAACACAAAAATGTTTAAAATGTGGAGGAACAGGCAAAAAGCTGATTAAAGCTGGTTATAATCATCATGTTTCTAATGAAAAGTGCCTTAAATGTAATGGAACAGGGAGATTTTGGGTAGAGGAATTTGAAGATGAAATTGCATTATGTTATGATTATAATTATCATGAAATAGCTTTAAAAAAACATGATTTAGAACAGCTATTTGAAAAGTATTTAGATATGGTTGATTGTGAGAATAAAGAAGATAATTGGACAAAAGTAAAAATCAAAGCTCGAAAGGGAATTATTTTAATAGAAAAGGTAGAAGAATGAGTAAAATACCTGAAAAATATAAGAACGCAATCTTGTATGTAAATGGCAATTATCAGGTCTTTGATGAAGCTCAATTATGGTTAGCTGAATTTAAGAATTTACAAATGGCTATAGATTTTTTAGAGTGGTATATTGTGAGGTATTTAAAATGAAGAAATTTGAAGTAATAAAACTTCCTATTGGTTGGGATAAAGAATTTGAAAATGAAATTATTCTTACCTATAAAGAAGGGTCTCCTAGACTTACTTTACGCAAAGAGATTTGGAAGATTTTTGGGTTGAAGAATAAGTTAGATGTGGTCGGGATTAAAGTGAAAGTAAGCAAGGGGAAGATACTGATAGAGAGGGATGAAGATGTATAATATAAGTGCAAAGATAGAGAATATATGCAAAGAATTGGGGATTGATTATAAATCTCCTCATCATGATAAATTATTGGAAAGACAAAAAGACGCTATAAGATTAGCTGATGCGTATTTGCAGATAAAAGAGATTATCGGCTTATTGGCAGAAATGGAAGCAAAGTATCCAAAAGTAAATGGATTAACTCAATTATTTAAAGATGATATTAAATTTTTGGAAAAGATAGACCATGATATTTTTATTGAAGCTCATAAGATTGTAAAACAGAATGGAGATAAATAATGCCTTATATAAAAGCAAATGACGGAAGAAGAGAATCTTTACAAAAAGGCGATACTGCTTTAAATGCAGGGGAATTGAATTATCAAATATTCTATTATGTTAAACATAATTTAGCTATTAAAAATAATGTTTTATATACACAAATAAAAACTTATGTAGATAATTTTTTGGGTTATAATCCTAATTATCAACGATATAATGATATGACAGGTTGTTTAGTAAGATGTTCTAAAGAAATTGTAAGAAGATTAAGTGTAGCTATCCCTGCTCAAATTTTATTAAATGTTATGGAAAGTTATGATGGAAAAATTGCAGATTACGAAGATGACAAAATAGCACAGAACGGAGATGTAAAATGAGAATAATAGCTTATATTTTAACAATTCCTTTACGATTAATTACGACTTTACTTTATTTTGGATTAACTACAATTGTTGGGGCGTTTATAATTTTAGGTGATGAAAAGAAAAATAGAAACTGTTCTTACTGGACAAATGGGATTATTAAAGATTATGTAGATATTTGGAGGTGGAAATAATGGAGAGAGTTAAATATACTACATATCTTGCAGGAGCAATTGAACATGCTTCAGCAAAAGAAATGACCAGTTGGAGAGATGACTTAACTTCAAAAATTAAGAATCTCGATTTACTTATCTATGACCCTGTAGCCCAAGAATCAGAGAAGGTAGGAAAGCCTTCTGGACAGCAAGTAGAGTATATTAAAGGACTTAAAAGGGGCGGTCATTGGGGCTTGTTCTTTATTGAAATGTGGAAGATTTGGTTTGGGAAGATAAGCAGGAATACTGATATTATGCAGATGTTAATTAATCTCCGCATGAGAAAGCATATTGATGGAAATTGCAGAGAAGAAATAAGATATTGGGGAGATGCGGAAGCGGTGGTTAGAAGTGATTTTATTGTCGTTTATATGCCTAAAGATACAAAGACTGTAGGCACTATATTTGAAGTAGTGTTTGCATTTTTATTTAGGATTCCTATTTACTTAATTCTCCCTGATGGAAATAAAACAGAAGCTAATTCATCTTTGTTATTTGGAGACCAAATTTCTAATAGTGGAGATTTAATAGTTTTTTATAGTGTGAATGAATGTGCAAATTATATTAAAGAAAAATACAACTTAAAACAAGCATAATGGATTTTAGAAAATATCAAGCACTAGCGAAACGAACTCTAAAAAAGAGTAACGAAACCCCTATGCAATTAATTGCGAGATTGGGGTTAGGTTTATGCGGAGAATCAGGAGAAGTAGCTGAAAAGATTAAGAAATTAATGCGAGATAAAGGTGGAGATATTTCTACAGATGATAGATTAAAATTGGCTAAAGAAATTGGAGATGTTTTGTGGTATTGTGCATTGTTATCTCAAGAGTTAGGATTAGATTTGCAAACTATAGCAGTGTTGAATATCATGAAATTAGAGGAAAGAAATAAGAAAGGAAAAATTAAAGGAGAGGGAGACGAAAGATGAGTAAGAAGGGCAAAGTAAGAAAATTCGAAACAGGGGCAACGAGAGATACAGATGAAGGTAAATATGATTATGAAGGTTTTCTTAGTCCTTTAGTAATAGAACGCTTTGGAAAATACATGACAAAGCATAGGATACAATCTGATGGCTCTTTAAGGGATTCAGATAATTGGCAAAAAGGAATACCTCAAGATGCCTATATGAAATCGGCATGGAGACATTTTGTAGATTGGTGGATGGAACACAGGGGCTTACCTAGCCGAGAGGGTCTTGAAGACGCTCTGTGTGCATTAATTTTTAATGTGCAAGGTTATTTGCATGAACACCTAAAGAAAAAGAAAGATGGAAGGACAGCTTAAAAACGAATTTGGATTTGAAGTATTTGATTATTGTAGCTATTGTCATAGTCCTATTTATATTGGTGATAGTTATCATGTTGAGAATGGGTCAATATTTCATAGCGAATGTTTTGAACAATCGAAATGTTATGTAGACCCTGATTTTTTAGATGAGGAATAATGAATAGAAAAAAATTGGTTTTAATTGACAATGGGTATTTACAATTTCGGAGTATTTTTGCTTGGCGAAACAAGAAGCAGATTCCGTCTACTTGGTATTATATGGCTTCATTGATTTCTGCTTTGCGAAGAATAGGAATAACAGAAGAGGACAAAGTATTGATAGCAGTAGATAGCAAATATGGAAGTTGGCGTAAAGATATTGAAAAACAATATAAAGCAAATAGAAAAGAATTTAGGAAGAAACAAAGAGATATAGATTGGGGAAAACAGTTTAAAGATTTTAATAGGCTACTTGTTACCTTAAAATATAATACTCCATTTGAAGTAGTAGCCATGAAAAAACTCGAAGCGGATGATATTATTGCGGTAGCCTGTAGATACTATAAAGATTATGATATTGTGATTGTATCGGCTGATAGCGACTTTGAACAACTATGGATTTATGATAATGTTAGTATTTTTTCTCCATTGATAAAAATTAAAGGCGGAAAGGGCGGTTATAAAATTAGACATAAAAATCCGTATTCATTATTAGCCAAAAAGATACGAAAAGAAACAGCCGATAATTTAGTAAGTGAAGTTTCTAATGAGCAAGAATATGAAATACGAAAGAAAATAGTAAGCTTAATAGAATTGCCTGAATGGGTAGAACAAAAAGTATTAAACAAGTTACCAGAATTAAGTTTTAATACTCCGTTTAATTTCCAATCCCTTCCTTTTCCTAATTCTATAGGAAAAAGGATAGAATACATCTATAATCAAGATAAAGTCATAACGTATGAAGATTGTTTACGAAGATTTGAAAAAAAGAGGAGGAAAAATGCTAGAAAGAATTATGGAAATCGTAGGAGACCAACTAGGTCTCGCAGAAGTCAAGCTTGATACTTTTGCATTAAATCATTCAGGAATAGACCCTCTAGATTGCATAGATATAGTTATGCGTATCGAAGAGGAATTTAAGATAGATATTCCTGAAGAAGATGCAGAAAAGCTTCACACTGTTAATGACATAGCTGAATATGTCAAAAGCAAAGTGCCAAAGGAAGATTCAGTTAGAGTCAAATGTTTAGTTTGCGACAAAGAATTTACCCTTACAAAACAAGAAACAGAATCTAAGGAAGCAGTAAAATGCCCTCATTGTGAAACTTTGTTGCATCAAGAGGGTGAAACAGTAGAAGCTCCTAAAGAAGAACCAAAACCAGAGGAAAAACCTACTGAAGAAACTACTCCAGAAGACCCTATTCCAGATGACATTAAGGAAGACCAAAAAAATATTAAGATAGACCCTACAACAGTGAAAATTGATGATAAAGTAACAGTAGAAGATGAAAAGAAGAAAGATGAATGGGAAACAGACCCTAAAACTGAAGTTAAAGTAGAAACTGAAGAGACTCCAAAGGAAAAAGAAGAACCCAAAGTAGAAGAAAAACCTGAAGAAAAGGAGGAAAAATAATGAAGTTGCTAAAAGTAGGAAGGAAGAATGGGAAACCAGTAATTCAGGCAGAGAAGAAAGATGGCACTAAGAAGATATTTAACATTACTCAAACAGTTTTTGATTATCTTCAAAAAGCTAAATTAGAAGGCAAAATAGTAAAGCCTAAGTTCCATGAAGAAACCAGAGGATTAATTATTAGACTAAGTGGAACGAGCAGTGGTGGTGGAAACTATCAAGGTAAAAGTAAAGGCGGTTTTCAGAGAAAGTTTACTGGCGAATATAAGAGTTTAGAAACAAGAGTTTGGGATGGGGCGTGTGTGGCTGTTAGTAAGTGTAGCGATTTAACTACTGCAAATGTAGTTGAAACAGTAAAGAAAGTCTATGAAACAGGGTTAGCTCTAGTTGCTAAGAAGAAAGATAAAGCAAAGGATACCTTAGCTTTAGATGAAGACACTGGTAATTTAGATGCGGATAATGACCTTGACTTAGACAATGAAGATTTAGGAGGAGAAGACGATTTAAATATAGATGAGGAGTAAACATGGCAAAGAAAAAGGAAAAAGCTATAATTGAGTTTCCCTCACATGCAGTCGAACTTGATATTGAACGAATTTTATTTAACAAAAGACAAATATTTTTGTTCGAGAAGATTACGCATAGGTCGGCTCTATCAGTTATTAAGCAAATAAAAGCCTTAGATGCTCTTAGTCGAGAACCTATAATCCTATGGATAAATTCCTATGGTGGGAATTGTGATGCAGGATTAGCCATTATTGATGCCATGAAACATGCAAAAAGTCCGATAGCTACATGGATTACAGGAACAGCTTGTTCTATGGCTTCTTTGATTAGTATTGCAGGAAACGCCAGAATTATGAACACTAATGCAGTATGGATGATACACCCAACAACGAGTGGTGTAGCTGATTATGTTTCAATTGTTGAAGATAGAGTTAAAGGTATGAAGTTGTGGCAAACAACTAAAAAGAAATTATTAACTAAATATACCAAGCTCCGCAAAAAAGAATTAGAAAAAGCATTAAGAGGAGAATTGTGGTTAGATTCTAAACAATGCTTAAAGAAGGGTATTGTGGACAAGGTTATCAAACACAGGAGGTAAATCGGATGAAGCGACTGTTTGGGTGCATATTAATTATAATATTTATAAGTGCAACAGCTTTAGCGGTTACATTCAATAATACCACAGGAGCAGATTATACTAATAAGGAAAGCCGAGCTTCCTATAGAGTGCAAGATTCTGCGGTATCTATTTTCATGATGGGAGCATTTGTAGGAAGTTGTTCAGGAGTGGTAGTAAAGGTAGATAAAGGTTATACTTATGTATTAACCTGTAAACATTGTATAAATGTTACTGAAGAGATGTATGTAGGCAGATTAAAAGAGCAAAGGGTAATAGCAGTATTTACCGCTTCTGATGACGATTTGGCTCTCCTGAAAGTGAAAGGGGAAATTGAAGGCAAAGCTCCTGCGAAATTGGCATTGTTTAATGAGAAAGTCGAAAAGGAATTGTATCATGTAGCTTATCCTAATCTTGTATTTAAACTCTATAGAGTAAAAGGTAGAGTATTAAGATATACTGAAGATTGGGGATGGGCATTATTAACTGCTCAACCTGGCTGTTCAGGTGGCGGAATTTTCAATTCTGAACAAGAATTAGTAGGGATTTTATGGGGCGGTTTTGGAAACATTACTTTATTTGAACCCATAGAAGATGTTTGGAAGTTTTTAAAAGAAGTAGAGGTATTTTAATGGAAGCTTTATTAGGATGGTTAATATTTTTAGGAGCGATAGGTATTACCATCATGCTACATGAATTAGGACATTTGATTTCGGCTCTTCTATTAGGTATTAAGGTAAAAGAATTTAGTTTAGGATTTGGTAAACCTCTCATCAAATTTAAATTGAAAGGCATTAAATTCAAATTTAGTCCTTTACTGCTTGGCGGATATGTTAAATTAGCAGGAATGGAAAGCAAAGTAAAGAATGGATTTATGTCAAAACCTTATTGGAAGAAAATGGTATGTATCATGTCGGGATTATTCATGAACGCTATGATATTAGTAGCTGTATATCTATTTACTTATGGCTCGATTATTGAAGGGCTAAAATTAGATATGGAGATATTAATATTACGCTTTCAAGGGTATCCTATAGAGTTTCACTTGCTTCACTTACTTTCTAAAGGTAGGGGCTTTACGCTTATGCAACATATAGGATTATTGCAATTGAGTATAATCAATTTAGGGTGTTTAGTTTCTAACATGTTACCTATTCCGCCTTTAGATGGAAGTTACTCATGGATATTGTGGTTAGAAAAATTCATGCCATTTAAAAAGTTTGTAGCAACTTACAAAAAGATTTTAGCAATTGGATGGGCGATTGTGTTACCTTTATTTATTTATATATTTATAAGGATTAATTTCTTATGAAGCCCAGAGATTTAAGTTCAATTACATGGGATTTGGAAAAAGCTCTCAAATATGATTTATCTTATTGGAAACAAGAAAAACGAAAAGCCGATAAGATAATTAAAAGGATTGAAAAACAAATCCATAAGATTAAATATAAGAAATGTCCAGTATGTAAAGGAACAAAGTTTAAAACTTATAAAGGTAATCCAAAGGCGATTATTGACACTTCATTTACAATTCCTTGTATTGAGTGCAATAGCACTGGTTATGTTAGGAGAAAAAATGCGAGACCCAAAAAGAATAAATAGCATATTGAATAAAATTAGAAGGATTTGGAAAAAGAATCCCGACCTTCGTTTATTTCAACTTTTGGGGAATTGCTTTCCAGCTCAAGATAATTATCATGTGGAAGATGAAACATTAGAACAAAGATTAAATGCTGTATATAAAGATGAATTAAAATGAGTAAGATGAAATTCTCAAAATTATATTGTCCAAAATGTAAGCAATATGTTTATTATCCAATAGGCGATATTTTAATTAGAGGAAGTGAAGTAACTGATAAATGTGGAGAATGTAACACTATATTAAGAAAAAGGAAAATT
>Ga0180438_10007491_pt1 | contig 14209 bp, 26 predicted proteins | sample SS_ome_12_FD_132455 | JGI IMG/M metagenome (GOLD analysis project Ga0180438, IMG submission 132455) | Hypersaline lake sediment archaeal communities from the Salton Sea, California, USA - SS_3_D_2 metaG | ecosystem: Environmental > Aquatic > Non-marine Saline and Alkaline > Hypersaline >... | reverse complement strand
CCCGTGGCACCCTGGTGATCCTGGCGGACATGGCGGAAAAGAAGGGGCTGGTATGATGGATCGGCGGAAGTTCGTTCGCATGGGCAATCTGGCTGAAGTATTTCACCTGGTCGTTCGGATCGTCGTGGGTGGTTCGGGTTCGCGTGAAGTGGTGACCGCGTGCGGTCGAAGGTTGTACGTTCCGTCGTGGGTGACAAGTGATATCGGGGTCCCGTACCAGCGTATCCCGCCTGGCTGTCGGGCGTGTAAGTCGTGTCGTGTGACCGCCGACTATCGCCTGGGAACAAAGAGGCGATCATGACTTGCCCCTGCAAAGACTACCGGCCGCCGGCACAGCACCATATGCGCCGACTGGTGGCGTACAGGTCGCACCGGTGCACGGAATGCCGCGACACGATCTGGCCCGGGGAAGTGTACTTCCGGCACGACGTCGCGTACGTGACGGAAACCGAGCACCCCGTGTCGGGGGTCAGGACCACCAAACGCAACACCGTGATCATGGTCCTGTGCGACTGCTGCCAGGAAGCGGCGCAGCTGCTGCAGGGCATGGGGTACCTGTGGAACCCGGGCGAACTGTCCCGGGCCTGGGCGAAAGCCTGGGGGAAGGATACCGAACGGTGACCGACACGACCTGCGAAGACTGTGGGGCCCCGTGGGTGGGTACGTACGTGTTCGTCGGTGCAGGTGACGTGACAGCCGACGAAGACCAGCAGACGATCAACTGTGATCTGAAGTTCCTGCCGGTCTGCAACGTGTGTCTGTCGGTCAACCTGGTGCGCAAGTTCATCCGGTTGGAATTCACGGTGCCGGCGGGGGTGGGGAAGGAAGGCTGACCATGGTGAATCCGATCGATAAGTCCGTGGACGTACTGACGATCAAGTGCGACGCCTGCGGGCACCCGTGGCAGGGCGCAATGCACTTCGACTTCGCGTCCACCAGGATCACGGCACAGGCCGGGATCAGGGCGGACCTGCAACTGGTACCGAAGTGCGAAGCGTGCGGATCGATCGCGCTGAAGTTCGACAAGGTGCGGGTGGTGATTGTGCCAGCTGCCGACCTGGACAGAAAGGAAGGCTGATCATGGGATCACCGTACATGGACGCGGTGAAGGTGGCGAACATGCTACTGGGGCTGCCGAAGAACTGCAAGACCACGATCGAAGTGCGGGCTGCCCGCGACGTGTTCACGAACGGGGTGGCGTACGACATGATCGTGCGCGGCCCGTCCGTCCTTGAACAGAACACGATCGCCGACGTGGCGCTGGACGCCAGTGTGCACGGCGGCCGGATCATGATCCGAGAACTGCGGGACACCCAGGTCCAGGCCGTTCGCAAACTGGTAGACACCATGCGGGCCGACGTGCACCTGCTGACCGACTGGCTGCGCGAACACGCGCCGGACGACGAAGGGAAGGACAATCATGCTGGTGTGGTGGAACAAGGCGACGAAGGGGCAGCCCCGCTTCCGTGTCCACGTGACCCCGACCTGCGATCGGGCGGCTGGTGTTGGCAGGGCAACGAACGCAGAAGTGGTGTGGGACGACCTGGTGCACGCCCGCGCCTTCAACGGATCGGGCAAGCTGATCGGACTGGTCTGCCCCGACTGCAAGGTGCGCCTGCTGGACGCGCACGGGGTAACCGAACGGGAACTGCTGGAGGTGGAAGCATGAAAGACGACACGACCGACACCCTGATCGAAGGGTTCCAGATCGGCACCTTGCCACGGTGGGTGGTCGAACGGTTCCTGCGGAACCTGGAAGAAGCACAGGAGCAACCGCGCGAGTGGTGGTGCACGATCTGCGGTGTCCGGTGGATAGGTACCAGGCAGGACGGCCCACCGTGCGACTGCTGGAAGGAAATGGGGTAGCGATGGCGAACGTCAAGATCACGAAGAAGGACGGTACGATCATGGACTTCCCGCACCGTGGCCGGGCTGGTGGTAGCTACACGGTGACCGTGAAGTACGAAGGCGCCTTTGTGATCGTGCGCGATGAATGGGGCAAGGAAACTGCGGTTCCGGTGACCGACGTTGAACTTGTCGAGTCGGAACCGCACCAGGAAAGGTGGTGATCATGGAACGGATAGTGGTCTGCACGACGGAAGGCGGGTTCCCTGCCATTGACACCATGGTGCTTCTGGCCCGGGGTGAACGCGCCCGATCGGAATGGGATGCAGAATGTGACCCGGAAAGCCTGTTTGAAGGGGTGCCGAAGCCCCCGGGTGATGGGTTGTGGATCTGGGAAGGCGATCCGGTCTGGAATGCCGAAGAAGGGCGCTGGTACTTCGATCGCCGGTTCGAATGGCGTAGGCCGACCCGGCGCGAGCTGCCTGCCCTGGCGATCGGCGCATCGCCATGGACACCGACGATCGCGAAGACGTACCGGTGTCTGGAGTGCGGCGAGGGGTTTGTGGACACGGGTACCATTCCGGGCACCTGTCCGACCTGCGATGCGCCGTGGTGCCTTGTCCCTTGTACATGCGACGAAAACTGCGACGAACCTTGTCCGCGCCATGACTGGGACAAGTACGTCGAGTGGTGCGGCGGCCTTGAACAAGCACTGCAACGTGCGGTCAGGTGGAAGCAATCATGACGAAGGACAAGGACAACGGGAAGGCGAACGCGAAGTGGATCAGGTTGGGCAAGGCGGTTGCGGCACTGGCCGTCGCCGTCGGAGCGCTGGCGACGTCGATCACCGGCCTGGTCAAGTCCGACGACGCACAGGACAAGGTGCAGGACGTGGGCACCCTGGCCGTCGACCTGGCGACCAGCACGGACACCGACGCCGCGTACGAAGCGCTGCTGGAACGGTCGCGCTTTCTGGAACGGCAGGTGGAAGCGTTGCAGCGACGGGTCGACGACCTGCAGCGGGACCAGGCACGGGTTGCCTGGGGTGTGCACGCCGTGGGACCACCTGCACCTGCCCACCTGGTCGCGGCAGGCGAAGGGGAAGGCGAACCCGAGTTGGCCGACGTCGTGCCCACGAAGCCCGACAGGCCGAAGGCACGCAAGCCGCCGCGCAAGCTGGCGGACCTGCCAGCGGTGAAGGCGTCACGGGCAAAGCGGGCAGGCAAGGTGCGCCAGGTGCAGGAGCAGCTACAGATCCAGGCACCGCTGCCGATGGGGGACTGACATGCGGATCGACACTCAGAAGATCCTGATCGTCGGGGCGGTCTTGCAGGTGGTGCTGGCCGTGCTGGCGGTGATCCTGTTCTTGACTGTCACGGGATGCAGGAAGCAGGGGAACTATCCCCGACCTTCCCCACCCAGCGACGCCGCCCGGTGCCTGGACACCTGCCGCCAGGTTCACGCCGAAGTCTGGCTGTGGTCGGAGCGGTACGGGTGCTTGTGCCTGGACGCGATCGACTACCCGACTGGCGCGGGAAAGGTGGGGCTGTGACGAAGCCGAAGATCAGGTTGCTGCATGGTGACTGCCGCGAGCTGCTGCGCGACCTGCCCGACGACAGCGTGGACGCGTGCGTTACCGACCCACCGTACCACTTGACCAGCAAGCGGGGCGGCAAACGGGGGTTCATGGGCAAGTCGTGGGACGGGGGCAGGGTCGCCTATGACGTTGACCTGTGGCGCGAAGTCCTGCGCGTGCTGAAGCCCGGCGCACACTTGCTTGCGTTCGGGGGCGATAGGACGCACCACCGTCTTGCCTGCGCGATCGAAGACGCGGGGTTCGAGATCAGAACGACGATCACGTGGCACTACGGGTGTCTAACTGACGACGCCGAAGTGTTGACCGATCGGGGGTGGGTCCGTTACGATAGAGCAACGCCGGGCAGTCGCGCATTGTGCTTTGACCTGGGCACCGGCGGGTTTAAGTGGGGGCCCATTGAAGATTGCTTTCTGTACCAGTACAGCGATACCGCTTTCCGAATTCGATCAGATCGTACGGATCACGTCGTCACCAGGGGGCACCGCGTTGTTGTTGAACGAAGCGGAACGTATGTACTGCGGTACATTGAAGAAGTTGCACGGCAATGCCAAATACGCATACCCATTCTGGAAGGTGTGTCAAGTGTGTTCGAAGGTGTACCCGACGCACGACAAAGCTCAAGCAGCAAAAAAGAAAACGTGTTCGAAAAAGTGTGCGAACAAGGCGGTCAGCCTGAAGAACACCGGCCAACGGGTGCCGCCAGAACAATCAACGAAGGTGCAGATCACCTGCCCGGTATGCGGACGCAAGAAGTGGAAGCCCCGGGCCTGGGTGAAACGGGTAAAGGTACCCGTGTGTTCCCGGAGCTGCAACGGTGTCCTACGCGGTCGGGAATGGAAGAAACACGCGCACAAGGGGCGGGCCGGGTGGACGGACGCGTCTTTAAAGTCGTACCGCGAGAAAATGAGCGGCCCGAACAACCCGGCATGGAAGGGCGGGGTGACGTACTTCGACAGTCACGGGAACTATCCGGGCGGGCTGAAATACGTTCGGTGCCCGGACGACTTCCTGCCGATGGCGCGCAAGGACGGATACGTGGTGGAACACCGGCTGGTCGTGGCCCAGGCGATCGGCCGTCCACTGAAGCGATCCGAAGTCGTGCACCACGTGGACCACGACCCGCACAACAACGACCTGGGCAACCTGCAGCTATTCGCGAGCAACCGCGATCACAAGCTGCACGAACACCATGGATACCCATTCCCGATCTGGCGCGGATCGAACCCGTCCGGTACGAAGGGATCGTCTGGTGCGTGAAGGTGCCCACAGGTGCCTTCGTTGCCAGGCAGAACGGACAGGTCTTTGTTACTGGTAACAGCGGCTTCCCGAAGTCGCTTGCGATCGACAAGGCGATCGACAAGCGGCCAGGAATCGGCGGAAAAGTCGTTCAGATCAAGAAGTGGCTTGCTGCCCGGATCCAGGAAAGTGGAAAGACGAGGCGTGCGATCGACGAAGAGTGTGGGTTCACGGCGTGTTCTTTTGCGAAGTGGAAGCAAACAGGTCGACCTGATCCGTGGGTGTTTGTTCTGCCGAACTGGCGTAAGTGGAAGATCATGCAGCGGGTGGTCGGATTTGATTCGACATGGGATACCGCTATTGAAGAAGCTGATCGCGAAGTAACAGGGCAAGGCAAAAGTGGGAAAACCGCCGGGATGCAAAACTTGGGACCGTCCGGGATCAAGGGTGGCGAATACGACCTGACCACCCCCGCCACCGACGAAGCGAAGAAGTGGGAAGGATGGGGCACAGCCCTGAAGCCGGCAACCGAATTTGTGACCCTTGCGCGTGCCCCACTATCGGGCACGGTCGCCGCGAACGTACTAGCGCACGGGACCGGTGGGATCAACGTGGATGGGTGCAGAGTGGGGACGGGTGGCGAACAGCGGAAGAAGATCCGCAACGATCGCGGGCGCGGTACCGGTTCAACGTACTGCGGCGGCCCGACGGGTGAACTGTGCGGAAGCCGCGCCGACGGGGTGACCACACGGGGTCGCTGGCCCGCCAACGTGATCACGTCACACCACCCGGAGTGTCACCAGGTGGGAACCCGAAGGGTGAAAACGGGGCGACTGGGTGACGCCAGCACCGAAGGCATACACGGGTTCGGGACAGGGCGCCACGTCGATTACTGTGACGACGACGGCCGGGAACAGGTCGAAGCCTGGGAGTGTGCTCTGCAGTGCCATAACTGCGGAAACGTGTACCCCGCACCCGGATTGCATCCGTGTCTGGAATGTGGTTGCGCTATCACGTCCTGGTTGTGTCCCGTACGTATGTTAGACGAACAGTCGGGGCCGGCAGGGGCGGCGTCACCCGTCAAGGGTACTGAACCCAGTGCAACGACTGCCGACGTGTATGGGAAGTTCGCGAAGCGCGCGACGAACAACCGGATCGACAAGGGCGGCGCGTCCAGGTTCTTCGCGAACCTGAACTGGACGGACGGCGATCGGTGTTGCTTTCTTTGCGACTTGCCTTCGGGTTCCCGATCAGGTACAGTCGGGACATGCAAAAAAACTGCGAACAGTGCGGGCGAGAATACGAAGCGAAGAAAGGCCGGCAGCGGTTCTGCGGGAACAGATGTTCCGCGAAAGCGACCGCCCGAAAGCGTGGACAGGTCGGCCGGATCTGGTACACCTGCGCGCAATGCGGGGTCCGGTTCCGGGACTTCGCCGGGAACAAGCGGCGATATTGTTCGAAGGCTTGCGAATCCCGATCGCATCGAAAGGATCGCCCACAATGCGAAGTGTGCGGCCGACCTGTGCGACTTATGCGCAACCGCTTTTGCTCGAAGTCTTGCAGCAATGCAGCTCGGCCACGACCCGGCGTCACTTCCTGGACTGGACTGTATGCGCGGGTCCAAAGGGCGTGTCCTGATCCAGAACCTTGCGCACATTGTGGGGCTGCTGGGGAAGTCCGACACCACCCCGACTATCGAAAGCCTTACAATGTTGTTTGGTTGTGTCGAACGTGCCATCAGCACGAACATCACCTGGGGATCAAGCGCGGAACCCGACAACGCCCCGATAAGATTCAAGTATTGCCCTAAAAGTTCAAGGCGTGAACGCGAAGCGGGCTGCGCCGACTTGCCGCCCGTCACCGGTGCCCAGGCCGTGAAGCGGAAGGAAGGCACCGACGGCCTGAAGTCGCCACGTGCAGGCGCCGGCCGCACCGCGTCGCACGTGCGCAACAGGCATCCGACTATAAAGCCAATAAAACTAATGCGTTGGCTCGTTAGGTTGGTCACCCCTCCGGGTGGGACTGTACTTGATCCGTTCGCTGGTTCCGGAACGACCGGGATTGCCTGTGTCGAAGAACGGAAGGGAGCCGTCCTGATCGAACTGGACAAGGATTATTGCCGGATCGCTGAAGCCAGGATCAGGCACACGATCGCCGAAGCGCGAAAGGGGAAGTGATCATGGGCACTCGTGGACCACAGAGCGGTGCTCCGGGCGGATACGGAACGATCACACCGAAAGGGCACCGTCGGATCTATCACGGTGGACGGTATCGAATGGAACACGTGGTGGTGTGGGAAAAGCACCACGGTCCGGTCCCGGTCGGGCAGTGCGTCCACCACCTGAACGGTGATCCCCTGGATAACCGGATTGAAAATCTGCAGGTCGTTGACCCGACTACCCACAAGCGGATCCACAGTGGGTGTGAACTGCGGAACGGTACCTGGTGGAAACCGTGCCGGAAGTGTGGTCGGATACAGCCGGAAACGGAATACTATCAGCGCAGAACTGGGATTGGGTCGTGGTGCAAAACGTGCACGATCTACGAAGCAGTACAGAACAAGCGCAGACGGAGGAAAGGAAAGTGATCATGGGGCGCAACGCAGAAGCAGAGCACCAGCGCGCAATCGAAATCGGGGAGGAACGCGGGATCACGAACGTGCCCGAAACGTGGCGCCTGGCGACGTACGAAGCGAAGGCGAGCCAGCGGGCCAACCGCACGAAGAAGAAGCGGACGAAGGCGGAACGCAAGCGGCGGCAGCGCGACCGCAAGCGGAACAGGGGGCGGAAGTGATCGCCATGCCGAAACCACCGAAGCTGCCCGATCACGTCGTCGAAGCACGGGCGCGGTACCGATACTGCAACGATTGCAGGCACTGGCTGTGCAAGCCTGGCCAGCACAAGGGGCCATGCGGGCATCCGAAGGTGCAGTGCTACCCTGCGACGACCGACGGGATCAATACGTGCGTGTACGACCCGCCGCTGTGGGAAGTGGATCACCGCAAGCCGTGGAAAGGTGGGACAATATGACGATCAGGGACTGGTTCTTGGGTGACCCGGACGCCGTGATCGACAGTATCCGCGATCTAGGATTCGAACAGGCGGCGCTAATCGAGCTGGTCAGCATGGAAGAATCGGGTGATCCGAGTTTCGAACAGCTGGCCCGAGCGACTTCGCCTTCGGTCATGGTCGAAGCCCTAAAGCGCTTCGCGCAAGAACGGGGACAACAATGATCTGCCCAGTGTGCGGTGGGTGTGGCGCTAGGCTGTCCAACGTTGCGACGATGTGCCCTAAGTGCAACGGGCACGGCTGGCTGAACTGATATCCCCCAGGCGGGCCGGGGGCCCGCGCCGCCCCCGGCCCGCCACCTGGCCAAAGTGACCAGGCAGAACGGACAAAGGTTACCAAAAAGGAACCGAAAAGGAAGCGCAGAACATGGTGGACAACATGGACGACCTGAAGGGGACTGACTGGGTGCGCGAAGCGGGTCTGCAACTGGTCAACGCTGGCGAAGTCCTGCTGCACGGGAAGGGCGAACCGGAAGACAAGGTGGCCGAAGCCCTGGTGATCATGGGCAGCGTGCAGGCGCTGCTGTCGATCACGTACCCCGAACAGTACGCGGAAGCGTCGCACGCGGTGGCCGACCTGGTGGCAGAAATAGGGGGCGCCCTGGCCGACGAAGAAGACGGGACCCCGTGCGACCAGTGCGGACGTCGGGTGCCCGACGGGGCGCTGATCGTCAACCTGAACGACGCGAAGCGGCAGTGCTACCCATGCGCACGCAAGTTGGACGACCAGGTGGACGACAAACACGGGCATGCCTTCGGTGACGGTGAGTCGTTCTGCGCATGTCACGACGACGGGGACGACGCGGCCGGCTGTACGTGTCCGTCCGCAGTTCGGAATTGTACCTGCGACGACGGGGACGACCATGGCGAAGATTGAACGCGACGAAGTGGTGTCCATGCTGGCACGGGAACCTGACGGGTCGATCACTGTGATCAGGGTGCCGCTGTCCGAAGCGCAGGAACTGTTCGCGACCAACGCGGCAACACTGCTGGTCCGGGTCGGCAAGACATGGGCTGAGGATCTGAAAAGCGATCAGCGCCTGTCGTCGGTCGTCGCGTCGCTGTCGTCGGTCCTGGACGGGATCAAGCACCTGAAGCCTGACCTGTACGCGAAAGCGCGTGCCAGGTACACGAAGGTCGCCGGCATCCTGGACGGGGTGGGAAAATCGGAACAGGCAGCAGACGAAGGGGAAGGACTGGCGAACTGAATAGAACGGGCAGGCGGGGTCGCCACACCCACACCTGCCCGGAAGGGGAACAGAACCCAGCAACCACAAGCGGGGAAGGCAGGGTCTGCAACGATCAGTTTGGTCACCAGACGGTTACCTGTCAAGTTCCCCGGGGGAAGGGAACGACGTGGACGACACGAAGAAAGCAAGGCCGACGCACCTGGTCGCCCAGGCGCTGTTTGAAGACGGGAACGCGATCACCGTTCGCCTGGATCTGTGGGACGACGACCTGGACGCGAAGGGAAGGGTGCACGTCATGGCGTCGGCGGCCGACGCCATGACGTCGAGTGAAGGTCCGGCGCTGGTGCTAACCGACATGGGGGCCCGGTTCGTCACGGAAGCGATCGGGTTCCTGCGTGATCGGGAACGCAGCTTCATTCTCGCTTCCAGTGAATACCACGATCCGGACGAAGAACCGCGCGAAGTGTGTCTGCGCTGTGAACACTGGAACACCGACGAAGAACGTTGTGCGGTATCCGGGACGTTCACTGCTTCGACACAGTACCAGTGCCAGCAATGGGAAGCGAAAAGGACGTGCAGCGACTGCGACCACTTCGACCCGGACGGTTCACCGAACCCGAAGTCTGGGATCTGCGAAGCGGACCCGGATCGCCCCGTTTGTCGGCGAACGTACACCTGCGACGATTGGAAGGCAAAGACCGAAGACGACCCGATCAATCCAACGTGCGCAGACTGCGAATACTGGTGTGCTCCAAGAGATCCGATCAATAGGGGTGCCTGCGTCTGCGAACACAACAACAGTGCGCGCACATCTTCGGTGGATTCCTGTTCATGGTGGAAGGCCACTTTGGACCGTCCTACGGAGAAGGCAACGTGTGGGGAATGTGACTGGTGGCGTCCGTATCCAGAACTCCGATCGCTTGGCGAATGTACTGAACCCGGAAAGGGGAAAGTAGAGGTTACCAGCGATGACGGCTGCAACCTCTGGAAGGCGAAGGAAGGGGGCGATCATGATCCTGAGTGACAACACGATCCGACGGTACGTGCTGCGTAAGGTGATCGAAGTCGATCCCTGGGTGCCCGAACACGTGCAGCCTGCAGGCTTGGATCTGACCCTGGGGTCCGACTTCGTGGGGCTGCGCGACATGTCGCACCCCGGGTACACCGAAGGGCCCATGCGTGTCCTTCAGGACGCTGTGCTGCAGTACGGCGGGCAGTACAACCTGGACGACCTGGACGGGATCATGGTCGTGGACCCGAAGGATCCCCAGGCCCACGGTACGATCAGCGTGCACCTTCGACGGGGACAGGTGTACGTGCTGCCCCCGCAGGGGTTCGCCCTGGCACGCACTGCCGAACGCTTCAGCCTGCCGAACGATATCGTGGGCCTGCTGAACGGGCGGTCCAGCCTGGGCCGCCTGGGCCTGTTCGTGCACGTCACGGCCGGACTGTTCGATCCTGGCTGGGATGGGGTGGGCACCCTGGAGCTGTACAACGCCAGCCCGAACCCGATCGCGCTGCACCCTGGCATGCGGATCGCGCAACTGGTGTTCCACCGCATGGACAAACCGGCGGCCCGACCGTACGCCGGCAAGTACCAGGGGGCCGCCGGCGTGCAGACGTCCAGGATCGATCGCGACTGGAAGGGGGGCGACCATGGCGAAGGATAAGCCGTTCCGCCTGGAAGTTAGCGGGGTACAGTTCAACCTGACGGCGCCCCCGGCCGACGACATGACACCACAGAACGAAGAAGACATGGCGCACGCTCTGTCTGAATGGTTCAAGGAATCGGTGGGCCCGAACCCGGGCTGCCCCGTGTTCGTCCAGGTCAACGACGGACCACCGCGCCGGTACATACTTCGGGGGATCACGTATCCGGCCCCCGATCGTGCTGTGGTCCACCTGGAAGCGGAAGCGGTGATCGAAGGGTACACAATCAAGATCGACAGCGACGGGGTGACCGGAACACTGGCATCCCGGGAAGGAAGGGGAACCCATGAACAAGATCAGACTGATCGTGGTGGCGCTACTGCTGGTCCTGGTGACGTCGTGCGCGACGACCAGGACGACAACACCGGCACCGAAGGCGAAGCGTGACAAGGCGATCGTGTGTTACCAGGAAGGAACCCAGGACCCGCCGGCCTGGTACAACCACCCGGCGTTCGTCGCCGGCGTGTCCCTGCTATCGGGGATCCTGGTCGTCGGCGGCGCCTGGATCACGAAAAACGAACTGGAACACTGAAAGGGGGCACCCATGGAAACCGCGCAGAAGTGGGAAAAGGTGGACACGACGGGCGGACCACCCGTCAACCGTCTGGAAGTATCGGGCGGGCACCTGTACCGCGTCGGGCACGATCCGCACCTGCAGACGTGCTTCGTGCCCGACCCACACAAGACGATCGGGATCATGCTGGGCGAAGGGGTGCAGAAAGCCCTTCAGGAGTTTCAGAAAGGCATACTGCAGATCATGGACCACGAAGCGAAAGCCCTGGATATGCTGGGCGGCAGGGCCGACGCCCTGCTGGACCGGATAAAGGGCCTGGAAGCCCGCCTGCGGGTGGCGGAAGGGGAAGGCTGATCATGACGAAGCCCACCACCACAGAACCGGTTACGATGCCGCTGGACACGTTCCTGGAGCGCAACCGGTGGAAGCGTGCCCTGATCGCGTCGTACGAACGGGCGATCAGGTCAACCCACCTGGTCGCCGCGCAGCCTGACCTTCACCCCAAAATGCGGGACATGCCGCCCGACGACGTGATCGCCAGGACGGCGAAGGTCAAGGCCGAAGAACACGCGGCCGAACTGGGCCTGTCCTGGGACCAGGTGTCGATCCCCGACCACGAAGAACGCGAAGTGCTGCGCGGACTGATCAACCGCGATGAACAGACCGATTCGATTGTGTTCAGCCTGGTCAGCACCGACGGCCGCATGTACAGTGCCAAGTTCAGCCGGCAGGTGTTGGTGTCCATGATCGTCGGCACCTGGCTTGAAGACACCCGGGGCGCGTTCTTCACCGATGGTGACGGGAACGTGACCGGCGAGTTCCGAACCGGGCCCCCACCCGACGACCCGAAAGGCTGACCATGCAACCGACCACAACCGCCCTGTTGTTCGTCCTGCTGATCGCCCTGGCGTACTGGATCGGCAGGATGCACGAACGCAGGGTGTGGGAACAGCTGACCAGCGAAGCCCGCCACCTGGCGGACGATCTGATCGAAACCCTGCAACGACAGCAGCCGGGCAACGACCCGGCGGAAGGCGAAGACCGATGCGAAGACTGATCGAAACCCACAAGACAGGCAGCGGCGACCTGAACGACCAGCTGGAAGTCGCGTGCATGGACAGGCCCAGCAAGGTCGGGGGCGGCGCGTGCCACGTGTACGAAGTGGCGGCGGCCGACGACCCCATGCGACGGTTCGCCCGGATCGCGTTCCAGCACGGACCGATCAAGGAACACAGCCTGAACGGCTGCAGCGATGAGTCGTTGCTGTCGATCCTGATCGACAGGCTGGAGCACTTCCAGGCCGGGCCCCACGCCTGCGACGACAACGCCGAAACCCTGGTGCACCTGGAAAATGCTCTGGAGTGCATGCACGAACGCACGAAGAAACGGATCGCCGCCAACGTCGAAGGGACGAACGCCCAGGCCGACGAAGACCCGCCGAAAAAGAAAGCGAAGAAGAAGCAGAAGAAGAAGAAGTCCCCGAAGAAGTCGAAGGACTAGAGCGCGTCCGGGTCAACGTAGTACGTCACGATCAACGTACCCACGAATTCCGTCCAGCCACCCACCGGAACCGTGTAGTTCAGCTCGGTGCCGGCCGGAAGCTTGTATTCCTTGCCGACGAACACGCCGAAGTCCAGCAGCGCGTCGGTACCGACCTGGTACCCTTCGGTCAGCAGGGCGCCGGCCGTGTTGCTGGAAATGTACTCCACGTTCGATCCCGTGGTGGTCAGGATGCCCGCCTTGCTCCGACCCGCGGCCGACACGTCCACGGCGTCACCCAGGCCGTCGTCGTCCACGCCTTCGACCCCGATATCCACCGTGGTGGTACCGCTGGATTCCGGCGTTGCCACGTCCACTTCCACGCCCTGGATATACACGTCCTTGTCGGCGTGCAGGGCGCCCAGAAGCTGCTTGCCCGCGGCCGTGCGACCCATCGGGATCCGCACCTGCCGCTTGCACTGGTTCAGGGCGATCCGAAGGTCGCCGTGCCCCCGCCCCATTTCCAGACCGTCGAAGAACCCCTGCGCGAAATACTGCGCTTCACTCTCGTTTGCCATGGCTTTGTCACTCCTGCGGCCGTCGCCGCCACTGTTGTTGACCTGTCATGCCTGCAACCTACACCAGACGATCCCCCTGGGTCAACAACCGGTAACCCATCGGGGCCCAATCAGGTCAAGTCAACCTGGTGCACTCGCGTTGACGCCCACGATCGACCGTGCGCCAGCAGCCGCAGCCTTCCATCGAGCAAGGCCCACCCGATCATGTCTCGCCCCTGCGTCACCGAACGCACGGCACCTTCAAGATCGGCGAAGGGCCCATGCAGACCCCAATTGCCAATGTGCCACAGCGGCGCCACACCTGACCGCCAGCCCACCGGCGGACGCACCCCAACATGATCGAATGATCGCCGGGCCAGGCAGACGACGTGACCACCCATCCGTCGCGGCATGTCTGTCCGCATGTACGCCACCTGCAGATACACGGCCCCATCGCAGACCCCGACCCCATACGCCGCATGATCGTCACAGTCGTTGTCGTACGGGGGCACCAGGGGATCGTCGGCCATGCACCCCCGCAGCTTCGCCACCCGCACCCAATGAACGAACCGGCGGGCTGTCCCCACGCTGTCACCCAGCGCCCGCCACCCATCGCCCACATAGGCCACCAGGTTCATGTCGGCCTGCGCTTCGACCAACGACCGGCTGCGCAACACTTCGTGTCGATACCGCCGACACCACAGCCATCGATACACACGCGACCAGGTCACCCACCATCGTCCCACCACCCCGACCCACCATACGCACACCCACCATAGCCTGATCATTTTTTGCACCCCAACAATCCCACCCAGATCCCCACGCCCCCAAGACCACCACCAAAACCCGGACACCGACAACATACTCCCCCGCTCGACACAGAAGCAAGGAAGAAGGAAAGGGGGAACACCCAGCAGCCACAGCACCAGCACCACGTGCGTCCCTGTGCACCTGTCCCTGCACCTGTCCCCCGGCTTGTGCTTGCCCAACGTACGTCACCGGGCAAGGGAAGGT